>Ga0137407_10000428_pt1 | contig 28978 bp, 49 predicted proteins | sample CZOMad2_2_16fung_FD_108410 | JGI IMG/M metagenome (GOLD analysis project Ga0137407, IMG submission 108410) | Vadose zone soil fungal communities from Angelo Coast Range Reserve, California, USA - CZOMad2_2_16fungal (Illumina Assembly) | ecosystem: Environmental > Terrestrial > Soil > Vadose... | reverse complement strand
CTGGCTTCAAGAAAAAGAGCCAAAGCCAATCGCGGAGCGCTGGCTTCAAGAAAAAGAGCCAAGGCCATGAGGCGCTATTCGATCTGGGGCCGTGAGTATGGATCAGATCACGATGTGGAGCTTGCCCAAGTCGATGGCAATCCGCAGCCGGTGTTGGATGGGCTGGCCGCCAAAACCCTGATCATCCGGCACAGCATTCTCGATAGCTCCAAGCGGCAAAGCAAAATCAGGAAATATAGCTGGCTGCGGATTGTGGATAATGGCGATCAACTATGATTTTTCCTGATGCAAAAGTCGAAGGCGAATTCAGGCCGGTGACCATTGGTCAAGTGATTGCTTCGCGAGTGTGGCCGGACATTGTAAAAGCGCGCCGTCTTGAACTTGAAAGAGCGCTTGCTGTAGCAAAAGCACAAAGGGCGTGCGCTGACAGAAGAGTTGCAGTTGCCACGTCAAAGTTTACCAAAAGCATCGATAAACTCACCGAAAGCCCCATTGAAACGCAAATGGGCGTCGCGCTTTATGAAATTTTTGCGAACGAAATTTTTGCGAACGAATGTGAAATCATTCCGGGATGGAAATGGGAACGATACCGCGCCGATTGGATAGTCAGAAAACCAAACGGAAAAATCGCAGTCGTCGAATGTGATGGGGCTCCATATCATAGTTCTAAAGATCAGATTGCAAAGGATCGCCGACGCGACAGAAAAATGTTGCGGGCTGGTCTAGCTGTATTTCGGTTCACTGGCTCGGACATCTTTTTATATGCAGACATTTGCGCATTGAAGGTCAAAGTCGCTTTCTGGGAGGCGTAGCGCCGCCATGGCAGAATTTCCGATCCTGCCACTCAGGCCGCAAGTTTTGCTTGCTGACACATGGCATATGTCGGCGGAAGAATTTGGAGTTTATTGTCGTTTGTTGTTCACGATGTGGTTGCAGGGCGGACGATTGATTGATGACGATAGGGAACTGGCGCGGATCAGCGGCGTGACATTACCGCGCTGGCGCAAAATCAAAGCAAAGGTCATGCGGCCGATGACAATTGCAGGCGGTTCGATCTCACAAAAGCGCCTAACCGATACGCGCATAAACGTGCAAAATTTGAGAGAGAAACGTGCGCTTGCTGCGAATAAAAGATGGGCACGGATCAACGGCCTAAAGCATTGAAAATCCTAAACAGATACGATGCATATGCATTGCTGTTGCATACCGTTTGCATCGATTTTGCATAGGCTTGTGCAATGCTACTAAAATAAGAAAGATATAACTTCTACCTTCTCTGTTGCTGCGCGTAGCAAGAGGCTTGCCAATGTGGAGAACTCGGCAGTAGCGTTGCCGCATCCTCAAGCGGAAGTCGCTGATGCAACTCCCCGTCGATGACGCCGGACCCACAGCGGAACGTCTCAAAAAAGCCGAACAGTTTTTCACGGTCGCTGGCCGCTCGCGCTCGACGCGCCGAATTACCATGCTCGATGACGCGCTAGGGAAGGCGTGGATGCGTCAAATCATATCAGTGATGGAATACTCGGCGCTTAGGCGCTACGCGCTCCACTGGGTCGCTGGCGGCTTACAGGCCCCCTTGGGCAGCGTTGATCTCAACCGAATTTATGCGTTCGATCCCGCGCAAATGTCCGGGCTGGCGCGAAGCGAAGCGCAATTAGATCATAAGCGATTGTACTACCGGGCGAAAACCGAAATAGGGTTCCGCCCGTCATTCGTCGCCGATCAAGTAGCGTGCTTTGGGCGGGGCTTAACCGAAACCGGGGAGGCGCTCGGCTTCAGATCGCCCTACCGGGGGCGGTCGCGGGCGGCGGAAATCCTCTCGGATGCCGGCCACCGGCTCGGAATATTTTGGGAAAGCTTGCGCGCGGGGGCGTGAGCACGATTGACAGAGGGGCGATTTTGCACAAGGTTTCGCTATCTTCCCGCCGCTCGCCGGAAGCCCTGTGGATCAAGTTCCCCTTGCGCCATGGCCAGCGCCACGCGAGCGGGCCGGAAAGATGAAAGAGGCCCCGTAGTTTGCACTGCGGGGCCTTTGACATTTTCAATCCTCGAAACGTCGCTTCCATGCCTCGATCTCGCGGTCTAGCTCGCGCTGACGGCACCATTCGACAACCCACAATGCGACAAAAGCGCTGATGACGATGGCGACGATCATGGCTTCAAATCCCATTTCGATTTGATGGCGCGGTCCTCATTTGTGAACGCACAAATAATATCGACGTTTCCCTCGAATTGACATTCTATGCAAACAAAAATTGTCATGGCTTCAAATCCTCCGGGCTGGTTTCGGTCGCGATCATCAGGTTGACGAGCATGGCGATATAGCGCGGCACCGGGAAGCGGCCACCGATCCATGCGCGCACGGTGCGATCATGAACGCCGATCAAGCGCGAGAAGGCGCCTTGGCTTTGATCGTTGCCGTAAATCTTTTCGATGTTGGCTTTCAGTTTGTCACCGGACATGCCGTCCGGCTTGGCTTTCTTGGTGGTGCGCTTAGCTGGTTTGGTCAAGTTGCTTTCCTTTGGTTAGTCGCTGGCAAAGTCGGATCACTTGCGCGGACTGCCAGCTTTTGCCTTCCGCTGTTTTGATGCCGCGCCCATTGAGGATGGCGGCAATCGCCCGCGATGACAGATTGATGATCGGCATGACGTGATCGCGCAACGTTTCGGCAAACGCTTGCGCGGCATTCTCGTTGGCTTTGGCTTGCGCGGGATTGCCAAGCTTGACGCCGCGCGCCTTGGCGGCCTGCAATGCCTTGGTGGTGCGCTCGGCGATGTCGCGCCGCTCTTTTTCGGCAAACGCCGCGTAAATGTGCAGCATGAATGGATCAGCGTTCATGCCGATATTGGCGACGATGAACGGTACGCGCTGGGTCATCAGGCCCGCGATGAACGCGACGTTGCGCGACAATCGATCCAGCTTGGCGACCAGAACGGGACACTTGAGTTTCCGCGCCATCTCCAGCGCGGCCTTTAGCTGTGGCCGCTTGTCCAAGGCATCGAAGCCCTTGCCGGTTTCGACTTCGATGAAATCGACGATGATCTCGAAGCCCTCAACATGGGCAAAGCGCTGATTGTCGGCGGCTTGCGCCTCCAAGCCCAAGCCGGAACGGCCCTGACGCTCTTTCGAAACCCGTCGATAGGCGATGATGGGTTTCATTTCGCTTTTTTCTGAAGGTCGATGAGGAAGCGATACAATTTCAGAATTTCGCTGCGGACATCGCTGGAATGGTCCTTTGAATGGCGGCGTGACAGCCGCGCCACATCATCGATGGTGCGCAGCAAGCGTTCCTGTTCCTGTTCTTTCCATGGTTTCATTTGACTTCCCCTTGCGTTGTGTGGATTTGGATTAGGACATAAAGCCCTAGCGTGTCAAGCCCTAGCCGAAAAGAAAAAGCCCGGCATTTCTGCCGGGCTTCCGCAAAGCGCTGGTAATCAGGATCAACCACCCAGAATTTTCATGAACGCCGCGCCAGCCGCAAAGATTGCCGCGCCAGCGGTTAACCCGCTGGCCAGCATGGCCCAAGGCGCAAAGCGGATTTCCTGCCGCTTGCGGTCATGGTCGGCGAGCATTTGATCGATATGCGCCAGCTTCTCACGGATATCGAGGCTTTCTGATGTGTCTGTCATGGCCATAGTCTAACACCTTTCCGAAAAATTGCGAACTAGTTGGTTTTGGGTGGTTGCCAAGGGTCGCGGGTTTCGTGAAAGCCGGGCAGACCGGGGATGCGGTGCAGGAAAAACACCCGGACCTTGATCTCGACAAGCGGGGTTTGTGCGTCAGCCGAGTGGCCGTGGTTGTCGGCGCCGACGATCAAGCCTTTGCCAGCAATCGGTTCGTGCAGGCCGTTCATGATGAACCAACGGTCGGCGGCCTTGAACTTGCCTTCCTCGTCAAAGAACAGCGCGTCGCGACCATGGAAGGTGGGACGCGCGGCGACTTCGAACAAGCGGACCGGCATGCTCTCATGCGACAGCGCGGCGTAATAGCTATCGAGATTATCGCGTTCCAATTCCACCGGTTCGACCTTGCAGGCGAACGGATCGATGAGGATGGCCTTGATCAGTTTCGGTTTCATGTTTTCCCCTTGCGTTAAAGCAGTGTGCGGATAGCGACGGCACCGTACAGCACGGTGCCGATGAACAGGGTCAGCACCACGGCGGCTAACCAGTCGGCAGCTTGATCTTGCATTTCAGTTTCCCCTTGCGCGGCGCGAGAGTGCGCCGTCCTTCACATAGGGGCTTTACGCCCTATGGTGTCAAGCCCGGTATAACAAATCTTTTCGATTGACACGCTGGCAGCCTCACGGAGAGGCGCAATTTTTTCACTGGGTTAGGGTCGGAATTGTAAAAATAACGCACCAGCGGGCTTCCCAATAGACGCTAGTTTTATGCTGCGATGGATCTGATTTGGAAAATGATATTCCAAATCATTACGAATGTCCAAGGCCGTAAAGCCCTCGGGCGTCAAGCCCTATGGTGCGGAATTCCGCAGTGAACAGGCAAAGAAATCGCTTGACGCGCTGGCGAGCCCGCTGATGCGCGTATTTTCCCGCCATAGCTGACATCAACTTTGCAAAAATAACGCATGGGCGGGCTTCCTATTGAGCCGGTAGTTTTGCGGGGAATGGGCAAAGAAAAAGCCCGGCATTTTCTGCCGGGCTGCTTGAAAATTTTCAGGTGATGAAAGGGCTGGTCGTTTACATGCAGGTGCAGACCGTTACATAACCGCCCGCGCCGTTCGGCACTTGCCGACAGTAGGGCATGCATCCGGCATCAGCCGGGATAACGGTGGAAAGCAGCGACAGCGCAGCGAGCGCGAACAACAGTTTTTTCAAGATCGTTCCCCTTGACTTGGTTTTGAAACGCCATGATTGGCGTGATCTGGTTAGCCAATTCGCAATTATTACGCAAAAGAAAAAGGCCCCGTAAAACACCGGGGCCTTTGGTTAGAGCGTGCCGCGCCAGTATCGAAACAGCGCCATCAGACAGGCGCCGAGAACGATACCGCCGAGTACGAGGGCGAATGGTTCCAGCATCAGGCGCCGATGCGGCGATAGCGGCGGATGTGGCTCGCGCCGTCGATGTGCTTGTCGATGATGATCGGCAACGCGCCATGCTTGGCGATGTAGCGGGCAAAGAACTTGTTGGCGTCGCAATCCTCTTCAAGGAACAGCGTACCGCCGTCCCGGATGTAGGAATATTTCGAGAAGTCGGCAGCGGTGAGGCCAAGCGCCAGCGCATCGGCGCGTTCAACCTGTAACCAGCCGTGCGAATTGTCGGAATGGAATGTGAAGGTCTGTGCCGGCTTGGCGGTTTTGATCTGACTGACCGCAATGCAAAGTTCGGTTTGCAGATTGGCCATGATGGTGGCGTTCATTGTGATTTCCCCTTGCTGGCAACGCGGTATTGCGTTGTCGAAATCAACATAGGGCTTTATGTCCGAGGGCGTCAAGCCCTACAGCAAACATTTCTGAAATAAATTTTGGGCAAAGAAAAACCCGCCAACGTGGCGGGTCCTTTGGTTAGCTCGCTTTTCGTCATGCGGCTATCGGGAGCGGTTCGGCTAGCGCGCGCTGGCGCAAGAAGTCAGCGGCCTTTTGTGCGGCGCTGGCGGCGGTAAAGAACGCCTTGGCGTCATCCTTGAGAAGCGCAATCCAGTTGCCGACATATTCGGCATGCTGCAAGGCGCCGTCGATGTTGAACTCGGCGCACAGGAAAGCGGATGTGAGTTCGGCCACCAATTCTTCAGCGGCATAGGCGCGATCTCCGAAGCGCTTGCCGAACGCGCGATCAAGCCGCTTGGCGCTTCCGGTCCAATGGCCCAATTCATGAAACGCGGTCGAGTAGTACAGCGCGGCCGATTTGAAAGAGACGAATTCCGGCATGGCCACGAAGTCAGCCGATGCGCGGTAGAAAGCGCGGTCGCCACCGTTTTCGCGATAGTCGCAACCGGTGGCGGCAATGAATTCGTCAATGGTCGCGTCGCGTTCGTCGGGATTGTTGAGCTTGATCTCGGGTGTTTCGAACACGCGCGCGGGCAGGCCCTCGCATTGATCCACATTGAACACGGTGAAAAACTTCATGGTGGAAAACGCGCGGCCTTCTGCGTCCGGCTCTTTCGGCTTGGCAACGAGTTGCAGCACCTTGCAAATCTGGAAACCATGCTCGCCCTTGCGCACGTGTCCGCCAAGGTCCATCGCCTGCTTGTAGGTCAGATAATGCGGCGTGGTGAAACGGCCGATGTTGCCCCACAACAGAATTGCGTTGACGCCCTGATAGGCGTTGCCGCTGATGACATTGAGCGGCACGTTCCGACCGGGCGTTGCCGACCATGGCTTGATCCAAGGCGCGACGCCAGCCTCCAGCGATTGCAGAATGCGAGCGGTGACTTGCTCGTGAAGATTGGTAGCCATTTGCGTTCCCCTTGTGTTGCGATACAAGGGTTATAGGGCTTTATATCCTATGGCGTCAAGCCCTATACCAAAATTATTTTGAGAAATAGCCAAAGAAAAACCCGCCTAACGGCGGGTTTGCATTGGGCGCTTGTTGATGGTGCGTAGTTTGGTGAAAATCGCATCCAGCGGCTTGCGCTTGCGATGCGACAGGATGCGCCGCAGGCGTTTGCGTTTCATGGGTTGATGACTGGAACGCTGGCGAGGATTTGCAGCAAGGTAGCGGCGCCCTTGGCGTCAACGGCGTCATGGATCAAGGTCCAAGCCGCTTCGCGATCATTTAGGCTTGTATACGTACCGCGTGAAACCGCATGCATCAGTTTTGGGCGGTTAAGACGGCCGAACACATAACCGCTTGCATAATGGACAAGGCTTTCCGGCTTGCCGTCGTGACCATGCTGCAAAACGAATTTCACTTTCTGCCCGCCGATCTCGAAAAACGCAACGGTGCCAGTTGCCTCTTTAAAATGGACCTTGCGCGCGTGCTTGGGTTTGGTCGGAATTTGGATGGTGACTTGAGCCATTGATTTTCCCCTTGCGAGGGCTTGCGGATTGCAGGCCCTTCTAATGCCTCAAGGCTGGTAGCGGTTTCCCGCGCCAGCCGTGAAAGCGATGTGATTGGCGTTAGACTTTGCTACGCCCATTGTGCGTGTCCCACATGATTTGGTCGCCGCGCATGACTGCGAAAATTTCCTTTTCGCGCATGGCCCAATGATGGGCCTCGCCGATGGCGCTTTCGAATTTTTCGAATTCGCCGATGATGCAGCCGGTGTGGAAGTTCATGACTTGATACATCTGGTTTTCCCCTTGCGTGTGCTTCTACTGGCTTAAGCCCGGTATCCTTGCGGAGCCGGGCTTAGAACCGATGTCGGTTAGGTCAGATGCGCGCGAGGTAGCTTGCGGCCATCTGGTACACGGTGGCGTCATTGGCATTCCATGCGCCGGCCTTGAGGTTTTTCAATTCCTTTTTGGTGCGGCTGGTCCAGAACGCGCGGTCGCGACGGGCGAAGGCCGGATCGATGGTCGCCTTGATGGTGTAGAAAGTTTCGATTTGTTCGGCGGTTAGAATGGTGTGCCACGGACACATGATGATTTTCCCCTTGCTAGGCGATGTTGCCTGATGTCATAGATAGGGTCTCACGCCATAGGCTGTCAAGCCCTAACAGAAAGAAAAGTGTGCTGATCATGAAAAAACTTTGTGCCAAAGTTCCCAGGTTCAAGAGCCAAGCGCAGCGCGCGGCGCATTACCGGGATTTGAGCAAGCGGACGGATGCCACGGCGCGGCGTGGCCGGCAGGCGTTAGCGCGGGATCGGGAGCGGATGGAACGCGGACCGATGGGCTCGCATTCCCTTTGCCAAGCCCGCTTAAGCGTCAACGAGGCAAAGCCGTAGCCATGGCCCCCTTCAAGCGCACCACGATCCCCGCGCACTACCAGAACGGCCAGACGTTCGGCAGGCCCAGCGAGTTCCGACAGGAATACTGTCAATTGGTTATCGACAAGATGGCAGAAGGCATCAGTCTAACGGCGTTTGCCGGGTTCATTCGGGTCAGCGCGGACACGATTTATCAGTGGATCAAGTCGCATCCAGACTTTTCCGATGCGGTCTCACGCGGCAACCCATCGCGCGTGCTTTGGTGGGAATTGAAGCTGATGCGCAGCCGAAAAGGCGCGGAAACCAGCGCGGCTATGTTCGCTTTAAAGAACGCAGCGCCGAATGAATGGCGCGATGTCAAGCATCAGGAGCACAACCACCACCTGACCGTCGAAACCCTGTCAGATGCGCAGTTGTATGCGATTGCGGGGCAGGCTGGCGCTGTGATCGATGGGGATTTCAGTCGAGTAGAGCCTGAGGCTGACACAGACTAACGAACGTCAGCGTGTTGCAGGCTAACGTGCTACCAGGTAGCGGTTGCACTGCACATGTAATGATATCAATGACTTAGCTCTATCTATGGTGCGTGACAGCGATCACACGGTACGGGGGTAGGGAGCGCGGGCCGGGGGCCGGGGCAGGGAAAATATCCGGCGTAAGCATGCTTATTTCAACACCACCCCCCACATCACCGCCCAATTTTTAAAACCGCCGTGGCCTTCTGTTCCACATCACCGCCAACTTTTAAAATCCGCCATCCCGTCGTTCGGTCCCATCAACGCTTTTTTGCCTTGGCGTCGAAGGCTTCGAGCTTGGCTTTCGCCTGTTGAAATTCCGCCTCGATCCGGTTCCGATCTTCAAGGCGTTTGGTTTCGAGGGCGATGGCATCGCGGTATTTCGGCGACAGGCTGGCGGTGGAGCCGAACCAAAGCCACTCAATCGACATGCCGGGAAATTTGTCGTGGATCAGCCACGCCAGTTCGCGCGGGATCGGGTAGCCGGTTTCATAGCGCGACCATCGGCCATGCTCTAGGCCAAATCGCTTGGAGAACTCGGTTTGATTGTCGCCGGTGATGGCGCGGAGGATTTGCAGCCGCCTAATAAAGGCGTCGCGGTCGGCATCGGTTTTCCAGCTTCGCGGCCAATCGCCGACAAGGTTCTTCCAGTATTTGGGCTTCTTGACCATCCTGTTCCCCTTGCAAGGCCGTCAACCTGCCACAAGTGGAACCGCGTTGCAATTTAGGCGATTACAACCTAGTTGGAGGGCCGCCCATGAGCACGACATTCACGCTTGTCATCGACGTTCCGAATTTTATCGACCGCCCCGGCATTCCGATAGCGCAGATCATGCGCGAGGTGGTGCCGCTGGTGGAAGCGGCGATCCCGCTGCTCTCGGGCCAGCATCTCGACCGCTTCTCGCAACAGCCCAAGGCAAGTTGGAACGTGGCGTGGGATGCCGACTGATCACTTGCGCCGCGACTGAAACCGTTCACGCCACGCGCCCGGCGCCAGCGCCGCGTTGGGGCTCGGCGTCCGGCACACCGCACAGACCAGTTCGACATCGGGATGCTGCGCCATGATACTTTGCCCGGACGGGTAAATCCCGACGACATGGCCGCACAGCCGGCAGTGCCCTGTGATCTGGTCCGGGTGAACGTAGATCATGTCCGCCAATCGCATGCAGATCAGTTCGATCATCGGTCGGGAAACTCCAAATCGAGTTTGATCTGCTCGGGTGAGGGCGCATTCACCATCACTTCCTGCGGGCCAGACGCTTGAGGCGTGAAGCGGTTGGCGTGCAGGCATATCGCACGGGCTTCGTCGAAGCTGAAATACCCCGCCCGGTCCGTCCGCGTGGTGTAACCGTGGCGGTTGGCTTTCCACCAGCCTTGATGTTCGTTCGACCAGACCAGATAGGCTGTCATCGTGAAGCGTCCTTGCCGTTCTTCCCTTGTGCCGTGCACCGCCTTGTAGGCCGCCCGCGCCAACGCGGCTTCCACCTTGGCGATGTCGATCATTATAGCTTGAACGGGGGCAGCCGCTGCCCGTTGTACCAGATGCGATACGGCGCGGCGTCCGCTTCCTCGATCAGATAAAGCCGGTAGGTCTTGCGTTTGAGGCGATGCATCGCCTTGAGGCGGTGCTGGCCGTCGATCAACCACGTCTTGCCGTCCTCGATGATGCCTAGCAGCGGTAGTTGCAGAATGTCCGGCCGCCGCATGAAGAACCTGACCTTGGCCGGTTCTGTCTCGCATTTCTTGTTGTGGGCATAGCAGGCTTCCACATCATCGGTGTAGAGCCGGTGCTTCCCGGCCGCACAGTCGCGCAGCGCCCGGCAAACGTTCCAGCTTCCCCAGTCGTTATTAAATATTACCAGATCGGTGGCCGGGTCGAAATTCGACAGGATCAGCGGTCGTATGGCCTTCTCTTGGATCATTGCAGCACCTTCGGAAACAAATCCTCGCGCCATTCGCCATGGCTCGGGATGCGCTCGGCAAACGCCCATTGGCCGCGCCAGAACGTGACGTTGAAGCGCGCGCCGCAGCCGACGCATTCGAGGTTCTGGCAGATGCCGCCACACGGACCGGGCCGGAACAGGAAGCCGCCGCAGTCGATGCATCGGCGGTTCTCAACGGCCGGGGATTGTTCGAACTGCATCATATTCCCTTGGGTTGGGTTCCCATAGCTTATCCAAAAAATTACGAAATGTCTAACATCCCCTGATGGATTTACCGCTTTGTAAAATCTGTGGCGAGCGCCACCGCTTGGGCTTCTGCCCCAAGTTCGGTGATCCGGCCAGCGAACGGCGGCGCTGGTTGCGGGCCATGACGGGACCGGCGCGCGCGGAGCCGGTGGCAACGGTCACGCCCAAACCTCCAATCCAACAGCCCGTGACCCCCGTCAAGGAGGACCCCGATGAAGCCGAAACTGCCCGTCCCTCGGAAGTTGAGCAACATCATCAAGCGCAAGCGCCTGAAGAAGAAACGCCGCCGCAAGCCAAGCTGAAATTCGACAAGAAGGCTTACCAGCGCGATCTGATGCGCAAGCGCCGCGCCAAGGAAAAAGACAAGGCCAAAGAAGCCGCGTCTTGGCGAACGCTATGAGAAAATCCCAGATGGTGCAGTTGAGCCACCATCTGCGCCGCGCCATCCGCGAGATGGGCCACCTTGCCGACGTGCTGGACGCGCATCTCAGCGAGAAAAAACCGCCGCCGAAGCGCCCGCAAAAGACCCTCTATATGCGCTCGTATCGCATCCGGAAGCGCGAAGAGGCGATAAAAGATTAGGCGTACTCTTTACGAAGGGGCGAAATCGGTCTAGCTTCCCCTATACGGGGAACTTGACGCCATGAATTCAAACGCCACCGCCGCACTGCGTAACAAGATCATCTCGATTGAAAATCGTATGGTCGCGCTGGAAGCCTTCGTCATGGCGGCGCTCGGCGGCGAAATCCGCACCACCGGTCAACTCGACAGCATCGAGGCGGTGAAGAATTTCCTCAAGAAGGTTGAAATTGCCGATCTGCCGCAACCCACCGTGGATTTCCTGATGGAGCGGCTGACGGTGGACTGGCGCCATCTCGCCAAGATCAACGGCTGGGCGATCACGCTGCGCTTGCTGCGGGAAGGCTATACGGTGCCGGAAGCGCGGAGGCATCTGAAATGATCACCCGCGAACATCTGATCAACATCCTGCGCCGCGAACTCCTCAATCAGGACAGGGACGATCTGACGGTGGCCGCCACCGACACGCCGGATACTTTTCTGGTCACCGGCCCGCTCGATCTGCACCGGCTGGCGGAAGCCATCCTGTACGCGACACGGTGGGACCAAAAATGAGCGCGCCGCTGAAACTGGTTCGGGTGGTCGCGCCGCACTTCGTGGCGGGCTTTGAGAGCGACGGGATGGTGCGAAATTGCGCGCCGATCCTGCGTCGCGCCTTGCTGGGCAAGAGCGACGACGAAGCGCGGCGGATCATCGCGGCAAAGGGCTGGCGGGCCTCGCTCGTCAAGGAGGTGGCGCATGAACCGCCCGGCCGCGATTAGAACCAGCGTCACCACCGACGCGGTGCGCAGCGCCACGCACGATGCGCAGCATTATCTCAAACTGATCGACAATCTGACCAAATTCCGCTCGCCGATGGAGCAGCAATTCATCGACCGGCTGTTTACCAAGCTGGCGCGCGGCGATCTGGCTTCCTTGGAGCATAGCTTACGCAATCGCACCGCCAGCGGCTTACGGCGGCGCCGGGTGCTGACGGTGGAGCGGCTGCAATGATCACCGTCGATTGGCTTGATGCCGGCGTTGAAGCGCAATGCGCACCCAATCCGGCCTATCCCAACGGCGTCGAGATTGATCTGCGCCGCGCCCGCAACCAGCGCCGCGCCTGTAGTGTCGATCTGCCCTATCCGGCCAAGCGGATCGGGGCCTATCTCGTAGAATGTAAAACGTGCGGCACCAACGCCCTGATCACCACCGCCGGGCGGGCGGATGATCCGCGCAAGGTCACGCTGCCGTGCAAGCCGATTTCGGGAAACTCTTGAAGCGATGAAATCCGATGCGCGTGATCATCTGCGGTGGAAGAACCTTCGATGACTATGAAATGCTCGAAAGAGAACTGGATGCGCTACACGCGCAACATCGCTTCTCACTCGTCATCCACGGCGGTGCCCGTGGCGCCGATAGCTTCGCCGAACACTGGGCGCAATCCCGCCATCTCGATGTCGAAAAAATTCCGGCACAGTGGAAACGGTACGGCAACCGCTCGGCAGGTCCAATCCGCAATTCGGAAATGCTTCGCAAAGACCCGGCGCTGGTGATCGCCTTCAAGGGCGGCCCCGGCACCGCCAACATGGTGCGGCAGGCCCGCGCGGCTGGCGTTAAGGTGATTGATCTGGCGGAGCCGGTATGAGCGATGAAACCATTGCCCAATTGGCCGATAAACTACTCGACACCATCGATGCGTTTTCGAGGCGCACGCGACTGACCACGGGCGAGGTGATGACAGCGCTGTTCGCGCTGATGGTGCAATCGGCCAAGGCCAGCCCGAACTATGATCCAGATCAACTGGTACGCGATGTCACTGACAAGATCAGGGACGCTGTGAAATGACCTTCAAGCGCTTTGAGCGCACCGTCCGCCAAGTCTATCCCACCGCCAAGGTGCTCTACCTCAATGGCGACGGCGAACCCGACATCAACAACCGCACCGGGCTTGGCCTCGAACTCAACGATGGCAAGCGCATCGCCTATCAATTCGACGACACGCCCTCGAACCGACATGCGGCCGAAATCAAATTGTGGAATTGGTTGGGGCAGAACTACAGGGAAGAATAAATCTTGAGATGATCTCGGCCGAAGAAGCGGCCGGTGAAATCCTACGCCGGAAGCAGCTCCGTTCCTCGCTCTCGGGATGGTGCAAAGCCAACGATTACACGCCCGCCCGTCACCACCGGCTGTTGATCCAGAAACTCGAAGCGCTGTGTCATGGCGACATCTTGAGGCTGGCGGTGTTCATGCCGCCCGGCTCGGCCAAATCGACCTATGCCAGCGTGTTGTTTCCGCCGTGGTGCATGGGCCAGCATCCCAAGGCGCAATTCCTTGCCGCCTCGCACACCACCGAATTGGCGGAACGCTGGGGACGGCGCGTTCGCAACATCATCGCCGAAAAAGGCCACAAGCTGCAAATCTCGCTGCATCCCGACATTCAGGCGGCGGGAAGGTGGCAACTCAACGAGGGCGGCGAGTATCTGGCGGCCGGGGCCGGCGTCGGCATCGCCGGCTTTCGTGCCTTGTTCGGCGTGATCGATGATCCCTTACGGTCAAGGCAGGATGCCGAGAGCCTGTTGATCCGGGATCGGCTGTGGGACTGGTATCTGAATGATTTCCGGCCCCGGCTCATTCCGCATGCACGGCAACTCCTGATCCAGACCCGCTGGCATGAAGACGATCTGGCCGGCAGGGCTCTCAACCACATGCCGTGGGAAGTGATCTCGCTGCCGGCGGAAGCCAAGACCGAGGATCAACTCGGACGGCAACCCGGCGAATGGTTGTGGGATGACGATGATTACGGCTATGGCGCGCAACTCCAAGAGTTGAAGGAGACCACGCCGCCGCGCGTCTGGAGCGCCTTGTACCAGCAAGCCCCGGCCCCGGAGGAAGGCGATTTCTTCAAGGAGGAATGGCTGCATCCGCTCGATATCATGCCCGCGCACAATATGATGCGGACCTATGGGGCTAGCGATTACGCGGTGACGGCGGACGGCGGCGACTACACCGTGCATGTGGTGTTCGGCGTCGATTACCTGAATAATTTGTACTTGCTCGATCTGTGGCGCGGGCAAAAAGCGTCCGACGTCTGGATTGAGGTGTTCTGCGATCTGGTGGCGAAATACCGACCCTTGGCATGGGCCGAAGAGGGCGGCCAGATCAAAAGCGGCATCGGTCCGTTCCTGATCAAGCGCATGGCCGAGCGCCACGTCTATGTCAACCGCGAGCAATTCCCGACGCGCGGCGACAAGGCGGTGCGAGCTAGATCGATGCAAGGCCGCATGGCCTTGGACGGGCTGTACTATCCGAAGAATGCCTTGTGGGCCGCCGACTGGCTGGCCGAAGTGCTGAATTTCCCGGCCTCGAAATACGATGATCAGTGCGACGCGATGGGCTTGGCCGGTCAGTTGCTGGACAAGATGGTCAAGGGACGGGCCGGACGGCCGCAGAGTTTCAAATTGCCCGATGACGGCTACCGCCGCCGCGAGCCTAAAACGGTGGACGCGATGACATTATGATCACGTTGGAAGCCGAACGCACCGACATCGGCAACAATACCTATGATGCCGACAACGCGCCGAAGCTGACCCTACGTCGCCGTGAATTCGAGGATTACGCTAGCGTCAAATCGCGCGAAATCGATGAACAGCGGTCAAGCTGGCGCTACTACCACATCGACCAGTGGACATCAGCGCAACTCAAAGTGCTCTCGAAACGGCATCAGCCGCCGATCACCTTTGATCGCACGGGCAGAAAGATCGACAGTCTGTCAGGCACCATCCGCCGCCTGCGCACCGATCCGAAAGCCTACCCCAACACGCCGAAGGGCGAGCAAGGCGCTGAAGTCGCCACCCAAGTGATCCGCACCATCAATGACGCCTCGTTCGCCGAAGATTTGGAAGTCGAGTGCTGCCGTGACGGATTGATCCACGGCATTGGCGTCGATGAACTGGTGCTGACCACCGGCGACAAGGGCGATCCGGATTTGCGCTTCGCCTATGTCGATCCGAAAACCTTTTTCTATGATCCGCGCAGTCTGCGCAGCAATTTCGCCGATTGGCGCTTCCATGGCGTCTACAAATGGGCCGATATCGATGAACTCGACAGCGTGGTGGAAGGCGCCTCCGATCTGGTCAAGGACGCCATCGACAGCGACGGCGGTTACTGGACCGCGTTCGACACCGACCGCGAAAACCTCTGGGTGGATAGCCGCCGCAGGGTGCGCTTGATCGATCACTGGTACAAAAGGGGCAGCATCTGGCGTTGGTGCCTGCACACCGGCAATGTCGAAATCCTGTCCGGCGAAAGCCCGTTCAGGAACGAGCGCGGCATGTCGATCTCGAAATACAACGCGTTCGCCAACATGATCGACATCGACGGCGATCACTACGGCTATGTCCGGCGCTTGCGCGGGCCGCAGGATGCGATGAACCAGCATCGTTCCAAGGCCATCCACATCATGAACACCCGCCAGCTTAAAATCCAAGAGGGCGCGGTGGACGATATCGAAGTGACCCGCAGAGAGGCTGCCCGGCCCGATGGCACGCTGGTCTATCGCGGCGACAAGAACAATCTCGAAGTCATTCAGCCTGAGAGCGAATTTCTACAACAGACCAAATATTACGAAGACGCCAAGGGCGAAATCGACAGCTTTGGCCCCAACCAGCAATTGATCCAGGAATTCGGCCAGAACGTTTCCGGGCGGGCGGCCAACATGCTGCAACAGGCGGGGCTGGCCGAACTCGGGCCGTTCCTGAAAAATTTCCGGATGTGGAAGCTGGAGCGCTACCGGGCGTGCTGGGTGGCCGCGCAAGAGCATTGGACCGCAGAGCGGATGTTGCGCGTCACCGATGACGAAGGCGTGGCGCAATTCATGCAGATCAACGGCGTCGAACTGGACCCGTGGGGCCGTCCGCAACTGGTCAACATGCTCGGCAATATCGACGTTGAAATCAAGATCGATGAGGGCCGCGACACCGAGACCGTGATGAGCGACATCTTCGATCTGTTGATGGGCCTGAGCCAGAACAACGTGCCGGTACCGCCGGCCGTGATCATTCAGGCGTCGGGGCTACCGCTCTCGGAAAAGAAAAAGCTGATTGGCATGCTGTCGCAACCCGATCCGGAAAAGCAGGCGGCGCAGGCGGCGATCATCCAGAAGACGCAGGCCGAAGCCGCCAAATTGCAGGCCGAAGCCGGCAAGGCGCAGACCGCCGGCCTCTTAAATCTGGCGCGGGTACAGACCGAAGGCGCACCCGACGCGCCACCGGAGCCGAAAGGCCCGCTCGATGTCATGCAACAGATGGCCGATATCGAGGAAACGCAGGCCACCGCCATGCACAAGCGGGCGTCCACAAGGCAGATCGAAACCCAGAACCGGGTTTCGCCGCTGCAATTGATGGCCGAACACGCCTCGCGCGATGCCGACCGCTTCACCACCACCGTCAACAAGATCGCGGATCGCTCTTTTGAGGGCGTGCACCGGGATCGGGACCGCGCCTCGCAAGAGCGGCAGGCCCAACTCAAAGCTACGTCCGCGCCACGAAACGGCGCACCACGCTAGTCCGCGAGCGACATCTCGGCACCTTAGCGATTGAGGTTCAATCGCCACGCCGCACAGCGCGATAGCTGCGCCACGTTTGGACACGACACGTCCGGAGACCATGACATGACTGATCTGACGCAGGGGCAAGATGCCCCTAACGATAGTGCGTTGTTCAACGAAGCGACCTCAACATCGACGCTCGAAAAATTCGAAAATCCCGAATTGCCGCCTGAGAAACCGGCTGACAAGCCCGCTGATAAACCGGCTGACAAACCAGCCGATGCGCCAGCGGACAAGCCCGCCGACAAAACGGAGCCGGAAGGCCCGGTGCCCTCGGGGCGGTTTCGGGAGGAAAGCGAAGCCCGCAGAAGGGCAGAGCGGCGGGCCGATGAATTGCAGGCACGGTTGGAGGCGGCCTCGCGGCCACCGCCGAAAGAGCCTGAAAAGCTCGATCTGTTCTCGAACCCGGAAGGGTTTGTGCAACAGGAGTTGAAGCCGTTTCTTGATCAAATTCGCAATGATTTCCAAACCCAGCGCGAAAACATGTCGCTGGATTGGGCGCTGCGAAATCACGGTGAGGAAAAAGTATCGGCGGCGCGCGCAAGCTTGGAGCAAAGCATGGCGCGCAACGATCAAGGCGCATGGGCCGCCTACAATCGCGCGATGGCCAGCCATGATCCCTACGGGGTGATTGTGCGCTGGCATGCAGACGGTGAAACGCTGCGCTCGATTGGTGGCGATCTCAACGCCTACCGCATCCGCATTCTCGAAGAAGCGCTGAAAGACCCGGAATATCAGAAGCGGGTTTTTGACGCTGCGAAAGGTCAAGCGAGCGTGACGAACAACAACGTCGCGCGTCCCGTCAAGCCATCGGTCGCCTCTTCTCCATCGCTCGGAAACATCGGCGCGGGTGGCACTGACAGCGAAGTCATCGAACCCTCCGACGAACAGCTTTTCCGGGCCGCAGTCACAGCCAAGCGGCGCTGATCCGAATAAATTTCGACGCGCCGCTAACCGAAGGGGTTTGCGGCTATGCTTACCACCAACCAAGTCAACAACGAACTGATCAAATTCCGGCGTCAGGTGATCTCTGATTTTTTGCGGCGGTCGCGCTTCGATCCGTTCATGGGCGATAGTTCGACCAGCGTCATCGTCCGCCTTGCCGATCTGGAAAGCGACGGCAAGGAAATCAACGTGCCCTTGGTCAATCAATTGTCCGGCCCCGGCGTCGGCGCCGGCACCCTACGGGGCGCAGAAGAAGCGCTGGACAGCTACGGCTTCCCGATCTGGGCGGATTGGGGCCGCAACGCGGTGGCCAACAACCGCGCGTCCAACAAGGAGAGTTCGTTCAACGTGCGAAGCACCGCGCGCGATCTGTTGAGGGGTTGGGGCCGTCGCATCGTTCGCGACGATCTGACCGACACGCTGTTGTCGATCCCGACCTCGGCCATTCAGGCCGGCCGCTTGGTGGCACCGGGCAACCGTGTCAACGGCGTCAAATGGAGCGCAGCCACCTCGGCGCAAAAGAACGCGTGGACGGCGGCCAATTTCGACCGCGTGTTGTTCGGCTCGGCACTCGGCAATTATTCCACCACATGGGCCACGGCGATGTTGAACGTCGATAGCACCGCCGACAAGATGACGGCGGCGGTAGGTTCTCTTGCCAAGCAACTCGCGAAACAGTCCGGCGTCGATCCGTCCAACCCCGGCCAGTATAATGGACGGCCCAAGATCACGCCGTGGGAAATCGAGGAACTCGACGAGGAGATGTACGTCTGCTTCATCGGCGACCGCGCCTTTGCGCAGTTGCAGGCCGATCCTCCGATGTATCAGGCCAACCGCGATGCGCGCGAGCGCGAGGCGGCGCCGACCAACAACAACCCGATTTTCACGGGCGGCGCGCTCAAGTATGACGGCATCCTCTACAAGAACATTCCGGAAATCACCCAGCGGCTGTTGTTGAAGAATGCCGGTGCCGGTCCGGTCGATTGCGAGCCGTTCTTCATGTGCGGTCAGGCGGCGATGGCCTATGCGATGGGCCAGTTGCCCCGTCCAACCACCTTGGAAGACGGCGACTATGATTTCGTCACCGGCCTCGGCATCGAAACCCAATACGGCACCGCCAAAATTGCCAAGGCGCCGCAAAGCGTGACGGGTGCGACAGCCGGCGATCTGGTCGATTGGGGCATGGTGACGGGTTTCGTCGCGACGCCGCCGAACGCCTAACCCCTTTTGGATGGAGAGAGACAATGCCTTATCGTAAAGCATGGCTACAGCCGCAGGGTGGCGGTCAGGGGTTTTTTGGCACGCAAAAAGTCTATGGCGGCCGAATTCCGATCCTCGCCGCCGACGTGGCCCTGACCGGCAACGTGGTCGGTCTGTTCATGTTGCCAGCGAACTTCTGTGTGGTGGACATGGTTGGCCCTCTCATGCCCGCATTCGGCACCGCCTTGGTTGCAGCGCTCGGCGATGCTGGCTTGAACAACCGCTATGCCGCCACCATCCCCAACATGGCGGCAGGCGGCGCGTTGCCAGCGATGGCGGCGACCGGAACATTTTTCCGCACCACGCAGGACACCGAAATCCAGTTGGCGGTGACCACGCAGTCGTCGGCCCCGGCCGCTGGCACGCTTGAACTCTACTTCCGGGGGTTCATCTACGCGTAATTTTCGGATGTTTCACATGAAACAGTCCTAACCAGTACGACAAGGGAACTGACCCAATGAAACAGGTATCTGTGACCTACAAGGCCCCGCCCGGCGACAGCAAGGTGACCGAAGTGTTCGGCCACACCTTCTTTGACGGCAAGGAAGAAACCATCGACGTCGATGATCGCACCTTGGCCAAGCTACAAGGCAACAAGAATTTCAAATGCGGCGAACCCACCGACGCCGCCGACAAGCCGGCTGATCCGGAAAAGGAAAAAGCCGAAAAGGAACGGATCGAACGGGAGGAAGCCGACAAGAAGGCGGCACAGACCCCGCCCGGTCCGGGCCGGGGCTACGTCCACCCGATTGAACCGGAAGAAGAAGAGGGGGAGGGCAAGCCAGATGAAACCGCGCACGATCCAGCGTCTGAAGGCCAAAGGGAGGCACGGGAAGAACCCAGCCGCACCTTTCTCCAAACCTAAGCTCAAGCATGAGCCGGTGAAGCACTCAAAAAAGAAAGCCAAGAGGGGCCGCTAGGCCCCTTTTCTTTTGGAGCGGACCATGGCGCTGACGCACACTAGCGAAGAAGCGATCAACCGCAGTGCCGCGCTGCTCGGCAAGTATGTCCCCGGCGAAGCGCTCGGAGCGGTGGAGCACGACACCATCAGCCGCTGCATCGATGACGTGCTGGCGGAAATCGCAAAAATTATCGTGATCGACCGCGAACAAATTCCGAATATTTATTTCGAAACGGTGTGCCGGTTGTGCGCGATCTATGCGGCGGCGGATTTTTCCAACCAGCCGCTCGATCTTGCTGCGATCAACAACCACGAAATGCGGCTGCGCTATTTGATCGCGCTGTCGCCGACCTATGAAGTTCTGGCGACGAATTACTTCTAATGGTCGATGTCCCGCTGCCACTCTTGACCGCGCCGGGCCGGCTCCCGCAGGCCGCAGGGGGCCGCCTGATCAACACCTATCCGGAGAAGCTGCCGGCGACCGCTGGCAAGCCGCATGCCTACTGGCGAACGCCGGGACTGCGGCCATGGGGCACCTCGCCGGGCACCAACTATCGCGGCGCGCTGCTCGTCAACAATCTGATGTATTGCGTCATCAACACCGTGGTTTATTCGTTTTCGGTGATCGGTGGCGTCGGCACCGCCTTGAGCGGTAGCGTGCTGGGTACGGCGCCGGTGACGATGGCGCGCAACAACAAGCCATCGCCGGACATCGTCATCGTTGCGCCCGGTGATGGCGCGTTCTGGATCGATCCCACCGCGCCGACCATCGTGGCCTCCTATCCCGATGTCGATGTCGGGCAACCCAACGCGGTGGTGTTCCATCGCGGTTTCTTCATCTTCACCTATGGCGATGGCACCACGCGTTCGTCGGATGTCAATTCGACCAACATCAACACGCTGAATTTCGCCACCGCCGAAAGCAAGCCCGACACGCTCTATCACCCCATTCCGCTCGGCAACGGTCAGTTGCTGTTGTGCGGCTCGAATTCAATCGAAGTATGGGGCGGCACCATCAATGACACCGGCTATCCGTTCTCCTATGTCGCCACCATCGCGCGCGGCATCGTCGGCATTAATGCGATTGCCGGTCATGATGACGGGTTCGGCAAGGGAATTTTTCTGATCGGCGACGATTTCAAGGTTTCGACCCTCGACAGCTACACCCCGGTCCCGATCTCGACGCCGGACCTTGATCTGTTGATTGAGAAAGAGCCGGACAAAACCATCCTGACGCTTTCGGTCTATGTCAGTCAGGGCCATGGCGTCGTCGTGGTGCAGGGACCGCAATGGTGCTGGGAATACGACACCACCTTGCAGACGTGGCATGAGCGCAAGAGCCATCTGCAAAACTACTGGCGCGGCAAGTTTCCGATTTTGGCGTTCGGGCAATGGATTTGCGGCGACAAGGAAAGCGGCAATCTGGCGGTGATCGATGGTCTGAAAAATACCGAATTCGGCACCAACGCCATTCAATTGGTCGGCAGCAACGGCGTGCCGACCGGCGGCACCTTCACGCTGACCTTTGACGGCAAGACCACGGGGACATTGCCTTACAACGCGACGGCGGCACAGGTGCAGACCTCGCTGGAGGCGTTATCCTGCATTGGTGTGGGCAATGTCGCCTGTACCGGCGGCCCGCTCGGCACCGCCATCAACGTCACCTTCAAGGATAGGCTCGCCGCGCGTCCGCTGCCATTGATGACCGTGGCTTACACCCTGACTGGCGGCAGCAACCCAGCCATAGTTGTGGCGGCTGTCACAGCGGGCGTGGCGGGCAACCCGATCCTGATCCAGATCGAAACCGGCCCGATGGGCGCCTTCCCAAATAAAATCCGCATCAACGGCATTGAACTGTATCTGACCAAGGGCGTCGGCCGCGCGATTGGGTTGGACCCGTTGGAAACCGATCCGGATATTTCGATCATGATTTCGCGCGATGGCGGCCAGACATGGAGCAATCCGCGCGTGGTCAAGATCGGCCGCCAATCGATCACCGATGAGCGGGTGCGTTCGGCGATCTGGGGACAGGCGCAAAATCAGGGCGTGCGCTGGCGCCTAAGAGAAAGCGCGCCGCTCTCGTTCGCCTTCATGTGGATCGACATGCAAGTGGACAAGTTAAACTGACCCGGAAAATCGTTCTGCCGGCGCAAACCGTCGATGTGGACACGCCAACCGGCGGCGTCGATCCGATCTGGTACGAACGGTTTCAATTGCTCGCCGCACAGGCCTATTCATCTTCGACCTATCCGAATGTTGCGATGTCGTCCTCCGGGGGCACGCCGCCGACATTCACCGCGCCAGCGCTGACATCGAATTTTTCCAAGATCGGCAAACTGGTGTTCATGAACGTCGGCGGCAATAACGTCGCAGGCGGCACGCCGGGGGCCGGGGCACAGCAATTGTCGATCTCGCTGCCGCTACCGGTCGCGGCCGATAGTCTCGGCGGCGTGGAAGTCGCCGGCACCTTCGCCAATGCCGGGACAGAGGGGATTTGTCTGGTGCGTCTGGCGGCTGGCGCGGTGACCGCGCCCTTGCTGCAACAGGCCGTATCCGGCTCCAAGGTCAACATCGTGGCGCTGACGTGCGGCGACTTCAACAATGTGAGCCGCACGCTCTCCCTGCAATTCTTCTATCCAGTGGATTAATCCCATGGCAGGCTTTTTCGATACGCTGTTCGGCGGCGGTGCCGAAAAGGAAGCGGCAGAGAAAAACCGCGCGCTCACGACAGGCTATGGCAACGAAGCGCAGGGTTATCTTTCGACCGGCTACGGCACCGGCAAGGAAAATCTCGGCAAGGCGCTTGGTGCATGGTCGCCCTTGTCCGATCTCGCCGGGCAATATCGTCAAGGCACCAACACCTATTTGGGCGCGCTTGGCGTCGGCACGCCGGAACAGATCGCGGCTTCGAAAGCCGCCTTCACCAACGCGCCGGGCTATGAACAAGGGATTACGGCGGGCCTTGATGTGCTCAATCGACGGCGCGCGGGCCAAGGCATGGCAGCTAGCGGCAATGCCGATATCGACGCGCTGACGTTCGGACAGAACACGCAAAATCAGCAATACAATAATTGGCTGCAAAATCTGTCGGGCGTCAACCAGCAAGCCTTGGCGGCGACCACCGGCGCCGCACAGGGACAGGCGGCGACCTACGGCTCCCTGTCCGATCTGGCGCAGCAATATGCGCAGAGCCAAACCGGCGTGGCGGGCAACGTGCTTGGCGGTCAAGTCAACGCCAACAATCTACAGGCGGCCGGCGAGGCGGCGGGCGCGAAAAATCTGCTTGGCGCGGGCCTCTCGCTCGGCTCGCTGGCGCTCGGCGGTTTTGGCGGCGGTGCCGGCCTCGGAAGTCTGTTGTGCGGCTTGGGCGGCGGCGGCACCGCAGGTGTGATGAATATCGGCAGCCAGTCTTTCCCGAAGTTCTCCTAAAGAGGGCGTGATGGCCATCGCACCGATCTCCTATCAGCCGCAGCAAGCTTTCAGTGGTGGTGTTGATTTCTCGCCGCTGGAGCGGATTGGCCAAATCATCAAGGAACAGCGCGACACCGATGAAGCGGCGCGGTTGATCGGTCAGAACTTTGGGGGGCAGGCCCCGCCGCAACAGGAAAGTTTTTTGATGGGGCTTGGCCGCAAGCTCGGTCTGGTGCCGGGAGCCGCACCACAAGCCGCACCACAAGCCGCACCATCCCAAGGTCTTCCGTCGGATCAGGCTTCCTACACGCCACCGCCGCCGCCCGGTGCTGCACCGGTCACGTTTCGGCCGGGCATCACGGCACCGGCCGGCGATGAGATGGGGAATTACAAGAAGGCGGTTGCGAGCATCGAAAGCGGTGGCCGCTACGATCTGTTGGGACCAAAGACCAAGAGCGGTGATCAGGCGATTGGCAAATATCAGGTGATGGGTGCCAACGTGCCATCTTGGACCAAGGCCGCCGTGGGCCGCGAGATGACGCCGGAAGAATTCCGCAACAATCCGGAAGCACAGGAAGCGGTGTTCGAGCATCGGTTCGGCAACTACGCGCAAAAATATGGCCCGGAGAACGCCGCGAAAGCATGGTTCGCGGGCGAGCGCGGCATGAAAAATCCGAACGCGCGCGATCAACTTGGCACCTCGGTTGCCAGCTATGCCGAACAATTCAAGCGCAATTTGGCGGGGCCGCAAGCGATTGACCGTGCCGCGCCGCAAACCGAACAGGACCTTAATGCGCCCTCGCCGCTGGATACCGCGCCATGGCCGCATGGGCCGGTGGGAGCGCCTGCGCAATTCGCACAAGCTGCACCGCCGGCTGCACAACCGGCATCGGCCCCGGCCGCCGCTGCGGCGGTGAAGGCCAATCTGGCCTCCGGGGAGCCGGCGCAATCGGTCGGCCTTGATCGCAATCAACTCGCCGAACTCTATCGCAACCCGATCACGCGACCGCTCGCGACCGCATTCCTGCAAAAGCAATTCGATCCCGGCAAGTTTGATTTCAAGGAAGTCGGCGGCAAACTGTACCGCATCAATGATCGTACTGGGGCTCACACCTTGATCGCTTCCGACACCAAACCGGTTGTGGTCGGCGTTGAGCAGCGCTTGATCGAACCGGAGACCGGCCGCGAGATTGCGGGCGCTGGTCCCTCCAAGCCGGTGCAGGTCGATACCGGCACCGCGACCGAATTCCGCGATCCACGCACCGGGAATTTGGTCAAGAGCATCCCCAAGGATGTGGCGGGTGCGGCCGAAGCCAAGGCCACCGGCGAAACCACGGCGGCGGCGAAGACGGCGCTCCCGATGGTCGAAACCAATGCGAAAGAAATTCTTTCCAATCTCGATGCGCTGGCAACGCATCCGGGCAAGGCGGATGCGCTCGGCGCGGCCAGCTATTTGCCGACCGTGCGCGGCTCGCCCGCGCATGGCTTTGAAACCCGGCTGGAACAGGTCAAAGGCCAAGCGTTCCTGTCTGCCTATGATGCGTTGCGCGGCGCTGGTCAGATCACCGAACAGGAAGGCAAGGCCGCGACCGCTGCCTATAACCGCATGACAACGGCGTCGTCGGAAAAGGAATTCAACGCAGCGGCGAAAGAATTCCGCCAGCATGTGATCACGCTGCGCGACAACGCGCGGCAGAAGGCACAGGGCGGCGGCACCGCGCTCGCCAGCGAACCGGCGCGCGGTGCGCCGGAAGTCGGCAAAACCGTCAATGGTTTTCGCTACCTTGGCGGCAATCCCAACGATCCGAAGAGTTGGGCAAAATGAACCCGTGGGAAATGTCATGGGGCGCGACTGAGCAAGCGCCGCAGCAAAATCCGTGGGAAATGTCATGGGGCGATGACCAACCCAAACTGACCGAAGCGAATTTGCAGCGCGAGGGCGAACGGCGGTTGGAAACCGGCGAGGCGGTCAACCAGCCGATGGCGTGGTCGGATGTCGCGTTGCAGGCCAAGCGCAACCTTGGGAGTAGCGCTGTTCAATTCGGCAGCGATATCGCACAGCCGTTTTTGCATCCCATCGACACCGCCACCAATGTGGCCAAGGCGGTTGCCGGCGGCGTGCAGAAGGCCGGACAGGCGGCGGGCTTGCCGGGCATCGATACAACCTATGTGCCGGTGGCCGAAGCGATTGGCGAGCATTTTGCCAACCGCTACGGTGGCGTTGAAGAGTTCAAGCGCTCTTTGGCCAGCGATCCGGTTGGCGTCGCTGGTGATATCTCGGTGCCGCTCACGGGCGGCGGCGGGGCGCTGGCGCGGGCACCAGGTATTGCGGGCCGGGTTGGCGAAATTGCCGCGATGGCAGGCCGCGCGGTTGATCCCTTGAACATTGCCGCCAAGGCCGTGACCGTGCCCGTCAAGGCCGCTGGCACGCTGGCCACGGCAGGAACCGGCGTCACCTCCGGGGTGGGCCGGGAAGCCATTCAGACCGCCGCCAGCGCAGGCCGGGAAGGCGGCGCAGCGGCGGAAGCCTTTCAACGGGCCAAGCGCGGCGAAATCCCGATTGATGAAGTGGTTTCCGATGCACGCGGCGCGCTGGAGCAAATGCGTCAGGATCGCGGTGCGACCTATCGTCAGGACGCGCGGGCGCTGGCGCGCGACAAGACCATCCTGTCATGGAACGATGTCGATATCGCGTTGCAGGATATGGATAAGGTGGCGCGCTACAAGGGACAAAATCTTTCGCCCTCGACGGCCAATGTCCGCAACGAAATTAATGCGGTGGTCGCCGATTGGAAGAATTTGCGCGCCTCCGAGTTCTGGACACCGGAAGGGTTTGACGCGCTGAAAAAGCGCGTCAGCGACATCCGCGACACCACCCAGCCGCACACGCCGGATCGCGTGGTGGCCAACCAAATGTACAAGGCGATTGGCGACACCGTGCGTAAGCAAGCGCCGATCTATGATCGCATGATGGCGGACTATCGTTCGGCCTCCCAACAGATCGGCGAAATCGAAAAGACCTTCTCGCTCGGCGAGAAAGCTTCGCCCGACACCACCATTCGCAAGCTGCAATCGGTGATGCGCAACAACGTCCAAACCAATTATGGACGGCGCGGCCAATTGGCCGATGTGCTGGCGGAGCACGGCGCTCCGCATTTGAGAGAAAAGCTCGCCGGTCAGGCGCTCTCGACATGGGAGCCGCGCGGGCTGGCGCGGGTGGCCGCGCCGATCATCGGCAGCGGCGGCTTAGCGGCCGGTGCGGCGTTGGCCTCGCCATTGGCCGCGCTTGGCGCGGGCGCAGGCTTGGCGGCTTCCTCGCCGCGCGTGGTTGGCAATGCGGCCTATTACGGTGGCGCGCTAACCCGACCGGCGACGGCGTTGCAGCGTTTGGGCGAGCGCATTCCAGCCAAGCGCGCGACGCTGGAGGCCTTGCGACAGACCGGGCGCATCCCGCAAACAGGAATTCAGTAACCCGCCTTTGGCGGGTTTTTTATTGGGGCGAACATGGCAGGCACCATTCCGCTTTCGATGACGCAGCAATTCGATGTCTACGGCAAACCGCTTTCTGGTGGCCAGTTGTACATCATTCAAGCCGGCACGGTTTCGACGCCGCAGGATGCTTTTCAGGACACCGGGCTGACGATCAAGATGCCGTATCCCATGCCATTGGATGCCGCCGGACGCGTGCCGCAATTTTTCGTCGCCGATGGCACGGTCAAAATTCGTCTACAGGATAAAACCGGCGTCGTGCAACTTGCTTCCGATAGCGTGCTGGTGATCGGGCCGTCGGCTGGCGGTGGCGGTGGTGGCTCGACGGTCGATCCCACACAGTTGATCCAGACCGGCAACATGATTTTCCGCCACGGCTTTGGTGCGGTTGCGGGTTATGTGCGGCTCAACAATATGACGATTGGCTCGGCGGCTTCGGGCGCGACCGAACGCGCCAACGCCGATTGCCAAGCGCTGTTTCTCTATCTGTGGGGCATCGATCCGACGCTCGCCGTCAGCGGCGGACGCGGCGCAACCGCCTTGGCGGATTGGACCGCCAACAAGCAATTGTCGTTACCGGACTGGCGCGGCTACGCGCTCGGTGCGCTCGACGACATGGGCAACACGCCATCCGGCCGGTTGACAGCGGCCTTCTTCGGCGGAAATCCGATTGTGCTGGGGGCGGTCGGCGGCGGCCAAAGCGTGGCCCTTGGCGTCTCGGAAATCCCGCCGCTTACGTTCAGCGGCACCACCGGTAACGACAGCCCGGATCATACGCACGGTTACACGCTGGGTTCGCAAAGCGGCAATAATTCGGACGTGACACCGGGCTCGGTGGCCGGCGTGTCAACCAGCGGATCGAACACCGGCGGCGCAAGCGCGCGGCATCAACATCCCTTCTCTGGCGTGACGGCGGGCGGTGGTCAGGCGCATCGCACGCTCGGTCCGCGCAAGCTCTGCACCTTCTACATGAAGCTTTAGCCATGTATCAGATCACATTCCCCCCGCAGAGCAATCGCGCTTCGTGGGTGTTCATCGGACTGGTGACCGATCTCGACGACAACCCGATTGATCTATCAGCATGCTCGCTGGTGTTCGTGATCCGCGACCGCAATGGCAAGGTGCTGGAAGCCTCGACGGACAACGGCAAACTGACCATCGTCGGGCTCGGCACCTTCCGCTGGTTCTTTACCTTGCAGGACATGCAAGGGCTTTGCGCCGCGCAATGCGACACCGGCCTGACCCTGACCAATGACGACGGCACGCAGACCGTTCAATTGAGCGTTGGCCCGCTCAACATTGTTGACGGCGTGGTGCCTTCGACATGACGGATTTTCCCGATCTGAAACTCAAGACACTGGTCAGTTTCCCGGCGGCGGTGTTCGGCGGCACCGGGTTGGCGGTGCGTCAGGAGAACGGCAAATTCTATTTCGATCTGGCCTATGAGGAATTCGCCACGGTCGCGTCACTGCCTGACGCCACAAATTATTACGTGTTGTCCTTCAACACGGTTTCAAAAACCTACGTCCTCGTTCCGGTGGCGTGGCTGCGATCATGACGCTGATCCCCAAGGTCAAACTCAAAACCGTTGTGAGTTTTCCGGCCGCCGTTTTCGGCGGCACTGGCATTGCCGTGCGCCAAGAGAACGGCAATTTTTACTTCGATCTGGATTATTCGGACCTCGCGCCGATCACGGCCATCCCCGACGCGCTGGAGCCGACGACTTATTTTGCAACATGGGAGAGCACCGCCAACTCTTACGCGCGGATGAACATCACGAATTTCAAGGCCGATATCGCGGCGGGCGGGATTTTCCAGCCGGCCGATCCGACCTTGACCGCGCTGGCGGCGCTGGATGGAACGCCGGGCCTTGTGGTGCAGACCGGCGTCGATGCCTTCACCAAGCGCAACCTTGCGGCGGGGGCCTTGCTCGGCGTCACCAATGGCGATGGCGTGGCGGGCAATCCCACGGTCGCGGTGACCGATCCCGAAATTCTCGCATTGGGCGGGCTGGTCTCAGCCGCCGACAAGCTGCCGTATTTCACCGGATCGGGCGCTGCCGCCTTGGCGGACTTCACGGCGTTTGCGCGAACACTGGTCGATGACGCCAATCAGGCGGCGATGCAGACGACCTTGGGCCTGACGCCGGGCAGCAACGTTCAAGCTTTCGATAGCGATCTGGCGGCGCTGGCGGCCAATGTCGCCGTTGGCTCTTGGACCGTGACCGGGGTAGGGACCGGCGCTTGCCGTGTCCTCACAGGACCGGCAGCGG
>Ga0137407_10000427_pt1 | contig 29004 bp, 24 predicted proteins | sample CZOMad2_2_16fung_FD_108410 | JGI IMG/M metagenome (GOLD analysis project Ga0137407, IMG submission 108410) | Vadose zone soil fungal communities from Angelo Coast Range Reserve, California, USA - CZOMad2_2_16fungal (Illumina Assembly) | ecosystem: Environmental > Terrestrial > Soil > Vadose... | reverse complement strand
GCTTGCCTGGCGCAACCATTCGCCTTCCAGTGCGGGTGACATTCGCAATAATAATTCACCAAAACAAAGTATTTTATTCATGTAAATTTATAAACCAGGTACAGCATTCCATTTTCTGATCATCCGGCCATTTCCATGGTCATATTTTTTACAACCGTTCCGGCTCCTTTTTCCAAAAGCAAATTTAATTTATTCATAACCGTTTCAGTAAAACCAGGCAATCCTGATAAATCATTTCCCCATAAATCTGTATCTGATAATATTGTTTCAACGATTGTTTGCGGTTGCTTCCATTTTTCTGCATAATAACCCGCGTTGTTATCCTGTATCAGATATTTTTTACCGTTTATTTCTCCATAATAATTTCCATCGTCATTTTTTACAGATTTCATAAAAAGAATATGCGCCGCAAAACCAAGCGCAATATATCCGGGAACTTTGCTGAATCTTTTATAATAACTTAATAATATCGGTAGATCCCGCATTCGCATTTTGGAAGAATATTGCAAAGTTATACTCAACCATTTGTGCTCAAGATAGGGATTGCGATAACGGTCAAGTACTTTGTTGGCAAAATCAATTGCCACTTCATTAGTCAGATACTTGTCAGTAATGGCGGGAGTAATTTCCTCCATCATCAGCGTTTTTACATAGGAAGAAAACGCCGGATCTTTCATTGCTTCGTTTACCAATGTAAAGCCCGCAAGGTGCGCCAGGCCACAGCTCAGGGTATGCGAACCATTTAACAAACGAAGTTTCAATTCACGATAAAGATATATATCCGGAGCAATAACAACGCCTTCATCTGCTTTACTAAAGGACAATACCCGTTTTACCTTTTCATTGTCCGGTTCAATCGCCCATAAACGATATACTTCCGACATGATCATCAATTCATCCCCGTAACCCAATATTGTTTCTGTTTCGTTTTGCTGTTGCGCAGAGAGTTTGCCCGGTACGATCCGGTCCACCAAAGAACTACAAAAACAATTATCTTTTTTTAGCCAATCGGAAAATCCTTTTTCCAATTTATTTAGTTTTGCAAGTTCAATTAATATCGATAAAAGTTTTTCACCATTATCTGGGAGCAACTCTGTTGGAATGATCACCATTCCTTTGTTACTATCTCCTTTAAAAAATTTAAACCGTTCATAGAGGAATGCTAGTAATTTCCCGGGAAAAGATGCAGGAGGCGAAACACTGATATCTTCATTGACCAGAACAATGCCTACTTCTGTTGTATTCGATATAACGAGTTCTATTTCCGGGTTGACGGCGCATGCTAAAATTTCTTTCCAGTCTTTTTTTGCAGATAGCACCCTGCTTATAGAAGCATTGATAATATTCTCTTCTACTTTTTTTCCTGCCTCAAGACCTCTTACGCAGGTTGTATACAAATTATCCTGCCTGTCAAATGCACCGGTATCCCCGGTATCGGTTGATTTCACAACAACAATTCTTCCATTAAAAATTCCCTGTTTATTTGCTTTATCAATAAAATAATCCGTCAGGCCCCGAAGTAAAACACCCGTTCCGAATTGCACTACTTTTTCAGGTAAATCAAAATAGGTTTCTAAAGGAACCTGAACTGATTTTGATTCGATTTGTTGAATTGTTTGTTTTGATAAAATCATTATTAAATATATTTCAACTTCTATAAATAACTTTTAACAGGATTTGATAACAACCTTTATTTTTGCGACCGATGGCACAGAAAAAATTACAGCGTTTTGAAGCAATCAAATCTTTTCCAAATGTATTGCAATACCCCGAAGGAATGGCAGGCAAATGGAATGATTTCTTCAAAAATAATCATTCTATTACGCTGGAACTGGCCTGCGGCAAGGGAGAATATACAGTGGGACTGGCAAAATTATATGCTGATAGAAATTTTATCGGGGTGGATCTGAAAGGCAACAGGATATATGTCGGTGCAAAAAAATGCCTTAAAGAAAATATTTTGAATGCTGCTTTTTTGCGAACAGAGATCGACAAGATCAACGGGTATTTTGTTAAAGGAGAAGTGAAAGAAATCTGGCTTACTTTTCCTGATCCTCAATTGCGCAAATCCAGGGCTAAAAAAAGATTGACGCATCCTAAATTTTTGCGGTTATACCAGCAGATACTCATGCCTGGTGGATTCATCTATTTAAAAACAGATTCACCCGTTCTGTACGCATTTACAAAAATGGTTATCGAGATGTATGGACTGACCCTGCATAATTATTCTGAAAATATTTATGCTGAGGACGTGATTGAACCGGAGCTACAGATCAAAACTCATTATGAAAGCCTGGATATTGCCCGGAGTAAACAAATTTATTATCTCTGTTTTTCTTTGCCTGAAACAGTTTTGCCGATGACAGATCATATATTGCAGCAACGAATCAAAGAAAATGAAACAACAATTAATTGAAGGTGTCGATTTCTATTATAACGAACAGGGGTATATCGTGCTGACGGAAAAATATCATCTTGAAAAAGGTTATTGCTGCGGGAATGGTTGTAAACACTGCCCGTATAATTATGAGAATGTAGCTGAGCCAAGAAGAACGGAATTAAGACACAAGGAACAAGAGACAAGGAACAAGACTTAAGTTCAAATTTTTCTTGTGCCTTGTATCTCGCCTCATGTACCTTGTATCTTGTTCCTTGTTCCTTAATCTCCATATTATGTCAAAACAAAAATTAACTACCATCAGGCCATCAGGAAAAAGAGAAGAATCTTTTTTTGAACTCGTTTACCAGGTGGCCCGGCAAATTCCGAAAGGAAGGGTTACTTCATATGGAGCAATTGCTGCAGTTCTCGGAACAAAGCTCTCTGCAAGAATGGTTGGATGGGCAATGAATGGCGCGGGTAAGGTCCGGCCAAAAGTCCCTGCACACAGAGTAGTTAATAGAATGGGAATTCTTAGCGGCAAACATCATTTCAAGCCAGCAGGACTTATGGAAAAATTACTGAAAAAGGAAGGGATCAAAGTGAAGAATGACATGGTGGTGAATTTTAAAGAATTGTTTTGGGATCCCGCTAAAGAGTTAATATGAATGTGCGGATTTACCAATGTGCGAATGTGCGAATTCTTTAGTCTGATCCTTTAAAAAAATTCGCACATTCGCACATTGGTAAATCCGCACATTTCAATAATAAGGGCTTATCATCACATAAACCACCACGCCTGTAACTGCTACATAAAACCAGAGCGGCCATGTGATTCTTGCCAGTTTTTTGTGTTTGTCAAATTTTTCCTGGAACGCTCTCTGCAGTGTAAATAATACAAACGGTATGATTATCCCGGATAATATGATATGCGAACTCAATATAAAATAATAAAGATACCGTAGTGATCCTGCCTGTAGTTTTTCACTGTCGCTCAAAATTCCATTATGATCGATATCGCCGTAACGTACAGAAGGATTGGAAGCGTGATAGATGACGTAAGAAATTAAAAAGATCGAACTCAATACAACAGCAGTCAGGTTAGCGGTTTTGTGCGCCCTGATCCATCTGTTTTTGATGAAATATAAACTTGCAAGCAGCAATATTGCAGTAGTTGAATTTAGAATTGCATGAAATAAAGGAAGTGCTTTTGTATTAAATCCAAAATCAATTTTAGCTTGCGGAATCAATATTAAAAATGCAACTGCCAAAGGAATAGCAATAGAAACTATAATAATCGGAAGTGTAAGGCTTTTTTCTTTCATAAACTGCTTTCGGGTTGGATATCCAAATTTCGTGGCTTTCTGCTAAAAAAATACATGGCAACAGCTGTTGCAACCAGCACAAAAATAATAATAGGTAGTATGGGTATAAATTCACTAAAAGCAGATGGAGCGTTTTTATCTTTTTCCATCATGATGAACACAATGTCTTTAGCAAGTTTTGAAAGGGCCACGCTATCTAACCCGTCATAATACCCTCTTACAATATGATCTTTATCCAATACAACCATTTTTTGCGTATGAATAAAATTCGAATCCACGCCTTCTCCGTCTGCAATTCCCATTTTCAATTCATGCAACGCGAAATCATAAATGTTTTTTTTAGAACCGGTCAACAACCACCAGATATCAGGATTCACCCCATATTTGTCTGCATATTTTTTTAATGAGGCCGCAGTATCCCTTTCGGGATCTACCGTGAAAGAAACAAACTGCACAAAGCTTGTATCGAGCAGTTTCATTTCATCCTTCTGCTTCAGCGCATCCTGTAATTTTCTCATATTTTTTGTAAGCGTAGGGCAAATGCTGGGGCAATGGGTGAAGAAGAAATCAGCAACAATTACTTTTCCTTTTAATTGATCTAATGAAACGGTGTTATTGAGTTGATTGGTTAAGACGATATTGCTTACAGGATGCCATAATGTATCTGTGATTTCTTTCCCATCCTTCATTTTTGTTATCACCGAATCGTAATAATATCTTGCCGGCATGACCACTGCGTTTTCGCTCGCATTCTTGACGATCAGGTAACTGGCTAAAGGCACCAGCACCGCTAAACAAATAGCGAATAATGCTTTTGTACTCACAGATTATTTTTTAAAAAAACAAAATTAATGTACGAATGTGCTGAAATACTTTTCCAAAGTTTAAAACTTTGGAAAAGTATTTCAGCACATTCGCACATTAGTTGTTTTATTCTACTCCAGGTTTTTTTCCTTCAGGTTTTTCAGGTACATGTTCTCCTTCTTTTTCCTTTTCCTTAGCCTTTATTGTATTTTTTTCGACGTGATAGGGGTCATAGCTATTTCTCAGGTTTTTAAACGAATTACCATCCCATAAAAAAGCTGCGAGGAACCATATGAACAGCATTGCAGGAACAGCAATGCTCATAATCAGGTTGCGTATTTCGTGTTTCAAATGCATAAACTCGGCAATGATAAAAAAAGCTTTTGCCAATGTACCAATGATAAATATGCCGTTCAGGAAATGTTTGGGTAAGAATTTTGTTTCATAATACAGGATAGCAATTACCAATTCCACAACTGTAATGATCAACAAAATCCAGAATGTTCTCCAGATGAGCTTGGTTGAAAAGCTAGGTTCATGATGCCCTTCTGCCGTTGATGTATGTACGTTTTCCATATTATGCATTGAACTGTTTCAATAATTATAATAAATAAAAGCAGGTAAATACAAATACCCAAACCAGGTCAACAAAATGCCAATACAATCCCGCTTTTTCTATCATCAGGTAATGACCCCGTTGCTCAAAAACTCCTTTCCAGGTCATGATCAGCATGATAATATTAATTATGACTCCGGAAAAAACGTGGAACCCGTGAAAGCCTGTAATCGTAAAAAAGAAATTGGTGAAATTGGTTGAGGATTCACTGCCATTGATATTCGGAAACGGATTTCTTCCCCACCATGCGCCTTCTCCGTGTAAATGTGTCCATTCCCAGGCCTGGCAACCCAAAAAAGCGAGACCACCAAGAATTGTAAAAAACATCCATTTCATTACGCCTTTCTTATCGTTATTATGTCCTGCGCCCACCGCCAATACCATTGTTACAGAACTCATGATCAGGATAAAAGTCATCAAACTCACGAAAGCCAGCGGGATTTCCATATCACCGATTACAGGAAATGAACGAAACACTTTATTCGGATCCGGCCATGAATTACTTGAGAAACGGATTGTACCATAAGAAATCAGGAAGGCTCCGAAAGTGAAAGCATCGCTCATCAGGAAATACCACATCATCAGTTTGCCATACTCTACGTTGAATGGGCTTTTACCGCCACTCCACCATTTTTGTCCCGCAGGTACTGCTTGTGCCATGTTATTGTTTTAGTCTGGTTCGCAAATTTATTTAACAAATCTTAAAATCACTGTATCCATAAAAAGAAAATGAACAAATAGATCCAGAGTATATCTACAAAATGCCAGTATGTATTAACAATCTCAACAGGTACGCTATCATAGCTACGGATCTTTTTGCTAAAAGCTTTTATAAACATTATTATCAAAGCAATCACTCCTGCCAATACATGTAATGCATGCAAGCCTGCGATAACATACAAAAACTGTCCTGCACCCGAGCCATGAAAAGTAATACCACTATTCCAGAGATTTGAAAAACCAATCCATTGTAATATCACAAACAAAATTCCCAGAACAGCCGTAATTGTCATAAAATTTTTATACCGTCTCATTCCTCTTTCTCTAAATGCTTTCAGTGCCAACTGTATTGTAACGCTGCTTATCAAAATAACAATGGTCGAAAACCAGAAGGCACGGGGAATATCAAATGTTGTCCATCCCGGTTGTTCCCGTTTTACAATATAGGCGCTGGTCAATCCTGCGAACATCATGATGATGCTCCCAATCGCTACCCACAAAGTGAATTTATGAGGATGTATTCTTTTTTGTTGTTCACTCACGGAATTTATTTCAAGAGATTTTAGCATTCATTAAATTATTTAAATTTCTTTATCAATCGTGAGACGTGAATTGATTCACGTTTGACGTTTGACGTCTCACGTCTCACGATTGATAAGGATCGCCTGAAATCATATTTTAATTTTGTCTATTAAAAGAGCCAGTAATACTACCGGCAAATAAATATAACTGCTGAACATTACCCGTCTTGCTGCCTGGATCGTCATCTCCCTGTATAACCGCACACATTGCAAGACCATAAATACATTCGCCAGTGACACGATCAACAAGCTCATGATACCACTCATTCCAAAAAAATATGGCAGAACGCCCACCGGGAATAATAACAAGGAATAAATAATTGCCTGTATGGCCGAATATTTCGTTTGACCTTCGTTAGAGGGCAATAATTTAAATCCTGCGGTACTATAATCCTTATGAGCAATCCACGCAATTGCCCAGAAATGGGGAAATTGCCAGAAAAATTGCAGCGCGAATAATATCCATCCCCCCGCACTCAAATCATCATTACCTGCAGCCCATCCGATAAGACAGGGCAATGCTCCCGGCACAGCGCCTACGAGCACGGCGATTGAGCTTACTTTTTTCAGTGGTGTATATATAAATGCATATACAAACAAACTGAATGCGGCCAATATCGCAGTGAGAAAATTAAAGTGTAACAAGATCAGTATTCCCGCCAATCCTGTAATGACAGCAAATACAAGTGCTTCCTGCACACTCATCCTGCCTGCAGCAACTGGCCTTCCGGCTGTTCTTTTCATTACAGCATCCGTATCTTTTTCCACAGCCTGGTTGATAGCATTGGCGCTTCCTGTAACCAACATACCTCCTGTAAATAATAACAGGATCGCCTTCCAATCGTATGCAATTACTTTAGGCGCCAGCAAATAACTGATCAATGCAGAAAACACAACCATGAAGCTCAGATTGAATTTGATCAGTAATTTATAGTCCTGCAATTTGCTGGCTATCTTAAAAGAACTGGATTGCTTCACGGTTTCCTGCTGCATCAAAATATATATTAATTTCCCTTGGTTCTCCGCCCTAAAGGGCGGAGCTAGTGGGTATCATGTTATCTATTCGCACCCGCCTACACTAAAGCGACGGCGGGCAAGCATCCGCATATTCGCACATCTGCACATCCGCACATTAATGTTTGCTTTCATTCGCTCCAATCGGTTCTGTCTGTTGAATAAATTCTCTGCCATCTTTACCATAATCATATGCCCAACGGTGTACTTCAGGAATTTCTCCAGGCCAGTTACCATGTCCGGGATGAATAGGCGTTGTCCATTCTAGCGTATTCGCACCCCATGGATTTGTTGATGTTACTCTTCTTCCTTTAAATATTGAATAAAAGAAATTGAATACAAACATGAGTTGCACAGAAAACACAACCATTGCGACAGTAGATATAAAACGATTCAGATCACCAAACTGGTTAAAAGAATGCCAGCCACTATAATCAAGGTAACGGCGTGGCAAACCCGCTAATCCTTCATAGTGCATGGGCCAGAAAATCAGGTAGGCGCCTATAAAAGTTACCCAGAAATGAATATATGACATTGTGTTATTGAGATAACGCCCATACATTTTGGGGAACCAATGATAGATACCGCAAAACATTCCAAAGAATGCTGATACACCCATTACAATATGAAAATGTGCCACGACAAAAAGTGTATCATGTAAATGTATATCCAATGTGGAGTTACCAAGAAAGATGCCTGTAAGTCCACCTGAAATAAACAAGCTTACAAAACCAATAGCAAATAACATCCCCGGAGTCAGGCGAAGGTTTCCACGCCAGATGGTTGTTATCCAGTTAAACACTTTGATGGCAGAAGGTACGGCGATCAATAAAGTAAGCAATACAAACACCGATCCGAGGAAAGGATTTAATCCGGTTACGAACATATGATGCGCCCATACGAGGAATGCAAGTATAGCAATGGCAAATAAGGATCCTACCATCGCCATATAACCAAATACCGGTTTGCGCGCATTCACCGACATCACTTCAGATACAAGGCCCATTGCAGGCAGGATGATGATATATACTTCGGGATGACCGAGGAACCAAAACAGGTGCTGGAATAAGATAGGACTTCCGCCTTCATTGGGCAGGGCTTGTTTTGTTGACGCAATAAATATATCTGAAAGATAAAAACTCGTACCTGCATGACGGTCGAATAACAATAAAATTAAACCGGAAAGCAATACAGGGAACGACAATACACCTAATACTGCAGTAAAGAAAAGCGCCCAGATCGTCAACGGCAATCTCGTCATGCTCATTCCCTTTGTCCGCATATTCAATATGGTGGTAATATAATTCAGTCCACCTAACAGTGACGATACCACGAAAAGAGCCATACCAATAATCCAGAAATCCATACCCGCCTTTGAGCCTTCACTGGTGCCACCTAATGCGCTCAGTGGTGGATAGGATGTCCATCCGCCACTCGCAGGACCGGTTTCAAGAAACAGGGAACACATTATCACAACGCTTGCCATCCAAAAAAACCAATAGGAAAGCATATTCAAAAAAGGCGAGGCCATGTCGCGTGCGCCTATTTGTAATGGTATGAGAAAATTGGCAAAGGTTCCGCTTAATCCGCCTGTCAACACAAAAAATACCAATACAGTTCCGTGCATTGTAACCAGTGCGTAATATGCTTCGGGTTGAATTTTTCCGCCCTTGGCCCATTTGCCAAGAATGTCCTCCAGCCAGGGAAAAGTTGAATCGGGATAACCGAGTTGAAGACGGAATAACACAGACATCAATCCACCCAGGATAGCCCAGATCATTCCCGTTATAAGGAATTGTTTACAAATCATTTTATGATCCTGGCTAAAAACGTATTTGGTGATAAATGTTTCTTTGTGGTGATGAACGCCATGCTCATCATCATGCACCTCGTGAGAGGTACCAACTTCAGCATGTCCATGTAATGTTGCTTCGTTGCTCATCAGAAAATTTTTAGTTGACAAATATCTCTTTCTTCAATCATTTTGCGTTTGCCACTAATTTGGCAGGCGCTTCGGTATTCAGTTTTGCAGTTGGCGTTTTTGTTGAATCTGTTTGCACGGGAGCAGCCGGGGTTTTATCCGCCATTACTCTTGCATAATTCGGTTTTTCTTTAGCTCTCCATAAAATAAATTCAGGCTGCGTAACTACTTTAACTATCCCCTTCATTGTAAAATGGCCCCTGCCGCACATCTGGTCGCAGGAAAGTTCATAATCAAATTCGGGATCATTCAATTTTTTTCTCATTTCATCCGTCGTATATTTTGGAGTGAACCACATAGTTGTTGGTGTACCAGGTACTGCATCCATCTTCATACGGAAATGTGCCAACCCGACATCATGAATAACATCTCTCGAATTGATGATGAATTTAACAGGTTTGTTTACTATAAGATACACGGTAGTATTCACTACAAGATCGTCATGCGTTGCGGGATCGTCCCATAATAATCCCAATGAATTATCTTTTTCATCGTTGATATTCTGGTAATATTTTTTTCCAAACATATTATCCTTACCAGGATAGCGGAAGATCCAGCTGAATTGTTTCCCGGTTACTTCAATTTGCAGGGCATCTTTTGGCGCATCCCCTGTAATATGAAACCAGTACAATAATCCAAAGCCTACCAATACGGTTAAAGCAATAGCGGGAATAACGGTCCAGATCAATTCCAATTTATTATCGTGCGGGAAGTAATATGCTTTTCTTTTTTCTGAATATTGATATTTATAAGCAAACCAAAACAACAGGATCTGCGTGATGAAAAAAACGATGCCCGTAATAGCGATCGTAATATGCAGCATTGTATCTATTTTTTCTCCATGATCGGATGCTGATTCACCGAGAATTTTTCCTTTGTACAATTCATTGCACCAATACACTCCGATCAATCCCAGCACCAGGAACGCGATCATCAAAAATCCATTGATACGGTTGTTTTGCTCTAAATTTTTCTTTTCACCTTTTAATATTCCCACATATTCACTTGCCTTGGCAATCTGGAAAGTGATCAGGAAGCCGAGTAACAAAATCAATATCAGAAAAATCGTTGACATAATAGTTATGATAATTTATCCCGGTTACTTTTCCGAGCTTCTGTTAATTAAGTATGATGAATAATACTTTCCTTGAAAAAAGGGTGATTCTTTGTCAGCAATGGATACTTACTCATCACGATTCCTGTTCTCCAAATAATCAACCCCACAAATCCTGCCGCAATTCCAAAATCAAAAAGATTCATAGGCACATGATCCGGAAAAAGTCCACCGAATACCATCTGGTAAAAATCCAGCCAATGCCCAAACAGCAAAGCTACTGACATAAAAACAAGTGTAGCATAATTGCGCTTGGAACTTCTCCTCATATATATTAATAAGGGAGCCAGAAAATTGATAATCAGGTTCAGGTAAAAAATTCCGGTATATGCTCCTTCAAATCTCGATTTGAAATAAATGGTTTCTTCAGAAATATTTGCATACCAGATCAACATGAACTGGGAAAACCAGAGATAGGTCCAGAAAATTGAAAATGCAAATTGAAATTTACCAAGATCATGCAAATGCTCCAGATTGGTATATTCCAGATAACCCTGGTTCTTCATATAAATAACAAAAAGCGTGATAAGTGCAAGACCGGATACAAAAGTGCTTGCAAAAGTGTACCAGCTGTACATAGTAGAAAACCAATGGGCATTAATACTCATCAGCCAAAGCCAGGGAACAGTTGAAGCAACGGTTAATGCAAACCACACAATAAAAAGAGAAGCCCAGACTGTATTTTTAAAAATATATTTTTTGCCTTCTTCGACTGGCAGTGGGGCATTGTCTATTTCACGGGACATGGCGCGCATCTTTCTGCCCAACAAAGTCCATAAACCAATCGACAAAACGGTCCAGATTGTAAAGAAGGTCGGATTCAGGAAACCTTTTTTGCCATTCAGGATTGCATCCTTGCTCACATGATCTTTGTCCAGCCATTCATAAATAAGATGTTTATTACCACCAAAAACAATTACCATGAGTATAACAAAAGTGATCCCGCCTATCAATGGTACTGTTGCGGAAATGGCTTCTGTTACTCTGCGAAAAGAAATCTGCCATCCACCCATTGCCAGCGTAGTAGCGCAAATAAAAAACATGGCTGCATTTACTGTCAGCAAAAAATACACACTGTTTTGTAGTAGTGTGGCCCAGAAACGATTCTGCTGATCAATGTTGCCGGTTCCATACATAAAAAAGCCAACGATCAATGACAATACGCCCACAGCAATCAATCCCAGTGACCACTGTTTATAACGAGCCGGTATTTCAAAATGTTCCTTCAGTGACATTCGCTATATTTTTTTATTACGCTTCATTATTTTTTTACAGCAGTAGAATCAGCACCCGAGGCAGCACTGCTTTTTGCTCCTGCCTGTTTTGATTTGATATAATCAATCACCATCCATCGCTGGCGGCTATCTAACTGTGATGCATAACTTCCCATTTTATTTTTGCCATAAGTGACAGAATAAAACATTTGCCCCTCAGGCATTGATTGATATTTTGCATCTCCCACCAGGGTTGCAGGCTTTGCAGGAAAAGGTCCATCTCCTCCTTTATATAAAGGCCCATTCCCGTCCAGTTTGGATCCATGGCAAATACCACAATTAACCAAATACAATCGCTCTGCTTCGATCATCTGACCGGGACTCAGATCCGTAACCGGGTTTTTGATTTGTTTTGATGCTACATAATTTGTAGAATCACCATCTTTATCTTTTGCCAATGCAAAGGGAAATAATTCACCTCGTTTGATAGTTCCCGGTACAGGTAAATTGCTATAATGTATTCCCTGCTTTAACAACTCTTCTTTTTGTTCGGCAGTAACGGAATAAGTTTCATATGCGCGGCTATAAGCCATATCCGGCATATATACCCTTCCTGGTCTGCGTTTGATATCACTACAGCTAATGACAATCATCACCGCGATTACTATGAATGATATGATGGAAATTTTCTTCGTCAGCATTTTCAATTTACATTTCAGTTTTATGCTAAAGCAGATTCTTTATGTTCAAATGGTTTTGATTCTTTATCGTAGCGACCCAGCCACCAGCCTGTTTCCGCTTCCTGCACACTTGTTTCTTTCGAACCGATACTTTCGAGGAATCTCACTACCTCTGCTTCATTCGTTTTGCTGGTGCATTCGATAACCATTACAAACAGATCGTCCGTTGCTCTCATGTGAAAATGATGTTTCTTCACGAATGGAGCCATCTGGCACAGGTAACAAAAAGTAAGTACCATGCCGACAGATGCAAACAATACTGTCAATTCAAAAGTAATAGGTATCCATGCCGGTAATGCAAAATGTGGCTTTCCACCAAAATTGATCGGCCAGTCGTAAGTAAAAACATAACCAATACCACCCAACGCAGTTGCGGTACCAGTAATACCATAAATAAATCCTGCGGTATGCAGACTTGTATCGCGCAATCCCATTGCCTTATCCAATCCATGAATAGGCATGGGCGTATAAATGTCGTAGATCTTGTATCCTGCGGCGCGTACTTTTTTCACCGCGGGAAATAAAACCTGTTCATCATCAAAACAAGCAACAACAAATTTTTTTATTGACATACTTTTTAACTTTAAGCTTGATGCGTAGGGTTAGAAGGCGTAGGGTATGAGGCGTAAGGAAAACCTCAAGCCATACACCTTATACCTCACACCTCAATGAGCGTGTTCAAATTCGTGAGCAAATTCTTCCGCTGTCTCTTTCTCCGCTTCACCCATCTTCTCTTTATAATTCTCTCCTGATTTTTTCAGAATGTGCTTGATTTCCGCAATTGCAATTACCGGGAAAAATTTAGAGAACAGGAAATAACAGGTAAAGAATAACCCGAATGTCCCCAGGTAAAATCCAACCTCATAAATCGAAGGCGAATAATAAGTGCTCCAACTGCTGGGCAGGTAATCCCTGTACACTGAAGTAACAATGATCACAAAACGTTCGAACCACATACCGATATTCACGATCACCGACATAAAGAATGTTACAGTAATATTCCTTCTTAATTTTCTGAACCAGAAAATCTGTGGTGATATTACATTACAACCCATCATGATATAGTAGCTCCATCCGAGCGGGCTGAACGCATTAAGACGATTTTGCATAAATGCCCAGCCTTCAAATTTATTTTGACTGTACCAGGAAACAAATAATTCAGTAAGATAAGCGCAGCCTACAATGGAGCCGGTCAATACAATGATCTTATTCATTACATCGATGTGCTCGAGTGTAATATATTCTTCAAGCTTCAAAACTTTCCTTGTTACTATAAGGAGTGATTGCACCATGGCAAAACCTGAGAAAACGGCACCGGCAACGAAATAAGGTGGAAAGATGGTTGTGTGCCAACCGGGAACCACGGAGGTAGCGAAGTCGAACGACACGATGGTATGCACTGACAATACCAGTGGTGTACTTAAACCGGCAAGTACGAGCGACAATGCTTCATGTCTTTGCCAGTGTTTGGTTGATCCGCTCCATCCAAAAGATGCAACACCATAAAATAATTTTCTCCATTTTAATTTTGCACGATCACGAATGGTAGCAAGATCAGGAAGTAATCCGCAATACCAGAACAAAAGAGAAACGGTGAAATATGTAGAGATCGCGAACACATCCCATAATAATGCTGAGTTAAAATTCGGCCAGAGTACGCCGCGTGTATTCGGATAAGGCAATACGAAAAATGCCAGCCAAACGCGACCCATATGCCAGATCGGAAATTGTCCCGCACAGATCACCGCAAAAATTGTCATGGCTTCTGCTGCACGGTTAACGCCTGTTCTCCATCCCTGGCGGAACAATAAAAGTATCGCGGATATCAATGTTCCTGCGTGACCAATACCGATCCACCATACAAAGTTTGTGATATCCCATCCCCATCCGATTGTTTTATTTAGATTCCATTGTCCCGTACCATAGATCACTTCTCTCGTTATCGAAAAAATACCGAAGCCCAGTAATGCCAACGAAATCAGGAAACCCGTCCACCACAATTTGCTTGGACTCGTTTCAATAGGTCTTACAATATCCTCCGTGATCTGGTGATAACTTTTATCCCCAGCTACCAACGGAGGCCTTACCTGTGATTCGTATTTTAATAATGCCATAATTTCTGAGCTTTAGCTTTAAAATATTAGCCTATAGCTTAACAATTTTTTTATATACCCAGTCGTCGTGTTCATCACCACTTTTCGTTGCTGCTGACAATCATTCGCAATTACTTTTTATTCTTCACTTTTCATTTATTGATTCTCTTAGTGCATCCGTATTACGAACCTTGGCCAGGTAATTAATATTTGGTAATACATGCAGTTCTTCCAACGCATAAAACAGGCGCTGCTTATTGTCAATTCTTGTTTTACTGATAAAGCTTTGGCTATCGTTTACATTTCCAAAAACAATTGCGTCGGAAGGACATGCCTGCTGGCAAGCCGTTCTCACATCTTCCATATCTTTTAACGGACGATCTTCTTTTTTCGCTTTTAATTTTCCGTCCTGCAATCTTTGTACACAGAACGTACATTTCTCCATCACACCTCTCGAACGAACAGTTACATCCGGATTTAAAACCATTCTTGTTAAATCATCATTCATCATGAATACAACGTCGTCGAATTTACCAACACCTTGAGAATCCTGGTTATTGGGGAAACTATCTGCTCCGGTATAATCGGCCCAATTAAACCGGCGTACTTTGAATGGACAGTTATTGGCACAATATCTTGTTCCGATACAACGGTTATATACCATTTGATTCAATCCCTCACTGCTATGGTTAGTTGCAGCAACGGGACAAACATTTTCGCATGGAGCATTGTCGCAATGCTGGCAAAGCATCGGTTGGAATACTGTTTGAATATCATCAGGATCTTCGAGGTTACCGGTGAAGTACCTGTCAATACGTAACCAGTGCATATCATGATAACGCAGCACTTCAGATTTTCCTACCACGGCTACATTATTTTCGGCGTGACAGGCAACAACGCAGGCACCGCAACCATAACAGGAATTCATATCGATTGACATTCCCCAATGGATTCCCGGCTTATCATATACTCCGTATAATGTCCCTTCTTTTTCAAATCCTTCTATTCCTCCAAAATTCTTTAAATCTTTCTCTCTTTCTTCCAATATTTCATTTGGCGACTTGCGAAAATCTTCCAACGTCAATTCTTTGACTACTTCTGTGCGGCCTTCATATGAACTGTGTGTTTGGGCCTGCGCAACTTTATAAGTATCGCCTGTTTTTTCGAATGAAATATCGGCAACGCTCCATTCAGCAGTAGCTCCATTAAAGCCAATCAATGGAAAAGCATTTTTTCCTGCGCCGACAACTGCTTTCCCAATATATGTTCCTGTGTTTTCAGGTTTCGCGCTCTGCCTTCCAAAACCAACAGCAATTGCGATCACATCATTGGGGGTTCCGGGAACAGGAATAATGGGCAATATTATTTCTTTGGTTCCTGCTTTTATTTTAATAACCTGCCTGTCGGGATGCACTTCAAATTTATCTGCCTGACGACGATCACTAAGATCAATTCCCCAATTATCTTTTAAGAATTTGGGAGATACGATAGCATAATTATCCCAGTTAGCGCGCGTGATCGGATCAGGTAATTCAAGTAACCATGGATTATTGGATTGATGACCCACACCCATGGCTATTGATTGATATAAAACCAATTCCATGTTCCCGCCTTTTTTCATCGAACCAATTGCTGAAGCAGCTTCTGCCACCTTCGTATTACTAAATGAAGCATTTGCTACAACAGAAGCAGCTTGTTCAACCACGCCATCCTGCAAAGCTTTTTCATAACCCTCCAATCCACCAAGTTTGCCTGTCCAGTACTGCTGGAAATAAGTTTCATACGGAATATTATTGCCACTCCATTTTAATAAAGAATCTTCAAACGATCTGGTTTTGAACAATGGGGCAATAGTAGGTTGCAGCATGCAGATATGTCCCGCTTTAGGTTCTGCATCGCCCCATCTTTCCAAAAAATGAGGAGCAGGTATTGCATACTTACATAATTCCGTTGTTTCGTCAAGACGATCATTAAAAGAGATACTGGTTTTTATTTTTTGTAGTGCGGTTTTGAATTTTTCTGCATCATAATAATCATAAACAGGATTTGCGCCATAGATCAGCAATGCACCAACCTTTCCTGTTTCCATATCTGCCACCAGCGCATTCATATCGCCTTCAATTCCCTGGTGTGTTTGCATGGGGTCGGTCCAGTTGATCGTTGTTCCATTTGCGCCAATCGCTTCGTTGATTGCATTGACGATGATTTGAACGTTCGGATTATTGCTTCCACAAACAACAAGTGCCTTGCCTTTATTGGCTGCTAAATCTTTTGCAGCTTTGCTTACGCCGGCTTTTAATTTATTATTAAGAGACGGTGCGGAAACCCCGCCACCCAACTCTGCTAATAATGCTAATGCAACAGCACCGGTTTCAGAAGGACGATGCGTATAACGATCATCTGCATTGCCACCCGTCATTGAAAGCATACTTTCAAACTGGTAATGTTTGCTCATTTCAGGATTCTTCTCATCAATCTTTCTACCCTGAACATATTGCCATCCGAATTCTACAGGAGATAACCAGGTTCCGAGGAAATCAGCTCCAAGACTCACGATTACTTTTGCATTTTCAAAATGATAGGAGGGAATTATTCTCTTTCCGTGAGTCGCTTCATTGGCCAATAACAAACCACTGTATGAATCGGCATCGTATTGAACATGGCGGCCACCGGGATATTTTGCTAAAAATTCACTGATGATTTGTTTTGTTGTCGGAGAGTTGATTGTACTTGTGAACAAAACAACTGATCCGCTTAATCCGGCCATCGCATCTGATATCAATTTATCGAATGCCTCGAAAGTGCTTACTTCCTGCGGAGTGTCATTCACCATCTGCACAGGATAACGCAGACGCGCTGTATCATATAAATCCAAAACCGAAGCCTGCACGCTCGCGGAAGTTCCGCCTTTTGTGAAAGATGATAATTCATTTCCTTCCAGTTTGATCGGTCTTCCGTCCCTCACCTTTGCAACAACAGGAATAGCATTTCCACCCGACACAAATGTGGTGGCGTAATAATTTGCAACACCGGGAATCAATTCATCGGGTTTGTTGACATAAGGAATAACTTTTTTAACTGGCGTTTCGCAGCTGGCGGCCAATGCGGCCGCAGCAGTACTGAATCCTAAATATTTCAGGAAATCCCTACGTGGAGTTTTAGCATCAAGAAGGCCCTGCCTACCGGCAGGCAGGCTTTTGCCATCCAGTCCATCAAGCGGCAATTCCTCTTGAAATTCGTTTTGTGATGATTGCTGAAATGCTTCACTTTCACTAAACTCTCCAAAACTTTGCCAGTGCTTTTTATCGCTCATTTATTACCAATTTGAAAATTTGAAAATTTCCATATTATTAAGACAATCATAAAATCCGCCTTCGTTCTTCGACTGCCGAAACCTTTGGCGAATGCAGTAAAATTTCGGCGGTCAGGCAAGTATTAATAGTGACATTTCTGGCATTCAGTACCTCCGATCTTTTCAACTGTCACACTATCGATACTTCCTGATTTCAGATCATTATGGAACTTTTCATAAATACTATAAAATTTATTACCTGCTCCTGTTGAATCCGGAAAATCAACTTTGGAAGTACGATGACAGTTGATACACCATCCCATGCTCAATTCGGCGAATTGTTTCACTTCATTCATTTCCGAAATAGATCCATGACATGTTTGGCATTGTACTTTGCCTGCACGTATATGCTGCGAATGATTAAAATAAACATGATCGGGCAGGTTATGAATCTTTATCCATTCAACAGCTTTGCCCGGCTGAGTATATTTGCCAGACTTAGCATCGTAACCTGTATAGCTGTATAATTTTTGGATTTCTCCATTTGCGTCCACCGGTTTACCATCTTCCCTGTAAAGAGGCTCTCCGTGGTAATCATTGATGGCTGCATGACAGTTCATACAAACATTTAATGAAGGAATACCGGCATGTTTGCTTTCCCATGCACCACCATGGCAATACAGGCAGCTAACCTGGTTGGTACCTGCATGCACTTTATGCGAATAAAAAATTGGTTGCTCCGGTTGATAATCTTTTGTGCGGCCGAGGCCGATGGCTCCCTGCACAACATAATATCCGCCAACAACAAATAAAATCAATACAAGAAAAGTGATATATACTTTATTCCGGTAAAATGGAATGGGCTCCATCGCGGGAATACCTTCTTTATCGTCGGAGAGTTTTTTCAGGTTGGCGTTTACCTGGAGCAAAACCAACATGATGACCGCGAGAATCAGCGTGAGTATTCCATATAATAAACTATTATCACTTTCCTCTCCCCTTTCAACAACTGTGTTAGGACTTTTTCCGCCGCCTCCGGGTTCCGGATAAGTTTCAACATAATTAATAATAGCATCTATTTCAGCATCGCTAAGGCCGGGAAATGTATTCATCGGCGTTTTGCTGAACTGGTTATAGAGATCATTGAAATATTTATTTCCGCTTCCGAGTACGGCTATATTATTTTTTACCCATGCATGTAATAATTTTTTGTCGGGAACCCTGCTTGTAACTCCTTTTAAAGCAGGGCCGGTTACAATTTTGATCGGATTGTGACAGGAGGCGCAGTTTGCCTGGAATAAAGACTTTCCATCCTGAGCCTGCAAACCACTGATCGAAACCGCCGTAAAGAGAAGGATATAGAAAAAATTTCTTGCAATTAGTCTGTAATGAAGCATATATACAGTCTGTTGTATAAATGTGAAAAAAATCTCACGAGTTGGGTGCAAAAATAAGTCAGGAAATCAACAAAATATCAACATGCAGAAAATTTTTTTTCCCTTATCTGGCTTGCATTTCAGCTGATTATGGTTTTTCCAAATTTTTCTTTGTCATAATTTTGTCAGCGAAATTGTCGAATGAAACAGCAGGATTTCAGCACGCTTCAATACTCGGCTTTTTAATACATCTTTGCAAAAAATAAAAATAAATTATTGCATGTCTGTCAAAATTCAAGCGATAAGATGATTATGGATGAAAATAATCCGGCCTCCAGGATTGCAATTTTTGCATCGGGGAATGGTAGCAATGCGCAAAAGATAATTGATCACTTTCACTCCTCAACCTCAGGCCCGGAAAAGGTTCAGGTTGAGTTAATCATTTGTAACAAACCTGGCGCCGGGGTTCTCGAAATTGCCAAAAAAGAAAACATCCCTTTTATTATTATTGAAAAGGAAAAATTTTTCAGGGGAGATTCATACCTGCCTGAATTGAAAGAAAAAAAAATTGATTTTATAATACTCGCAGGATTTTTGTGGAAGATTCCACAGGCATTAATACGCGCTTATCCTAACAGGATCATCAATTTACATCCTGCATTATTGCCTAAATATGGTGGAAAAGGAATGTATGGACAGCGTGTACACGAAGCAGTAATTGCTGCTAAAGAAAAAGAAAGCGGGATCACCATTCATTATGTGGATGAAATATATGATCATGGGCAGATTATTTTCCAGGCAAAATGCGCTGTAACAGAAAATGATACAGCTGAATCACTGGCAAAAAAAATACACGCACTGGAACATGCCAATTTCCCAAGAGTAATTGGCGAATTGATTGGAATGCAAAATATAGTTAAAAGATAATCATGCAACTTAATTTTTGCAGTTTTGATAGTAATATCACAGATTAAACCATCGCTATTGCGTTATTTTTTATACAAAATCTTACCATTTTTTCTTTTCGTTTTGCTTTTGCTGTCGAAACAGGATGCCCGGGCGCAACAGGTTACTATTAGGGGAACTGTATTTAATATGTATAGAACAAGACCTCTTGAAGCGGTGAGTGTCTTGAGCACTTCCGGCAAAGGAACCATTACGGATTCAAATGGTAATTATATGATCGTGGTAAATGAAACCGATTCCCTCTCTTTTTCTTACCTGGGGAAGTCGACCATCAAATTTCCTGTAAACGCGATGAACAGGGTAACGGGTTTTGATATCGCTCTTCACGTAAATGCGGAATTGAATGAAGTTCGTGTTGCTCCGCGTAATTATCGGATGGATTCATTACAGAACAGGCAGGATTATCAAAAGATTTTTGATTATAAAAAACCGGGACTAACGCTCACGAGTCCTTCTTCGGGACTGGGTGTGGGATTTGATCTGGACGCCATAATCAATGTTTTTCGTTTTCAGAAAAACAGGCGCATGCTTGCTTTTCAGAAAAGGCTTGTGGAAGAAGAAGAAGATAATTTTATTGATCACCGCTTCAACAGGTCCATCGTAAAAAAAATAACACGCTTCGACGGCAACGAACTCGATTCATTCATGGTTAGATACAGACCTTCTTTTGAGTTCACAAAAATCACCACCGACTACGAATTTTATGACTACATTAAACTGGCTGCCAAAGAATTCAAAGGGACCAGACAAAGAGGCGGCGAATTGAGGAAAAACGATTGATTAATGTGCGGATTTACCAATGTGCGGATGTGCGAATTCCTTCGAGTGAACGCACTAAAGAATTCGCACATCCGCACATTGGTAAATCCGCACATTAACCTTAATTTTCCTATCCCAAATTAATTCTCATGAGAAAATCATTTCTTTTTTGCATGATCATAATGATCCATGTTACGACTGTTATTGCACAAACAACAGTTTATCCCATATTAACAGAAGCAAAACCGGAAACCGCGGGAATGTCGCCGGAAAGACTGAAAAGAATTGATAACCTGGTCCAGCAATATGTCGACAACAAATGGGTAGCAGGTGCCGCCACAATCATAGTACACGACGGAAAAATAGTTTATTATAAAGGCATCGGGCTTGATGATATTGATAAGAAAACTCCTATGAAAAGAAATGAAATTTTCCGGATTGCTTCTCAAACGAAGGCAATCACAAGCACTGCAGTGATGATATTATACGAAGAAGGAAAATTTTTATTGGATGATCCGATTTCAAAATATATCCCCGAATTTAAAAATCCGAAAGTGCTGGATAAATTCAATGACGCAGATTCTTCCTATACAACAGTTCCTGCCAAAAGAGAAATTACGATCCGTGACCTGCTGACTCATACATCCGGAATTGATTATGCAGATATCGGCAGTTCTAAATTAAAAGCCGTTTACGCAAAAGAAGGCATTCCTTCCGGAATCGGCACCGAAAACAAAACGCTCGGCCCTGAAATAAAAAAACTGGGAAAATTACCCCTGGCACATCAGCCCGGTGAAAAATGGACCTATGGATTAAATACTGATGTGCTCGGTTACCTCGTGGAAGTAATTTCCGGTATGTCCTTAGATGATTTCTTTAAGAAAAGAATTTTTGAACCGCTTGGCATGAAGGACACCTATTTTTATATACCTGCAGATAAACATAATCGCCTGGCTACTTTATACACCGAAGATTCTTCACAGCACGTAGTCAAATTCCCGGAAATACAAAATGGACTGCATTCCGATTATCCTAACAGGAGCGGAAAATATTATTCAGGTGGCGCAGGACTGTCATCTACCGCTTATGACTATGCGGTTTTTTTACAGATGTTTTTGAATGGAGGAATATATAACGGCAAAAGAATTTTGTCGAGGAATACTGTGCGTATGATGACAATGAACCAGATCGGTGACCTTAGTGTTGGTGCAAATAAATTCGGGTTGGGTTTTGGGCTCATAACCGAAAAAGGAAGTGGCGAGTTACCCAATAATGCGAACACATTTGAATGGGGTGGTTATTTCAGCACAACCTACTGGGCTGATCCAAAAGAAAAAATTGTCGCCCTGATCATGACACAGATTGTACCAAATAGTCACGGCGATTTATCAGATAAATTCAAAGTGCTGGTATATCAGGCAATCAATGATTAAAAGATTCAAGTGACAAGGGACAAGACACAAGACTTAAATTCTAAATCAATTTAGAATTTAAGTCTTGTGTCTTGTCCCTTGAATCTTGTACCTTGAATCCTGTACTCTTTTTCCCTGTTAATTCTGCGCGAAAAAAATCGTTCAATGAATAAATTCAAATATTTTTTTGGAAAAATTATTATCCTGCTTTTTTGCCAGGCAAATGCTTTTTGCCAGGGAGAAATGCCATCTTTTGTGCGGGATAGTATGGATACTTATGTAAACAGGGCATTAAAAGACTGGTGGATTCCTGGTATAGCAGTTTGCATTATAAAAAACGGAAAGGTTGTTTTGATGAAAGGTTATGGTGTAAAAGAAATGGATGGTAATGATAAGGTAGATGAAAACACTTTATTCATGATCGGCTCCAACACCAAGGCTTTTACTGCAACTGCATTGGCCATGCTAAGCACGGAAAAAAAATTATCCCTCGATGATAAGGTAACCAAATGGATACCAGAATTCAAACTGGATAATAAGGCAGCGGGTGAACAGGCTATTATCCGTGATCTTTTATGTCATCGCATTGGCTTCCGCACATTCCAGGGTGATTTTACTTATTGGACAAGCAATCTCACACGTAAAGAAGTGATTGAAAAAATGAGCCATATCAAAGCTGAATATCCTTTTCGCACTACCTGGGGTTATACCAACGCAGCTTTTTTAACAGCGGGAGAAATTATTCCGAAAGTAACCGGCTCATCCTGGGAAAATTTTATCAGGGAAAAAATATTTATCCCGCTGGGAATGACCGGCACACTTGCGCTTAGCAAGGATTTGCCACAAGCTGTTAACAAAGCCGCGCCATATACCATTGCTGATGATAAACTCATTCAAATTCCATATTGCAGGATTGATAATCTTGCTTCTGCCGGGAGTATCAGTTCATCTGTTAATGATATGAGCAAATGGATCATCATGCAATTGAATGATGGGAAATTTAATGATAAACAGATAATACCAGCAGCAGCAATTGCGGAAACAAGAAAACCACATTCCATCATTGGTAATAGCGCACCAATATTCAATAAAGGGCATTTTTCACTATACGGGTTAGGATTGGTTTTGGAGGAATACGAAGGAAGAGAAATAGTATCCCATACAGGCGGAGTTAATGGATTTGTAAGCAGTGTAACAATGCTTCCCGAAGAAAAATTAGGTATCATTGTTTTAACCAATACCGATCAGAATGTTTTATATGAAGCATTGAAATGGGAGATCATAGATGCTTACCTGAATTTACCTTATCGTGATTACTGCAACGTATATCTCAAATCGTTTAAGGAAGACAATCAAGCCGAGGCACAGAAAAACCAGAAGTTGAGCGACTCGGTGGCAATGAATTTAAAAACGGTCCTTCCTCTGTCTGCCTATACCGGCAAATATTTCAACAATGTATATGGCAATATGCAGGTGGTACTTGAAAATGGAGAATTACATATGAAATTTTCACATCACCCAAACATGTATGCGAAAATGCAATCGCTGGGAGCAAATCGTTTTTATGCAATATTTTCCGATCCCGAATTCAGCAAAGCGGTTTTCCCTTTTACAGTTATAAATGGAAAAGTAAAATCGGTTACGGTAAAGGTTGCAGATTTTATTGAATACAATCCTTATGAATTTGAACTTCTGATTAAGTGATTTATTATGTTTCGCGCGGAGCTAAGTCGGTTAACTTTTCCAAAGTTTTAAACTTTGGAAAAGTTAACCGACTTAGCTCCGCGCGAAATTTTTATTTAATAAATCAGAACAAATCATTTAATCAGAAGTTCATAATCAACTACCAAATGGCAAAATGCTTTCACACCTAATTTAAATCCACTTTCATCAATATAAAAATCAGGAGTATGGTGTGATGGAGCTTTCAGTGGGTCTGTTCCTTTAGGCATTCCGCCAAGGAAGAAAAAAAATCCGGGAACCTTTTGTTCAAAAAAAGAAAAATCTTCGGCGCCTGTTACCGGCGGCTTTAATTCAACATTGTTTTTTCCTGCTACAGATTGCAGGGTAGGAAGCATTTTAGCTACCAGTGAAGGATCATTATAGGTAACAGGATAATGTGAACTATATGGAATTTTAATTTCCGCAACGGCCCCGGCACTCTCCGCAGTTTTGGTTACAACCTGTTTCACACGATCGATGATGAACTTTTCATCAGCAAGACTGAATGATCTCAATGTGCCCAGCATTTCTACCTGTTCGGGAATAATATTTGTCCTGTTCCCTCCATGAATCGCGCCAATGGTAACAACACCGGGATTTTCTGTGATGTTCAGATTACGGCTGATGATGGTTTGCAGGTTGTTAATGATTTCCGCCGCCACCACAATCGGGTCAACTGACGACCATGGATAAGCGCCATGAGCCGATTTCCCCTTTATGATGATCTTCATATCATTGACGCCGGCCATCGTTCCGCCTGGCCGGTAAGTAATTTTGCCAACTTCTGTTTGGGAATTGATATGCAAACCGAATATCACATCTACTTTCGGATTATCCAATACGCCTTCCTTAATCATAAGCTCTGCTCCTCCTTCTTCACCAACAGGCGCACCTTCCTCGGCAGGTTGAAAAATAAATTTTATCGTTCCTTTCAAGTCTTTTTTCACTGACGATAATACTTCTGCAACGCTCATCAGGATCGCCATATGTGAATCATGACCACATGCATGCATTACCCCTACCTCCTGACCGTTATAAGTTGATTTTACTTTTGATGCAAAGGGGACATCTACTCTTTCAATAACGGGCAATCCATCCATATCTGCTCTCAATGCAATAACAGGTCCTGGTTTTCCACCTCTCAAAATACCTACGACACCGGTTTTCCCAACATTTTCTTTTACTTCCAGGCCAAGTGAACGCAAATGATCGGCAATTATTTTCGCAGTCCGGAATTCGTGGTTGCCTAATTCAGGATGTTCATGAAAATCTCTTCGCCATGCAATTGTTTTTGGCTCAATCTTATCCGCAGCTATATCCATCACTGAATAAATATCTTTTTTTTGCGCGTCGGTTGGAAGTGAGTAAAAAATTAAACCGACAAGCGCAACAATCAGTTTTCTCATATCATGCATTGTTAATATTTTTTCAATATACAGAAAACACCGGGTAAATCTCTATCCTCATCGATTGATTTTGCTCATATTTTCAACAATCAATAAATTGTACTTTCAAAAGCTGTCTTAATATTGCAGTATTATATTCATGGTTCTGTTTCGTCATATTCCTTTTTTAAAGGCTGTTTTCTTACACAGTATTTCTGCTTTTGGCGGACCGCAGGGTCATTTGGGTTTGATGATGAAAACCTTTGTACAACAGCGAAGAGATGTTACAAAGGAAGAACTGATGGATTACAATGCATTTTGCCAGTTACTTCCAGGCGCTTCCTCCACACAAACACTTACACTGATCGGTTATAAAAGAGGTGGTTGGATACTTGCTGTGCTCACGCTAATCATATGGATATTGCCCGCCTGCTTCATGATGGGAGCTTTTTCTTTTTTTCTTGAATACATCAATCAAAAAACATTAAAAACAGATATTTTTAAATTCATACAACCTATGACGGTAGGTTTTATTGGTTATGCGGCCATTCAATCATATAAAATTTCCGTGCATAATATAATTACGCATGTGATCATGATAGTGAGTGCCATTGCTACCTTTATTTTATTTAAGTCACCCTGGATATTCCCTATCCTGATCGTTCTGGGTGGTTGTATTACCAATCTCAGCAGTAAAAGAATTCCTCAAAAAGAAGTGCCGCTGAAAAAAATCAAATGGGGCAATATCTGGCTCTTTGCGATTATTTTCCTGTTGGCTGGCGTATCGAGTGAATTGGCCAGAAAAAATAACTGGCCCCATCGCAAACCACTCAATCTTTTTGAAAATACTTACCGTTTCGGAAGCCTGGTATTCGGCGGCGGACAGGTATTGATTCCGATGATGTATGAGCAATTTGTCGCAAGACCGGAATCTCAAAAATTAATCAAACGCAATCCTCATATTTTAAAAGTGAATAAGGATGATTTTTATATAGGGTCCGGTATCGTACGCGCGATTCCGGGGCCTGTATTTTCTGTTGCAGCTTTTATGGGAGGAACGGCAATGAAAGATGAAGGCAGTTCCATGCAAGTGTTCGGTTCTTTTATCGGATCGGTCGCTATCTTTTTACCAAGCGCTTTATTGGTCCTGTTCTTTTTTCCTATTTGGCATAATATGAAAAAATATGCCACTGTATACAGGGCGCTCGAAGGTATCAATGCCGTAGTTGTAGGTATTATTGTAGCCGCAACTTTTTATATGGTGAAAGATGTTTCCGTTACCGATTGGAAAATAATTCTGCTTAATATCATTGTAATGGCAGGAACCTGGGCGTTTCTTTCCTATTCCAAACTACCAACACCGGTAATAGTACTTTTGTGTTTGGTGATGGGGTGGGTGTTTTAGAACCACGATTTACATGATTCATAAGGATTAACCGGAAATATGTATACTCTTCATCTGGTTCAAATTTTTCAACGTGTTTTAATTTTACAAATTTATTTCCTGTTAATCTTTTAAATCATGCAAATCATGGTTCTGTTTCTCCCATTCATCCATCTGTCTCAAAATCTGGAACGACGAAAGGATATCCGATGCGAAAGAAACCTGGTTGTCGGATAAATTATTTCCTTTGCCTTGCAGAAACTGGTAAGCTGCTGTAGCCAGTTGCTCATCATTCATGTTCTCTTCACCCAAAGATTTATAATATTCCATTTGCTGCCGCAGATCTTTTTTGAGAGAAGCAGTTACTTTTTTTGCCAATGCAAGGTCGCCGGACAAATAACAGGCGCTAAGAAACTGGCTTGAAATTGCATCGTGCTGATTTCCGCGGTTACTTGTTAAACCATATGGGAAATTTGTTTCTTTTAACTCCTGATCAAAATGTTCCAGTACTTTTTTTGCGAGATCTTTTCTTCCGGATTGCGCCAGGTTGATTGCCAATTGCGCATGAGCAAGCCTGATGATATTTAATCTGCGCCTGTTTTCTTCATCATAATAAATATTTTTTCTTGCCGCGTTCCCGAAAGAAAATTTTTCCATCATATTTTTAAAAGAAGCATCATTATCTATCCTGTCATTTTCCACCGGTACAAGCCTGTATGCAAGACCGTTAGATCTCATATAGTTACCAAGGCCCAGTTTGGCCGCCTCACTATCATTCGTAAAGCAAATCGGCCGTTTCCATTGATTGGCTGCAACAATAGATAAGATTGCAAGATCATTTTTTATCAGCGCATTGCGATTGGCAAGATCAATATGCAACTCATTCAAAACATGGTCTCCTTCATGAACGGTGCCATTGTTTTTTACAGTGTTGATATCCACAGGTACGCTGAGTTTTTTTGAAGGCAGAATATTATATGTTTCACCATCTTCCAGTTGAGTCGTAAATTTAGGATCATCACTGCCAACAACATTCTTCAGCATATCATACAGATCATAATATTTATCCTTATCAAATCCCGGCAGTTTATCTGTGCACAATACAACTTCCCGCCTGTAACCGGCTATTTGTTCCGGCGTAAAAATGACATCTGCCGGAGCGCTCGAATTTATCTTATACCTTAATTGATTCATATACCAATCGGATCCCAATAAAGTAGTGATAACAATTCTTACATCCGGACGAATACCTTCCACTTCCTGTGCATACCAAAGCGGATATGTATCATTATCTTCTGACGAAATCAAAATGGCATCTTTTGGACAGCTTTCCAGGTAATCTTTCGCCATATCCCTTGCCAAAGTTTTATTGCTGCGGTCATGATCATCCCATTCTTGTACGGCCATTAAAACAGGAACAGCTAATAAACACAATCCTGCTGCTGCATAATTAGCCACAGGTGATTTAAATAATTTTTCAAATTGTTCCTTCACCCATATTGCGCCTATGCCTATCCAAATGGCGAAGGCGTAAAAAGATCCGGCATAAGCATAATCACGTTCACGCGGCTGGGCTCCCGCCTGGTTCAGATAAATAACGATTGCCATTCCTGTAAAAAAGAATAATAAAAGATTCACCAGAAAGTCTTTTCGATTACGCGTGCATTGAAAGATCAATCCGATCAACCCCAATATTAGTGGCAGCATATATAACCTGTTGAAGGCTTTATTGTCCTTATGAATACTATCCGGAAGCTTATTCTGATTTGCGTACAATGCATTATCGACTATAGGAATTCCGCTGATCCAATTACTGTCACGCACATTTCCAAAACCCTGCAGATCGTTTTGCCTGCCGGCAAAATTCCACATGAAATAACGCAGGTACATCCAACCTGTCTGGTATTTCATAAAATATTTCAGGTTATCTGCCATGGTAGGCTGATCGCCATCATTCAGTCCCGAAAACTGGCGATACAAATCAATTTCATTCCGGTCATTGGTGTTGCTCCACATACGCGGAAAAAAATGTGAAGAAGGCGTATTGCTCCAGTCCTGGTCTATTATTTTCCCTGCCGCTTCATATTTGTCTTTTAATTTCACGTAATAATCTCCGCCATCCTTACGGG
>Ga0137407_10000425_pt1 | contig 29115 bp, 20 predicted proteins | sample CZOMad2_2_16fung_FD_108410 | JGI IMG/M metagenome (GOLD analysis project Ga0137407, IMG submission 108410) | Vadose zone soil fungal communities from Angelo Coast Range Reserve, California, USA - CZOMad2_2_16fungal (Illumina Assembly) | ecosystem: Environmental > Terrestrial > Soil > Vadose... | reverse complement strand
GACGGGGCGCCGGCCGCGGTGTCATGGGGACCCGACCGCATCGACTGCTTCGTGCGGGGGATGGACAATCACCTGTGGCACAAACGGTGGGGGTCATGATCTCAATGTCGGAAATTCGATGACTCCAGGCGGTCAGCCGACAGAGCAATTCCATCTGGTTCTGACTCGCTTTGATGATCGTCGCTCACGTCAGATCGCTCACCCCCTCACTGCAACTTGTTGATGGTGTAGCTCTTGCTGCGTCGTGGCTGTTCGGAGGCGCCGCTGTGGAACGTGACGGAGGTAGCGTGCTGTCGACACCAGGCTTCCGTGCGTCCGACCGGGCCACGTCGTACACGTTCCCCTGGAGCTGGCCGTTCGCGTCGAGCCAGATCGGCGGGGTCATTGTCCGCAGACTATCGCAAGCCATGCGAGGTCGGCCAGGTCTGCAGGCCGCTCCAGTGGGGTATTCAACAGTGGACGGTGACGACGGGCCGGGGGATGTACTATCTTCCCGAGCCATGCCGACGATCCTCGATGACTTCGCCGGATTCCTCCAGGAGCACCGGCGCTGTGGGAAGCTGGAGGCCGCCGTCGAGGACGGGCGTGTGGGGATGACGTGCGACGGTTGTGGGGCAGAACTGATTCGGCTGCTCGACGAACAACAGTAAGGACAAATACTCCACCTGTTCCCGCCGACGCTGCGCTATCCTCCGGCAACCCCCACACCCTAACCATCGGAGGACGCTATGACATTACTCCGTCGGGTCGGTGTTTCGCTCAGTATCCTGGCACTGACCGCCTCCCTCACACCGCCCACTCCCGCTCTCGGTCAACCGTTTACCCCAGGCTGCACACTCCCATTCGCGGCCATCGCCCAGACGCATCCTCTGGACAACTCGTGCCCCATCCAAGGACAGGGCAGCGCCAAGAGTCAGTTGCAGAACCAGGCAAAGAACAACTTCTGCGCCGCCGGGACCCCCGTGACCCTCACTTACCAGAACTTCAAGTCCCTCCAGACCGCCGTAAAGAATGACGGCACCATCCCGTTTGGATGCCCGACGTGCCTACCTGACGACCGGTCGAAGCTGCGCGACATTTTCGCTTTGCCGAATGGTACGCGCATAGGAGAGGGCTCTCTTGTCCGCTATGTGGGTTTCATCGCTAACCCTCGATACTCGAACACAAGTGGCGGGGAAACCGTGAACTGCAAGCAGAACGGCCAGTCGAACAACGACATCCATGTGGACATCATGCGGCAGACCGAGGGCCACGAGCCCGCCTGCCGCAGCATCACGGTCGAGATCGACCCGCACTTCCGCCCGGCACAATGGGAGCGGGATCGACTGCGAGAGGCGCGCGCCCACCCTGTGCGGATCACGGGACAGCTGTTCTTCGATGCCGCCCATAAACCCTGCGCCAGCGACACCGACCCCGTCAGCCCCAAGCGCATCTCGCTCTGGGAGATTCACCCGGTCTATGGTATTGACGTGTGCGTCAACGGGACCATCGCCTCATGCCCGGCTGGCAACGAGTCGAAGTGGATTCCGCTCCACCAGTGGGTGAACACGGAAGAGGATGAGGACGAGTAGCGCGAGACCACCGTGAGAAGACTGCTGGCCGCTCTGCTGCTGGCAGGCTCCACAGCGGCTGCACAGAGCCCGAGCGCCCGCCCTGGTGTCCCACCTCAAGACGCTTGGACGTGTCCTCTCACCCACCCGATCAAGGGCAACTACACGACGTACTCCTGCGAGCGGTGCATCTACCACATGAAGGGCGGGCAGTTCTATGCGAAGACCAAGCCGGAGCGGTGCTATGCCACCGAGACTGACGCCGTGAAGGATGGTTGTCGCCGGTCGAAGCGATAGCCAAAGATCGAGGCCAACCCGTGAGCGACAAAGCCAGCGAGCTGCACCGGATTATCAGCGCGAGCGTGCGCGACATGCTCGACGCCTACCGCATCCAGGCGCAGGCGGGATCGGTGATCGATAAGGGCCCTTGAGGAAATCGTCTTCCGGGCGGCCATGGCGTCGTCCAGAGCCTCGCGCCGTACCCCCGCGAGCAGCGGGTCGCGCTGCTGCCGAGTGTGGTGCGACTCCTACTGGCCACCTTTCTTGAGGAAATGGGGGACGCAGACGACTCTCGGTAGGAGGGCAAGTCGTGAGAGAGACCTGTGGGTGGTCAGCCTGGTGTTTCAGGCTGCGGTACTGTTGACGGCGGTCTGCGGCGTTTTCCGTCCCCTACTTTGCCTGTGCCAGGTTCGTCTTCCCGGAGAACGCTGCTCCTACACGGCTACTCCGTCCACCACCGGCCCCAGCCGCCAGTACCCATCCGTGTCCGGCCACGGAGTGAACTGCTGACTGTGCCCGCACCACCCTACGCGGACCAAGGGCTGTGCCGGCTTCCATCCAGCCATGATGAGGTGCTGGAGACGGTGGCGATACACAGGTCATTCCCTTCCGCATGTCGGCCGCGGGCACAGGAGCGTCGGCACTGACTGGCCATGCTCATCAACCCACATGGGCGGGGTCAACTCTGGTCGAACCCTCGAGCCTCCTGGCGATAGCCCCGCTGCTTCACCTTGAGCCACGACAGCGTGCGGCCTGGCGTGTAGGCTGAAGCAGGATCCTTGGCGACCATACCTTCGTAGTTGCCGCGCAGGACTTCGCCCCACGCCTCGAGGCCATTGGCAGGGAGTCGCCGCACGGGAATGACGAGCTGGCGGTCTGTCATGAGCTGCTCCAGCGCTTGGCGCCGCTCCGAGCGGCCGCGGGCGCAGGTTATCGCGTCCCAGCTCCAGCAGATCGAAGACCATGTACAGCGGCGGGGTCGATACTTCGTGTTTGGGCCGGGCCCGCGACCATTCGAAGCGGGAGATGAGCTGGCTGTCGAAGATGGTTATCTCGCCGTCGAGGACGAGCGAGGGCGCTTCCAGCCCTTCAACGGCCTTCACGAGCTCAGGGAAACGCCTAGTGTTATTCAGACCGTTCCGGCTGGTGAGTGTGACCTGGCTGCCGACCTTCTCAGCGACCATGCGCCAGCCGTCGTACTTCTCTTCGTACACCCAGCCGTCGCGATGGAAGGGTTTTGGCAACTCGGTAGCGTGCATCAGCGCCGGGGCGGCTCCTCGGGGACGCGATTGACGGGGCACACGATCAGCGTACCTTTCGAGGGAACCGGGTGTCTACGGGCACGCCCGGCAACTGCCTGAAAGGGATGAGCCGTCCTCTAGAGAGGCTGCCCCCTCCGGGCGCACATCAGGTCGTCCTCACTTGTCCTCTCCAGTACAAGCGTTTCCGACGGCTGACGCTTATGAGGACATGCTGAGGCGTCTCGCGAACGTGAAGACCTCCCGGTTCGTGTGCTTCCCCGACACCCCGCGGGCCGAAGGGAAGGTAAGGTGAGCGAACTGAGGGAGCGTGCTGAAGCTCTGCTCGCCCCGGCCCTTGCCGCGCTCGACGCCATTTCGGCGGCAGCGGGAGAGTCGGCGGCGGGTGAACGGGGGTCGCCTTGCCGGGCAATTCGTGGAGTTCAAGCTGTGCGCAACTTTCCACCTCGCCGAGCAGATCCGCGAGGGGCTACGACCCACGGCAGCCGAACCGAAGCAAGACGACAGTGCTGCCCCGACGCTTTCCAAGGGAGAGAAGTTCGCCCTGTATGTCCTGGTCGACAGCTTCTTGTTCGAGGGCGCATCAATCCGCGACGCCCTGCTTCAGTTCGTCAACGCCATCTTCGATCTGGGGATTGCCGAGAGTGACACGAGGATGGGAGCGAGTGTCCGAACACGCCTCTCGACCATCTGCACCGGCCCGACGGGACTGGAGGAGTGGATGGAGCCGTCACAGCCATGGCTGAAGCGTCTCCGCACTCTCCGAGACGTTGCGACCCACCGACGCCCATTGCGGATACCCACAGCATACAAGCTGAAGCTCTACGGCCCCGAAGGTGGAAGCAGTCGGATTATGATCGAGAGTGATGGGGGCACCTTCGAGCCCCTGATCGAGTTCACCGACCACACCGAACAGAACTTGGCGGACCTGCTCAAGACGTCGCTTGATCACCTTCGGGCCTTTCACGCGGAGTGGAAGTCGCGGAGTCCTTGAGTCGATTTGCTACGGTGTCGACTTATCGGCACCAGCACCCAGTAACCGTCCTTCTCAGGCCACAGGACGAACTCCTGACCGTGACCGCACCAGTTGACGACGACCATTGGCGTCGTCGGCCATCCAGTCCAGTGGAGATGCTCGAAGCGATAGCGGCGTACAGGCCACTCGCGTTTGCAGTTCGGGCGTGGGCACGGCCGCGTGGGAACTCGCCGCCCACGCTCATCGACCCAGTAGGGCTGTCCCATCGCCGGAGACGAAGTCAGGCGTTACTACAAGCCTAGTTCGTGGCACTGATCTCGCGTCAGAGTCACGTTCGGGATCTTGTGGCGCGGTTCTGCCATCAGCACTTGAAGGGCCGTCCGCATGGCAGGAGGTGACACGCCGAGTTTCCGGAGGAGCGCCGTCAGAGGGTCAAAGCCGGATGCCCTGCCAAGATAGAACGCCCCCACCCCATCCTTGTTGCCACCAAAACTCACCAAGTACTCCGACGGTTCATTTGAGTGTTTCCGACATTCGATATGGATGACGCCGGGGGTGTCTTGAGGTTGCCGAGGTTCGATAGGCATTGGTGAGCGGAATGCTACGGACTGGCGGACTCTCTATCTGGGGCCGCTGCCTCTGCGTGACTCGACCCGTTGAGACGCGCTGACTCCTCCCGCCACACCGTGTGGCAAGGCATGTGGTGAGCCCAGATTATGACCGGGTCCAATGTTCATCTCGCATTCGACATCCCGCGAGGAGATGGTCGTTCCGCAGATCACGCAGCGGCGTCCCGTTCCCGGTCCCGCCCAGACTCTGATTGGTGGCGGAAAGAGAGCGCCCTTGATGAGGCGGTCACGGATTTTCAGGCGAAGGCCGTCGTTGTCATCGGAGGCACCCGCGATCCACCACGCCCGGTTGAGGAGACGGCGGCTGTGAGAAAGCAGACGGCGAGAGGCGTCCAGATGCCCTTGGCTGGCGCGACATTGCTCAATCGCCCGATTCACCAAGGTGATGTTCATGGGGGCAAGAGGATACTCCGATAGCTATGCGAACGCAAGCTATGGTTTATTGAGTTCGTGCCGCCTGAGCCTGCCTATCTACCCTCGGTTGACACGAGGCAGGCCCGTACCTTCCCGCAGCTGGGGATTTGACAGAGAAACAAGGGGAAGTAGCGCAGCGATCCTCGAGTTTCTGTGACAGCGACCACCGCCTTTCTGATCTGGGCCTTCGTATACGGGGGACCAGAAGTGGCATGAATCATCCTCGTCAGGCAATCCAAACAGACTGACTTTTCTGGGAACTCGTTACGAAGCAGTCTCCCGACTTCGGCTCGAACCACCTTGTTGAGCACGTCGTTCACTTTTTCTTCCCCCACCTCGCCATCGCTGCCTTCTTCGCGAGAGCAGTCTTCTCCGCATCGGTCAGCGCGGCGAACCGCCGCTTGCCACCGATAGCTCCACCCTTCGCGCCCTGCTCGCGAAAGTAGTCGAGTGCCGCTGACGGGAGCTTCGTCGACCACTTCGCGGGTTTGCGCTTCGCCATCGTCGGGGCAGTCTACCGCGACAGGCGTGAGATTCACCAGCGATTCCAGTACCGTACCCCCTATGGGACCCAGCGATGATCACGCTTGCTGGTACCAGAGGGGGTATGGCATCATTATCTTCTGGGGCCGGAGGAAGCCCAGAGTCCCCGCCGCCCGTCTGATGTGGTGGCATTGAAGTGAACCTCTAACCGAAAGGAGCAAGTGAGATGTCCAGCGGCACGATCACGAAGCGGACGTGGGTCCACAAGGGCCGCACCCACATGGCCTATCAGTTCAGCATCGCGGTAAACGGGAAGCAGGTGCGTCGGCAGTTCGCGACGAAGGCCGAAGCCCAGACTGAACTCGACAAGTTCAAGAACACTCTGAAGCGCCCGGCGCTGAAGCCCATGACTTTGCACGAGGCCATCGAACTGTACCTGCGGACGAAGGCCGAGAAGCGCAGCCTATCTGGTGATCGGCGTGCCCTCAAGGTGTTCGAGCAGGCATGGGGTGCGGAAACGCCCCTGACCGAGATCACTTCGAGTTTGATCGCCACATGGCAGATCGGCAACCGAGGGCGTGCTGGCGGGAAGTGGGACAACGTCACGGCGATCTCGACGGCGACGACCAACAGGCCGCTTGCGTGCCTCCGTCATCTCCTGCGGCTCGCGTGGCGTCGGTGGGAAGTCCTGACCGTCGTGCCGCACATCGAACTGGACCGCGAGCCTGAAGGGCGACTGCGGTTTCTCGACGAGCAGGAAATCGCCCGGTTGATGTCGGCCTGCACCAATCCAGAGCGGAGCCCGATGCTGGCGGGTATCGTGGCCGTGGCGCTCAACACCGGGATGCGGCGAGGCGAAATCCTCGGCCTGACGTGGGACCGGGTGGACTCCAGCCGTGGCGTGATCGTCTTGACACCGGAGGGCACGAAGAGCGGCAAGGGCCGCGAGGTGCCGATGACCCAGACCGTCCACGATCTGCTCTCCGCGATGCCCCAGCCCCACACGGGGCGGGTGTTCCCGCTCTCCTCCATCGACGAGTCGTACCGGGTGGCGCTTCGCGAAGCAAAGATCCACGACGCCAACTTCCACACTCTTCGGCATACGTTCGCCTCCCACTTCATGCAGCGCGAGGGGAACCTCTACGATTTGGCGAAGATCCTCGGGCACGCCAGCGTGAGGATTACGTCGAGATACGCGCATCTCTCGCCGACGCACCTCCGCAGCCAGATGGGCCGCATGGACGGCATCACGGGGAGCCCGACGGCGTCAAGCACAACGACTGCACATGAGCCCGCGCCCATCGCGAAGTTGTCCACGGCAGCACGCATTTAGCTTCTGACCGCCCCCGACTGTACATCAGCGAAGCCCCCGCGGTATACTCCCTCGCGCCAGGGCCCGCCTCACGCGGGCGCCAGTGTTCCCCATCGCCTTCAAAGGAGACGTGTGCATGGGTCAGACCCGCCGGCAATTTCTCAAGACCACGGCCGTGGGCGCGGGCGCCGCCGCGAGCACGATCAGCTTCCCCATGGTGTCGCGCGGCCAGACGAAGAAGCTGGTCGTCTGGTGGAACCGTGGCTACTACAAGGAAGAAGACGAGTCGATGCTGAAGATCGCCGAGGACTTCCGCAAGCAGAAGAACGTCGACCTCGACATCTCCTTCACCATCCAGGAGGATCTCCGCAACAAGATCATCAGCGCCCTCACCGCGCGGCGCGGCCCCGACGTGGCCTTCTGCTTCTACAACGACTGGGAGATCATGCCCAAGTACGCGTGGGAAGGTCAGCTCATCGAGACCACCGACGTGATCAACGAGCTCAAGCCGCGCTACATCGAGAAGTTCCTCGAGGTCGCCTACTGCTACGACAACAAGGCCAAGAAGCGCGCGTACTACGGGGTGCCCATCGAGGCCCAGACCATGCACAGCCACTACTGGAAGGATCTCGTGAAAGAGGCCGGCCTTCCCGACGATCCGGCCAAGATCCCCATGAAGTGGGACGAGCACTGGGCGTTCTGGAAAAAGGCGCAGGACAACCTGCGCAAGAAGGATCCCACCAAATACGCCAAGGTCTACGGCATCGGCATGACGGAATCCTCGAGCGCCACCGACACCATCTACAACTTCGAGATGACCCTCCTCACCTTCAGCGGCCAGATCTTCTCCAACGAGGGCAAGGTGGTGGCGGACGAGCCGAAGAACAGGGAAGCCATCGTCAAGTCGCTCAAGTTCTTCGGGGAGATTTTCACCTCGGGCTACGTGCCCCCCGACACCCTGAGCTGGTCCGACGGCGACAACAACGCCAACTTCCACTCCAAGTCCATCGTCATGACGCCGAATCCCTCCGTGAGCATTCCCGCCCACCACTACTTCAACGCGCCGGACAACTACTTCAACAAGAGCGCGACCATCGAGTGGCCGGACGGCCCCGACGGCCGCAAGCCGACCTACATGGTCGCGGTCAAGACCGTGCTCTTCCCCAAGGACTCCGCCAACAAGAACCCGGACCTCGGCAAGGAGTTCGTCAAGTTCGTGGTGGATCCGAAGCGCTTCGCCGAATACATCAAGGGCGCCAACGGCCGCTGGTTCCCCGCCTTCAAGGATGTGGCCGCCGATCCGTTCTTCTCCCGGGGACAGGTGGGCAAGGGGGGCGAGAAGGACCCGCATCTCCCCACGGTGACCAAGATCTACCTCGAGCGGAACACCAAGGTCTTCGAGCACTGGAAGAACCCGGCCAACTCCCAGATCTACGCGGAGAACGTGTGGGGCAAGGCCATGACGAGGATGGACGTGGACAAGTGGTCGGCGGAGAAGGCGGCCGACGAGGCCATCGGCCGCGTGAAGGCCATCGTCGCCCAGTGGCGGTAGGCACCCTCGTCGCACGATCGACGGCCGCGGCGACGGGGATCCTGTCGCCGCGGTCGCGCAACCTGCCGGGGTTGCTCTTCTCGCTGCCCCTCCTCGCCCTCTTCGCCTGCTTCGTGGTCTATCCGCTCTTCTTCGTGGTGACGCGGATCTTCGACCGCTACACCTACGAGGTCCTGTTCAGCGATCCCGTCTACGTGCAGACCATCGTCAACACCGTGGTGTACGTGGGGGTGGCCGTCAATGTGAAGCTCTTCTTGGCCCTCCTCCTCTCGGGCGTGCTCGACTCCGAAGGCAAGGCGACCCGCTTCCTCTCCGCCATCTTTCTCCTCCCGTGGGCCATCCCGGTGCTGCCCGGCATCCTTTCCGTCAGGTGGATGATGTCCTCGCAGTGGGGCATCCTGAATCTCATCAGCGAGGACCTGGGCCTCGGCACGCATCATTGGCTCGCCTCGCGCTGGACGGCCATCGGCGCCATCATCCTCTTCCACATCTGGAAGTACCTGCCGTTCTGGACCGTCATCTTTCTCTCGGCCCGCCGCGGCATCCCCCGCCAGCTCTACGAGGCGGCGTCCATCGACGGCGCGGGGCCGCTGCAGACGTTCCGCTACATCTCCCTGCCGATGCTGGGCGGCATCTACCTGATCTGCACGCTGCTGTCCATGGTCTTCACCATAGGCGACTTCACCAATGTGCAGCTCATGACCGGCGGCGGCCCCGGCGACTCGACCCACGTGCTGGCCACCCTCGCCTACCGTTACACCTTCCGGATGGGCAAGATCGACTGGGGCATGGGGGTCTTTGCCACCGCTCTGCCGGTGACGCTGCTCTTCATCTTCGTGCTCATCAAGAAGATCCGCTGACATGACGGCGCGCAGCCTCGGGGTCAACGCGGCGCGCGCAACGGTGCTGGCCGTCATCACCGCGTGGACGCTCTTCCCCATCTACTACATCGTCTCGCTCGCCGTCACTCCGTGGACGGACCTCTTCCGCCCCGTGTACTGGGTCGCGCATCCCACGCTCGACAACTTCAAGTTCGTGATCTTCCAGGAGAGCCCGTTCGTGAAGTTCTTCTGGCGCTGGCTCGCCAACAGCCTCTGGGTGTCCGCGGCCACCATGGGCGCGGTGCTCGTGGTGGCGGCCATGGGCAGCTTCGCCCTCGGGCGCATCCGCTTCGGCCTCGGGCGCTGGGTGTCTGGCATCACCCTCTTCACCTACATCATTCCCGCGTCGTTTCTCTCCATCCCGTTCTTCAAGATCATGGGCGACTACGATCTTCTCGACACGTACTGGGCTCTCATCTTCGCCATGACGACCTTCGCCGCTCCCTACGCCCTCTGGGTGCTCTGGGACTACGCCAAGACCATTCCCCAGGAGATCGACGAGTCGGCGGCCATGGACGGAGCGGGGCTGGTGTCCGTGTTCTTCCGCATCTATTTGCCCCTGATCACACCGTCACTCATCGCCATCGGGACCTACGCCTTCTTCTACGCGTGGAACGAGTACCTCTACGCTGTGTTGCTTCTCCAGGGGGAGAAGACCATCACCCTGCCCGTGGGCATGGGCAACTTCCTGACCAGTGACGACGCGCCGTGGAATCTCCTCATGGCCCTGTCCGTCATCTACGCTATTCCCCCCGTGCTCTTCTACTATGTCTTCCGCCGCTACCTGACCCACGGCCTCGTGTCGGGCTCGGTGCAGGGGACCTAGGGACCGGAGTCGCCATGAGCTTCGAAAATCTCGCGGTGGGCGCGGCGCTGCCAGACTTCCACGTGAGCGCTCCCGCCCCCTCGGAGCCGCACGAGAACAAGATCCACGAGGACGACCTCGCGCGGCAGTACGGCTTCAAGGGCGGCCTCGTGCCCGGGGTCATCATGTACGCGTGGATGACCCACCCGGTGGTCAAGGCGCTCGGCACGGAGTGGCTGGAGCGGGGAGCGTTCGAGACCCGCTTCGCCAAGCCCATCTACTACGAGGAGCCGGCCACCATTCGCGCCCGGGTCAGCGCGCGCACCGCGGAGGCCGTCACCATCGAGGTGGCCGCGCACAACTCAGTGGGCGAGGTGTGCGGCACCGCGACCATGTCCCTCGATCGCTCGGCCCCGTCCTCGCCGCCCGTGGTCGCCGACTACGCGGTGGCGCCGCTGCCCGCGGAGCGCCCGCGCGCCACCCGGGCGCTGCTGGAAGGCCTGCGCGTGCTCGGCACGCCCGAGCTCGATCTCGACGTGGCGGCGGCCGCCGGATTCGTCACGCGATTCGGCGAGACTCTGGCGGGCTACGCGGGGACGGGGGCCATGGCCCATCCGGGCATGCACCTCGACATGGCCAATCGCGCCCTCGACCGCAACGTGCGCATGAGCCCGTGGATCCACGTGGGAAGCGAAGGGCGCCACCTGAGCGCGGCCCGGGTGGGCGATCGCCTCGCCATGCGCGGGCGCGTGCAGCGCCTCTTCGAGAAGAAGGGGCACGAGTTCGTGGAGGCCGATCTTCTCCTCGTGGCCAACGGCTCGCGGCCCGTAGCCTCCATCCGTCACACCGCGATCTATCTTCTCCGCAAGGCCGGCTGAGCGGGGATTCTCCGCGCGTCCTTCGTCCCCGCCACGGCGGTGAGGACGAGCCAGAGCACGGGGAGGAGAAACGCCAGCGATCCCGGAACCCACATGATCGCTCCCGCGATGGACTGATCCTCGAGGGCCGACACGCCCCACAGCCGGGGCGCCGCCTCGTACGCGGGATAAATCACGCGATCGGAGAACGCGAGGATCGCGGAGAGCGCGGTGTTCTGGAACTCGCCGAGCACGAGATAGGGGATCATCGTCCAGCGCGGCCACGGCGACCGGGCGGGCCACGCGAGGATGACCGGACGCCAGTAAAGCAGAGCGGTGGCGAGGAAGCAGAGATGCTCCACGTGGTGCCAGGCGTCTGAGCCAAGGGCGAGGTCATAGAGCGCGGGCAGATGCCAGAACCAAAAGGCCACGATGAAGGCGATCCAGGCGAAGGCGGGATGGCCGACCACCGCGGTGAGTCTGCGCACGGGGGGCGCGGCGAGGCCGCGCGCGACGGCTCGGCGGAGCGGGCGCGGGAGGCCGAGGAGGAGAGGCGCCACCGGAGCGCCCAGCCAGAGCAGGGGCGGGACGACCAGCATGAGGAGCAGATGCTGGATCATGTGCGCCTGGAGCAGGAAGTGGCCGAGGGGGTCGAGGGGAGAGCAGAGGGCGAGCACCAGCATGACGAGGCCGGCGAGGAAGGCGGCAGGCCGCCGGGCGTCGAAGCGCTCGGGCATGCGGAGCGACAGCACGGTGAAGCCGCGCCAGTAGAGGGCGGCTGCGGCGAGCGCGGGAACGGTGACGGCCGGCTCGAAGCTCCACGATGAAAGGCCGACGGCGGGAGCGACGGCCGCGATGGGATGGCTCACCGGCGTGTCCCGCGCGGCCGCGCGGCGCTCAGCGGCTCGCCGGCACGGGGTTGATGGCGGGGCGCGCGGGCCGCTCCCCCGCCGGCCGCAGCGTCTCCATGAAGGCGACCAGCGCGTTCACCTCGGCGGGCATGAGGTTCTTGCCGTAGGCGGGCATGTTGCCGCCGCCCTGGAGCACCTGGCGGATGAGCTGATCCCGCGTGAGCCGGGTGCCCACGCCGTCGAGAGCGGGGCCGCGCTTGCCCCCTTCGCCGCCCAGGCTGTGGCAGTTCCGGCACTGCTTGTTCTGGAGCACGAGCGCCCCCTGGAGTTCGAGGGGACCCCGTCCCTTGACGTACTGCACGGGCGTGGGCACCGCGCTCCACGCCTCCATCTTCGGCGACCAGGGGACGATCACGCCCAGCCAGGCCAGGGTGGTCACGGTGAGGACGATCAGGATGACGCCGAGGACGGCCACGGGCCGGCGCTTCCAGCTCTTCTCGCCCGTGCCCGAGATGAACGGCACGAGAAACAGGAGCCCGATGGCGAGGGGCGGCCCCACGAGGAGGAGCACCGTCTCCGTCCACGGGGGCAAGAGCGCGAACAGAGCGAAGAGGGCGAGGAAGTAGAAGTCCGGCGCGGGCACGGTGTCGATGATGGTCGGGTCGGGCACTCCGCCGGGACCAAAGGGCCCGAAGATGGCCGCGCAGGCCAGCACCACGAGGATGACCACGCCCGCCGCCACCATGTCCTTCTTGGCCGCGTCCGGGAAGAACGGCACGCCGTCCTTGTGCACCTCGTCCTCGTAGCGCTTGCGATAGGTGCTCCGGTCCACCATCCGGCCGGGCATGGGCCACTCGTTGATGCCGAGGCGGAGGACGAGCCACAGATGGAGGCCGACGAGGCCGATGAGAATGCCGGGCACGAGGAAGACGTGCACGGTGAAGAAGCGGGACAGCGTGCGCCCCGCGATGATTGGCCCGCCGAGGAGCACGTGGACGAGCGACTCGCCGATCACGGGAGAGCGGGCGGCGATGGCCGCGCTGATGCCGAGGCCCCAGTAGGCGTCCTGGTCCCAGCGCAGCACCTGGCCGGTGAAGGCCATGCCGAGCGTGCACAGGAAGAGGAAGACCCCGGCGACCCAGGTCATCTCGCGCGGATACTTGTGCGCGCCGAAGAGGAAGACCTGGATCATGTGCAGCGTCATCACCGCCACCATGGCGTTGGAGCCCCAGAAGTGCACGGCGCGCAGGAACCAGCCGAGGGGCGCCACGTAGTTGAGGTAGAGGAGGCTGTCGTAGGCCTTGTCCGCCGACGGGATGTAGACGAGGGCGAGACAGATGCCGGTGGCGATCTGCAGGATGAAAAGGGTGAGGGTCGCGCTCCCGAACACGTACCACCAGGACGCGCTGCTGCGCGGGACCTGATGGGCGAGCACGGGCGCGACGGCGGCTCCCAGGCCCGTTCGCTCCTCGATCCACTTGCCCACCGAGCGGAGAAGCGCCACCGCGGCGTCCCTCACACCTGCCCGGCGAGGGTGGGGAGCTGGCCGCCGCGCACCCAGAGCTGCCCCTCGCGAATCTGGTACTCGTATTCGTAGAGGCCCCGGGGCGGCGGGCCCGATGCGCGCGATCCGTCCTCGTAGTAGACGCCGCCGTGGCAGGGGCACATGAAGAGCTTCGACTGGGGAAACCAGCGCACGGGGCATCCAAGGTGCGCGCAATTGACGGCGAAAACCTGGAAGCTGTCGCCCTGCAGGCGCCGCACCCAGCAGGCAACCTTGGCCGATGCCCCGTCCCACGGCACCCGGAAGGGATTCTCATAGATGGCGAGCCGTGTCTCGCCCTCGGGGAACCTGGTCATGACACCCAGCTTGATCCACGTCGTGCCCCCGCCGAGACGCCGCGCGGGCGCGAGGATGTAGCCGAGCACGGGAACGCCCACGAGGGCCGCCCCCAGCACATTGAGGGCGAGGCCCAGCTTGAAGAGGAAGCCGCGCCGGGAGGGCGACGAAACGCCGGGCACATCGTGATTGGCGCACATGGGATCAGCCCTCTTTTGGTAGAGTCGGTCGTCCCGGCACGGGGCGGCGCTGGGTGATGAGCCAGGCCACCACGTCCGAGATCTGTTTCTCGGTCAGAGGCCCCGGTGTGTAGCCGCGCCAATCGGGCATGCCGAGATCGGTCCGTCCGGCTATCACCACGGTCCGGAGGTACTGGTCGCTCGCGAGGGCGAGAAACGACGCATCCACCACGGAGCCGCCTTTCGGTCCTCCCTTGCCCTCGGGCCCGTGGCAGCCGGCGCACGCCGCCGCGTACACCCCCTGGCCCCGCCCCGCATCTCCCGGCGAGGCGGCATACGAGGGCAGGTCGGAGGTCTTCACGGCCGCGCCCTTGCCCCACGTGCTCACCAGTCCCGTCACCAGCGCGTCCACCTGGGCATCCGTGAGGGTGCCCCCCGCGCTCATCGCGAAGGCGGGCTGGAGGGTGCCCGTCACGCCGTCCGCGATCACCTTGCGGAGGCGGTCCCGCGGCACCAGCGCGAGATACACCGGATCGTTGAGGGCGAGGGAGGCGCCGAGCCGCCCGTCGGCGCCGTGACAGGCGGCGCAGCTGCCCTTGTAGAGCGGCCCGAAGGCCGTGACCTCGGAGGCGAGCGGCACGCGGTCGGCCACGTTCGGCTTGCCCGGGATACGGTCGCAGCCGAGGAGAGCGAGTCCCAGGATCATCGCCACCACGAGCCGGTCGCGTCTCATCACCGCCTCGGCGCTCCTGGACGCGGGGGCGGAGCGACGGGCGGTGCCGTCTGGGCGGTGGGGACAGGTTGCGCTCTCGACACGACAAAGCCGGTGGCCAGCCCGAAGGCGACCTGGGAGGCGATGAACCACGCCCAGTCCACGCGCGCGTTCAGCGCCGGGTTAATCACGCCGAGGAGGCCCCAGAGAAAGCCCGTCCACAGGAGGGGAGCGACGAGACCGCCCCAGAGCATATGACGGCCAGGAAGCATGGGGAGGATCACCGCGTAGAGCAGGCCGGCGAACACCGAGATCGCGCCGTGGGCGACGATGCCGATGAGCAAGGCCGCTCCGCTGAACGCGCGAAGGGTCGCGGTGTCCGCTTGGGCCATGCTGGGCATGGCCGCCGCCGACAGCAGGTTGATCGGATACCAGAGGCTGTGCTCGAAGAGGAGGCCGTAGAGGAGCGCGACCACCGCCATGGCCGCGCCGCCCACGATGCCGCCCTTGATGCCGGCGGAGAGGGGCTGGACCTCGACAGGGATTCGCGCGCGGTGACTGCCCTCTCCGAGGGTGCGTTGCTCCACCCCGGCCTTCGAGGGCAGGACGGGCGCCGCGCGCTCGGAGAGAGGACGGAGGGGAATCTCCTCCATCTGCTCGACGGGCAGGACCTGGCGCCACCAGCCGACGCCGCCGGCCACCGCGAGGAGAAACCCGATCACGCTCACCACCGCGTTGGTGACGAGCCCGCTGCAGATCAAGGTGATGCCGAGGGCGAGCACCATGGGGCTGGCCGTGGGAGCAGGAAGCTCCAGGCTCTGGCGATCGGGAGGCGGGGCCGGTCGAGCCCGGTCGGCCGGAGTCATCGCCCCACCACGTACACCACGGTGAAGACCACCACCCATACCGCGTCGACGAAGTGCCAGTACCAGGAGACCATCTCCACGCGCTCACCGTGAACGGGCCGGAGCGCGCCGCTCCACGCGAGGAGGCAGCAAAGCGAGAGCATGCTGAGCCCGATGATGACGTGGGAGGCGTGGAGCCCGACCAGGGGATAGTAGGTCGTGCCGAAGAGATTGCTCCCGATGGTGAGGCCGTGCTTGTAGATGAGCCCGTACCACTCCCGGGCGGTGGCGGCGAGGAATATGCCGCCGAGGAGCACGGTGACGAGGAGCCAGAGGCCCGATCTCCGGACATCGCCGGACCGGAGGGCGCGCGCTCCCAGGGCCACCGAGATGCTGCTCGAGAGGAGGCAGATGGTGGCGAGTACGGGCAGGTCGAGCACGTCCTTCGGATAGGGGCCGTTCAGGCTCTTGCCGATGTAGAAGAGGTAGGCGACCACGAAGACCCCGAAGAGCGACGTCTCGGCCACGATGAGGCTGGCGATACCGATTCGACCGCGGAGCGGAGAGTGCTCGCTCATTCGTGGGGCCCGTCGGGATCGTCGGGGTTCTTGAGGTCCCACAAGGGCCGGCGGCTCGTCGTTACCGGCACGATCTCGAAGTTGTAGGGCGGGGGCGGCGAGGTGGTCGCCCACTCGAGAGTCCAGGCGTTCCAGGGATCGTCGCCCGCCCGCGTCCCGTGACGCAGGGAGACGATGATGTTGACCACGAAGATGAGGACGGCGAGAGCCTGGATGGGGACGCCGAGGGTGGTGACGAGGTTCCAGATCTCCCAGCCCCGATCGGCCTGGTACGTATAGATTCGCCGGGGCATCCCGAGGATGCCCTGGACGTGCATGGTGACGAAGGTGACGTTGAAGCCGATCACGAACAGCCAGAAATGCCAGCGTCCGAGCCGCTCGGAGAGCATGCGGCCCGTGACCTTGGGGAACCAATAGTAGATGGCGGCGAAGACGGTGAAGACGAGACTGCCCACGAGCACGAAGTGGAAGTGGGCGACCACGAAATACGAGTCGCTGAGCTGCCAGTTGAACGGCGCTACCGAGAGCATCACGCCGGTGAGGCCCGCGCATAGGAACTGGAGGAGGAAGGCGCAGCAGAAGAGCATGGGCGTTCGGAAATCGAGCTTGCCGCCGTACATGGTGCCCAGCCAGTTGAAGATCTTGATACCGGTGGGGACGGCGATGAGCATGGTGGACAGCGCGAAGAACGCATTGAGCGGGGCACCCATACCGACCACGAACATGTGATGCGCCCACACGCTGAGGCTCACCAGGCCGATGGACACGGAGGCGGCCACGATCATGGGATAGCCGAAGAGGACCTTGCGCGAGAAAACGGGGATGATCTCGGAGACGAAGCCGAAGCCGGGCAGCATGAGGATGTACACCTCGGGGTGCCCGAAGAACCAGAAGAAGTGCTGCCACATCACGGCGGAGCCACCCGCCTGCGTGTCGAAGAAGTGGGCGCCGAGGAAGCGGTCGAGCATGAGCATGATCTGGGCCGCGGAGAGGGGAGGGAGGATGAGGAGAGTCATGGCGGAGATGGTGAGCATGATCCAGACGAAGACGGGCATGCGGCCCAAGGTCATCCCCGGTCCCCGCATGGTGAGAGTGGTGGTCACCAGGTTGACCGCGGTGGCGATGGTCCCGATCCCCGTGATGAAGATGGCGAGGTTCCAGTAGTCCGTGGCATTGCCCGGGGTGAAGGCTCGGCCGGTGAGGGGAGCATAGGCGAACCAGCCCACGGCGGGCGCGGAGCCCGTTCCGTACAGCCCGTCGCCCCCGATCACGCTGAAGTGCAGGAGGAGGCCGCCGAAGGCGAGAATCCAGAAGCCGAAGGCGTTGAGGCGCGGAAAGGCGAGGTCGCGCGCTCCGATCATGAGGGGCACGAGATAGTTGCCGAAGCCGAAGACCATGGGAATGCCCATGAGGAACACCATGGTTGTCCCGTGCATGGTGAAGAGCCGGTTGAAGGTCTGCGGCGGCACGATGTGAAGCCCCGGCCAGGCGAGCTGCAGGCGCATCACGGCCGCCTCGGCGCCGGCGATGACGAAGAAGAGGAGGGCGACCACCACGTACATGATCCCGAGGCGCTTGTGGTCCACCGTGACCACCCAATCGTGCAGCTGTTCGAAGAGGGCGCGGGGGACATCGGCCTCTTCCGGGCGGGCGGCGGTGGGCGACAGGACGCTCATGTCGTGTTCCTCATTTGAGGGTGACGAGGTACGCGGTGAGCGTATCGAGCTCCCGACGTGAGAGCTTCATCGCGGGCATGAGGGCGCCGTGCTTGAGGGTGCCCGGATCGTTCACCCACGCCTGGAGGTTCTCGTGCGTGTTACGGGCCGCCCCCGCTCCGATCGTCCACCGGGACATCAAATGCGTCAGGTCGGGACCGAACACGCCGTTGGCCGTCGTGCCCCGGACGGTGTGGCAGTTGATGCAGGCGAGCGAGGCGAAGAGGTCCCGGCCCGCGCGGGCCGCCGGCTCGTCGCGGGCGGGCGCCTGCTGGGCGGCCACCCAGCGCTCGAACTCGTCTCGCGGATGCACCACCACCACCAGCAGCATCAGGCCATGCTGGAGGCCGCAGTATTCCGCGCACTGTCCGACATAGGTCCCCGGCGTCCGCGGCTCGATCCAGGTGCGGTTGGTCTTGTTGGGGATCACGTCCATCTTGCCCGCGAGCTGCGGCACCCAGAAGCTGTGGATGACGTCGACGGACTCCAGAGTGACAAAGGTGGGCATGGGGCTGCCCGGATCGCTTACCGGCACGTGGAGCTCATTGGCGGTGACCACGCCGAGCTTGGGGTAGCGGATCTCCCACCACCACTGATTGCCCACGATGGTCACCTCGAGGGCGCTCGGCGGCTGCGACCGGTTCTCGATGCCCCAGATGTAGCGCGCGGTGACGAGGAAGAGCACGGTCACGATGAGGAAGGGCACCACCGTCCACGCCAGCTCGATCCGCATGCTGCCGTAGACCTGGGGCGGCTCGCTCGGGCGATCGGCAGCCCGGCGCCGGAAGCGCACGATGGTGTAGAGGATCATCCCACCCACGATGAGAAAGATGACGCCGGTGATGCCGAGCACGAAGAAGGCGATCTCGCGGATGGCGAAGGCAGGCGTGGACACCGGCGCGAACATGTTCGGCGTCGGGCCTTGCCCGTCCGCGGCTGCCCCGAGGGTGGGCAGGGCGACGACGAGCGCGCAGAGGAGGCCGACTCGGCGAAGCACGCGCGAACTATAGACCCGTCACCGCCGCCGGTCAACGACGGGTGTGAAGGCTGGCCTTCACGCGCGACTTGAGGGACACTCGCAATCCAATGGCCCACTCCGGACGCCGTAGCGCGAGCGCAACATTGGCGAGACATGGATGGCGTGATAAGACCGATTCGCGCCGCCTCACTCTGGGAGGAGAGCGGGCATGAGCCTGGCCGGAAAGGTCGCCATCGTGACCGGTGGCAACAGCGGAATCGGCATGGCCGTCGTGCGGGGGCTGGCCACACAGGGCGCCAAGGTCGTCATAAACTACATCGTCCATCCGGAGGCGACGGCCGAGCTCGCGAAGCAGATCGAGGCGGAAGGCGGCCAAGCCATCGGCGTGAGAGCCGATGTATGCAGCGTCCCCGAATTGCAGAGCCTGGTCGATGCCGCGGTGACCGCCTTCGGCCGGCTGGACATCATGGTCAACAATGCCGGCGTGGAGACCCGCACCTCCTTGCTCGAGACCACGCAGGAGCAGTATGACCGGGTCCTCGGCATCAACCTGAAGAGCGCCTTCTTCGGAAGCCAGATGGCCGCGCGGCAGATGATCAAGCAGGGCGGGGGTGGACGCATCATCAACATCACCTCGGTCCACGAGGATTGGCCGATGCCGGATAACATCGCCTATTGCCTGTCCAAGGGCGGGATGCGCATGCTCACGCGCACCGCGGGCCTCGAGCTGGCGCCGCACAGGATTCTCGTGGTCGGGGTGGGCCCGGGCGCGGTGGCCACGCCCATCAACACCTCGACCCTGCAGAACCCGACCCTGCTCAAGAAGCTCAACGATGCCATCCCGCTCGGCCGCATGGCTCAGCCCGAGGAAATCGCCGGCGTGGTGGCGTTTCTCGCCGACGACGGCGCGAGCTACATGACGGCGACCACCGTCTTCGCCGACGGCGGCCTCATGCACAGCAGCCCGGGTCTCTGATGAGCGGCCCGTCTCCGCATGTGGTGATCCTCGGTGCCGGCTTCGGCGGCATGGGCGTGGTGAAGGAGCTGGCGAGGGCCGGGGTGAGGGTGACGATGATCGACCGGAACAACTACCATACATTCCAGCCGCTCCTGTACCAGGTGGCGACCGATGTGCTCGCTTCCAGCGAAGTGGGCTTCCCGGTGCGCCAGCTCCTGCACGGTCATCCCGATTGGGCGTTTCACAAGGCGGCGGTGACCGGCGTCGACCTGGCGCGGAAGCAGGTGGCCCTGGAAGGCATGGCGCCCATCGGCTACGACTACCTCGTCATCGCGCTGGGCGCGGTGGTGAACTTCTTCGGCACCAAGGGCGCGGTGGAGCACGCGCGGCCCCTCTACACCATGCACGATGCTGTCCGGTTGAAGGCGCACATTCTCGGGAAGTTCGAAGAGGCGGACCGGAACCCCGCCCTGATCGACGACGGTGTCCTGACCTTCTGCGTGGTGGGGGGCGGGGCGACCGGTGTCGAAGTGGCGGGCGCCCTCGCCGAGCTGGTGCGCATGGAGATGAAGGACGACTATCCCAACGTGGCGGTGGAGAGAACGGAGGTGCATCTGTACGAGATGGGGCCGCAGCTCCTCGGCGCTTTCACCCCCAAGCTCGAGGCGTACGCCCGGACCGCCCTCGAAAAGCGCGGGGTGCACGTGCACACCGGTGAAGGCGTGGTGGAGATCGAGCTCACGCGCGTGCATCTCAAATCGGGAGGCGTGGTCAAGGCGCATACCCTGGTGTGGGGCGCGGGCCTCCAGGCCAATCCTCTCGTGGGGTCGCTCGGTCTCGAGCTGGTCAAGGGACGCGTGCCCGTGAATCCGGACCTGCGCCTCGCCGATCATCCGGAGGTGTTCGTGGTCGGCGACGTGGCGATCTTCACCGACGGCCGGACGAATCGGCCGCTACCTCAGCTTGGTTCGGTCGCGAAGCAGGCGGGCACGCGGGCGGGCCAGAATATCGCGCGCCTCGTCCGCGGCCAGCCGACGCAGCCCTTCGTCTATCGAGACAAGGGCACCATGGCCGCGATTGGTCGAGGCGCGGCGGTGGTGGAGATGCCTTTCGGCCTCACCGTGACCGGCTACGTCGCGTGGTGGATGTGGCTCGCCGTGCATCTCGTCCTGCTTTCCGGGGGCGAGGCGAAGATGCTGACCCTCCTCGACTGGCTGTGGAGCATGCGGCTGCGCAAACGTGGGAAGCGCATCGTCGTCGAATAGTCTCGAGCGACGTTTTCTGCTGGCAACGTGGCGCCACGTGGGCTAGACTGCCGCCCATACGATGCCGAGAACACGAGTCCTACAACGACGGAGAGGGGTTCGCACGAACGTTCGTGAGCCCTTCGCCGGGGAAGGAGGCCACTCGATCTCGACCCTCCAGATCTGCCCCAGGCCAACCAACTCAATTTCCCATGCCGTCGGATATCTGCTCATCGTGGCATTCGCTTCGTTCAGCGCCGGGTGCAAAGAGGCCCCAAAGGCGACTGCGCGTCCTCCCGAGCCGGTCAAGGTCGCCCCCGTGGTGCAGAAGGACGTGCCGATCTACGCGGAATGGGTCGGAACGACCGTCGGGTACGTTACTGCCCAGATTCGAGCGAGGGTATCCGGCTATCTTATTTCTCAGAACTACAAGGAAGGGACGGTCGTCAAGGCCGGAGCTCTTCTCTTCCAGATCGACCCCCGCCAGTATCAGAACTCGGTGAACCAGGCCAAGGCTCAGCTGCGCACGGCGGAGTCTCAGCTCGACCAGGCCAAGGCCGCGGTGGCCCAGGCCGAGGCCGATGTCACCCGAGCCGAGGCAAACCAGAAGAAGACGGCCCTCGAGGTCGACCGCTACCGGCCGCTCGCGGGCCGCGGGTCGGTGAGCCAGCAGGAGCTGGACAATACGGTCCAGAACAACGAGGCGAATCTCGCCTCTCTCGAGGCCGCTCGCGCGAACGTGGTGAACGCCAAGGCGGGCGTGACCAAGGCACAGGCGGAGATCGCGCGCGCGCGGGCCTCGCTGGATGAAGCCGAGCTCAACCTCGGCTGGACCAAGGTCACCTCACCCATCAACGGCATCGCGGGGATCAAGAATGTGGATATCGGGGATCTGATCGCCACGAGCACGACGATGACCGCGGTGTCCCAGGTCAATCCGATCTACGTCCAGGTCGGCGTGGCCGAGCAAGACTATCTGCGGTGGAAGCAGCGGCCGGTCGCCTCTGACGAAATCAATCGCAAGAGTGATCTGGAGATGGTGCTCTCCGACGGGTCGAGCTATCCGCACCGCGGCACCGCCGAGATCGTTGACCGCCAGGTGGGGGTGACCACGGGTACCATCAGCGTCAGAGGCGTGTTTCCGAATCCTGAAGACCTGTTGCGTCCCGGTCAGTTCGCGAAGGTGCGGGCGGTGGTGGACCTGCGGAAAGGCGCGCTGCTCGTTCCCCAGCGCGCGGTGCGGGAGATCCAGGGAAACTACGAGATCGGGGTGGTAAGCGCCGACGAGTCAGTGGACCTTCGCAAGGTTCAGGTCGGAGAGCGCGTCGGCTCCCTCTGGATCATTGCGCAGGGACTGAAGCCCGGCGAGCGCGTCATCGTCGAAGGCCTCGACAAGGTAAGGGCGGGGGAGAAGGTCAAGGCCATGCCGGCGGACCCCGAGCCCACCGCGCCCATGGGCAGGTCCACGCCCGCGCCCGCACCTCCCGCGCCGGCGCCGTCCGCGGCGGAGAGTACCGCGCCTCCCGCCCGCAACCAACGGAAGTAGACGGGGCCTCCCCCATGGCCAAGTTCTTCATCAATCGGCCGATCGTGGCCATCGTCATCTCCATCCTCATGGTGCTGATCGGCCTGATTGTCATGATCCAGCTCCCCGTCGCCCTCTACCCCGAGATCGCCCCTCCCGAGATCCTCCTCACTGCCATCTATCCCGGAGCTGATGCGGTGACGCTCGAGCAGTCGGTGGCCACGCCCATCGAGCAGCAGATGAGCGGCGTCGACAACATGATCTACATGTACTCGACGAACATGGCCAGCGGTAGCCAGACCCAGCTCCGGGTGGACTTCGACGTCACCACCAATCCGAGTACCGATCAGGTACTCGCCAACCTGCGCTACTCGCAGGCCGCCTCCCAGCTGCCCCCGGAGGTCGTGTCGCAGGGCGTGACCGTGAAGAAGTCGACCACGAGCCCCCTCGCCCTGTTCGTGCTCACCTCGCCCAAGGGCACCTACGACCAGCTCTTCCTCAGCAACTACGCGTACGTCAACATCAACGATCCCATGACGCGCGTCCCCGGGGTGGGTCAGGTGATCATCTTCGGTGCGGCCCAGTACGCCGTCCGTCTCTGGGTGCGCCCCGATACTCTGGCCAAGCTCGACATCACGACGAGCGAGGTCATCAACGCCCTCCAGTCCCAGAACACGGTCAACCCGGCCGGCCAGGTGGGCGGGGCTCCGGTGCCGCCGGGCCAGGAATACACGTACACGGTGCGGGCGCAGGGGCGCCTGCAGAGCGTGGAGGACTTCGAGAAGGTGGTGGTCAAGGCCACCGCCGACGGCTCCATCATCCGGGTGAGAGACGTCGCGCGGGTCGAGCTCGGCGCGCAGAACTACACCTATGAAGGACGGCTCAACGGCCGCCCCGGCGCCATCATCGCCATCTACCAGCTCCCAGGCTCCAACGCCATCGACACCGTGAAGGCCGCGACCAAGCTCATGGACGAGGCCAAGGCGCGGTTTCCCAACGATCTCGACTACGTGGTCGCCCTCGACACCACCCTGGCGGTGAGCGAGGGCATCACGGAAATCCTCCACACCCTCGTCGAGGCCCTGATCCTGGTGGTGATCGTGGTCTTCATCTTCCTCCAGGGCTTCCGGTCGACCCTCATCCCGCTGCTCGCGGTGCCCGTCTCCCTGGTGGGCACCTTCATGCTCTTCCCCCTGCTCGGCTTCTCCATCAACACCCTGTCGCTCTTCGGCCTCGTGCTGGCCATCGGCCTCGTCGTGGACGACGCCATCGTGGTGGTGGAGGCGGTGGAGCACCACATGGAGCAGGGGCTATCTCCGCACGACGCCGCCTTGAAGGCCATGGAAGAGGTGTCGGGTCCGGTGGTGGCCATCGCCCTCATCCTGTCCGCCGTCTTCATCCCCACCGCGTTCATCCCCGGCATCACGGGCCGGATGTACCAGCAGTTCGCGGTAACCATCGCCGTCTCCGTGCTCATCTCGGCCTTCAACGCGCTGTCCCTGAGCCCCGCGCTCGCGGCGCTCCTCCTGCGACCCAAGCGCGACGCGCGCGGCCCGCTGGGGTGGTTCTTTCGGGGATTCAACCGCGTGTTCGGGCGAATTACCGACGGCTATGTCCGCACCTGCGGCCACCTCATTCGCAAGCTGGCCTTCGCCCTCCTTGTGCTCCTGGGCTTCACGGTGGCCACGGGGCTCATCAGCTCACGGCTGCCCGGTGGCTTCGTCCCCAACGAGGACCAGGGGTACTTCTATCTCAATGTGCAACTCCCTCTGGCGGCCTCGCTCCAGCGCACGTCGGCCGTCAACGACAAGCTCGACGCGATCCTGAAGGCGACACCCGGCGTCAAATACTACACGGGGGTGGCCGGGTTCAGCCTGCTCAGCAGCGTGAACACGACCTACAGCTCGTTCTACTTCGTTACTCTCGAGGGCTGGCATGAGCGCGACAAGAAGGGGCTCACCGCCGACGTGATCATACGAGGGCTGAACCAGCGGCTCGCGGCCTTTCCCGACGCGATCGCCTTCGGATTCGCGCCCCCCTCCATTCCCGGCGTCGGCACCTCCGGAGGTGTGACCTTCGTGCTGCAGGATCGGGTGGGCAAGGACCCCACCTTCCTCGCCGAGCAGACGGCGAAATTCCTCGCGGAGGCGCGCAAGCGCCCCGAGTTCAGCCTGCTCTTCACCACGCTGCTCCCGAGCGTGCCGCAGATCTTCGCCGACGTGGACCGTGACAAGGTGCTCCGGCAGGGCATCAGCCTCTCCTCGGTGTACCAGACGCTGCAGGCCTTCATGGGCGGCGCCTTCGTGAACTACTTCAACCGCTTCGGCCGTGTGTGGCAGGTCTACGTGCAGGCCGAGGGCGAGTTCCGCACGAAGGCCGAGAACGTGGGGCAGTTCTACGTCCGCAACGCCACCGGGCAGCCGGTGCCTCTGTCCACGCTGGTCTCGATGAAGGAGGTCAACGGGCCGGAGTTCACCATCCGGTTCAACGAGTTCCGGTCGGCGCAGATCAACGGGACCCTCGCCCCCGGCTACAGCACCCAGCAGGGCATGAAGGCGCTCGAGGAAGTCTATGCCCAGAGCATGCCGCGGGACATGGGCTACGACTACATGGGCATGTCCTTCCAGGAGAGGGCCGCCGCCCAGGGCGTTCCACCCACGGCCGTCTTCGGCTTCTCGGTGCTCGTGGTCTTCCTCCTCCTCGCCGCGCAGTACGAGAGCTGGACCCTGCCCTTCGGCGTGCTCCTCGGTACGCCCATCGCCATGTTCGGATCGGTGGGCGCGCTCTACCTCCTTCGCTTCCAGATGGACGTGTTTTCCCAGATCGGCCTCGTCATGGTGATCGGGCTGGCCGCGAAGAATGCTATCCTCATCGTCGAGTTCTGCAAGGAAGAATACGAGAAGGGCAAATCGCTCTACGACGCCGCTCTGGCCGGAGCAAAGATCAGGCTCCGGCCCATCCTCATGACCGCCTTCGCCTTCATCTTGGGCGTGCTGCCCCTCGTGATCGCCACTGGCGCAGGGTCCAACTCCCGGCGCATCCTTGGCTCCACCGTCATGGGCGGCATGCTCACGGCGACCCTCATCGCCATCTTCATCATTCCGGTCACCTTCTATGTCGCCGAGCGGTTCGCCCCCAAGCCAAAGCCGGTGGCGCCTCCGACCGACGTGGTCCCGGCGCCGATACACGGGGGGGTTGGTGACCACGATGAGCAGGAGAGGAACAAGACATGAAGCCCGTCGGGGGCCGGGGGATCGCCCTCAGTATCCTCGCCGCGGGATGTCTCACCGGCTGTGCGCTCGGTCCCGACTACAAGCGGCCGCCCGTCAGCCCGCCCGAGACGTTCCGCTTCCAGACCACCCCGGGGGAAACTGCCTCGCTCGCGGATGCGCCGTGGTGGGAAGCCTTCGGCGATCCCGCCCTCAAGGCGCTGATCCAGGAGGCGCTGACCGGTAACTACAACGTGCGCATCGCCGCGGCCCGCGTGCAGCAGGCGCGCGCCCAGGCGGCGGGTGCGAAGTCGCCCTTCTACCCGCAGCTCGGCTACCAGGCGACGGCCGTGCAATCGAAGGGACTGGCGAACATCCTCGGGCTCTCTTCCACGAACGCATCGGCGGTGTCGACCCTCTACCTCGGCGGCATCTCCATGAACTGGGAGATCGACCTGTGGGGGAAGATCCGTCGCTCGAGCGAAGCCGCGAATGCCCAGCTCCTCGCTTCCGAAGAGGGGCGCCGGGCCGTGCTTCTCAGCCTGGTGAGCGATGTGGCGCAGGCGTACTTCGAGCTGCTCGAGCTGGACGCCCGGCTCGCCATCGCGAACTCGTCGACGGAGGCCTACCAGGGCACTTACAAGCTCTTTCAGGACCGGCTCGAGTTCGGGGTCGCTTCGCAGCTGCAGACGGCGCGAGCGGAGGGCAATCTCGCCCAGGCGGCCGCCACGGTCCCGGAGATCCAGAGCCAGATCGCGGCCAAGGAGAATCAGATCAGCACGCTCCTCGGCCGCAATCCCGGGTCCATTCAACGCGGCCGGCCGTTGTTCGACCAGGAGGTGACGCCCAGCGTTCCCGCCGGGTTGCCCTCCGCCCTTCTCGAGCGGCGCCCGGATCTCCGTCGTGTCGAGCAGGAGCTGGTGGCCGCCAATGCCCAGATCGGGGCGGCCAAGGCACTCTTCTTCCCGCAGCTCTCCCTCACCGGTCTTCTCGGCAAGGCGAGCCCCGAGCTGTCCGCGCTTACCGCGGGCACCTCCACCATCTGGCAGGCGGGCGGCATGATCACGGGGCCCATCTTCCAGGGGGGCAGGATCTATCAGAACTTCAAGGCAACGGAAGCCGCCGCGGAAGAGGCGAAGTGGCGGTACGAGCAGGCGGTGATCCAGGCCTTCCAGGAGGTTTCCACGAGTCTGGCCGCACTGGAAAAGCTGGCGGGGGCCGAGACGGATCAGGCGCGCTCCGTGAGAGCGCTCGAGAAGTCCGTCCAGATCTCCAACGACCGCTACCTCTACGGGCTCTCCAGCTATTTCGAGATTCTCGAAGCGCAGCAGCGGCTGTACCCCGCCCAGTACACGCAGGCGCAGATCCGTCTGAATCGCCTTCTCGCCTACGTGCAGCTCTACAAGGCGCTCGGGGGTGGCTGGAACCTCAAGGACCCGCAGGAGCCGCCCGCCACGGCGGCCGCCACGGGGAGCGCGCCCTGCACCGAGAAGTGCTGAGAGCCTGAAGTTGCTAGAGATGGGCCGGGACATCACCGGCGAATTCGATTCCGCCGAATCGCGTGAATGGCTGTGCACCAACGGGATCGGTGGCTTCGCCTCCGGCACGATCGCCGGCTCTCTCGCCCGCCGCTACCACGGTCTCCTCGTGGCAGCCCTCGCCCCACCTCTCGGCCGCACCCTGGTCGCGACCAAGCTCGAGGAGGTGGTGAGCTACGGCGGCGTTACGTGGGAGCTCGGAGCCAACCGCTGGCAGAGTGGAGTCGTCGCGCCCGACGGTCACCGCCTCATCGAGCGCTTCCGTCTCGAAGGCGGTGTGCCGATCTGGACCTATGCCTGCGCCGACGCCCTCCTCGAGAAGCGCGTGTGGATGGAGCAGGGAGCGAACACCACATACGTCCAGTACCGGCTGCTCGGGGCTCTCGAGCCCGCCGGTCTCGTCATCAAGGCGCTCGTCAACTACCGCGACTACCACTCCACCACGCGGGCCGACGGATGGTGCATGCGCGTGGAGCAGGCGCCCCACGGGCTTATGGTGACCGCCTTCGACGGCGCGCGGCCTCTCCGGGTTCTCGCCCCGGCCGCCACCGCGGAGCCCGCCCACGATTGGTATCGGGGCTTCGAGCTCCTGCGTGAGACGGAGCGCGGGCTCGACCACCATGACGACCATCTCCACGCGGGCACCCTCCACGCCACGCTACGGCCGGGGGAATCCCTCACCGTCGTCCTCTCCACCGAGGCTGAGCCGTCTCTTGACGGCGAATCGCCGGGCCCGGGCGGGGCGAGGCACGCGGAAGAGATACTGGCGTGCTGGGAGAAGGGGCAGCCCGAAGCTCTGCGCGCGCCCGCCTGGGTGAGGCAGCTGGTCGTCGCGGCGAGCCAGTTCGTCGTGAAGCGGCCTCTCCCGGACGTGCCAGACGGGCTCTCGGTCATCGCGGGCTATCCGTGGTTCGCGGACTGGGGACGCGACACGATGATCTCGCTCCCGGGGATCGCTTTGGCCACCGGCCGCCCCGAGGTGGCGGAGCGCGTGCTCGCCACCTTCGCGCGCTTCATCGACCAGGGCATGCTGCCGAATCGTTTCCCCGACGGCGTGCAGGCACCCGAGTACAACACGGTGGACGCCGCCCTCTGGTTTGTGGAGGCCGTCCGCGCCTATCACGTCGCGACGGGCAACGACGCCCTGCTCGCCCAGCTCTACCCGGCGCTCACCGACATCATCGGCTGGTACCGGAAGGGCACGCGCTACGGGATCGGCCAGGATGAGGCGGACGGGCTTCTGCGCTCCGGGGAAGCGGGAGTGCAGCTGACCTGGATGGATGCGCGGGTGGGAGACCGGGTGGTAACCCCTCGCACCGGCAAGGCCGTCGAGATCAACGCGCTCTGGCACAATGCGCTCCGCGCCATGGCCGGCTTCGCGCGTACGCTCGCACGTCCCGCGAGCGAGTGGCAGGCCCAGGCCGATCGCGTGGCCACCAGCTTTGATCGATTCTGGAACTCTGCGGAGCACTGCTGCTTCGACGTCCTGGACACCCCATCGGGCAACGACCAGTCGATCAGGCCGAACCAGATCTTCGCCGTCTCGCTGGCCGCGAGCCCGCTCCCGCCGGAGCGCCAGCGCGGGGTCGTCGAGATGTGCGCGCGGCGTCTGTTCACGTCCTTCGGGCTGCGCAGCCTCGATCCGCGCCATCCCGAGTACAGCGGGCGATACCACGGTGGCCCGCGGGAGCGCGACGGCACGTATCACCAGGGGACGGCGTGGGGGTGGCTGCTCGGCCCCTTCGCCCTCGCGTACTTCAAGGTGTACGGCGACGCCGCCCGGGCTCGGGCTCTTCTCGATCCCCTGGGGCTTCAGCTCGCCGCCTATTGCGTCGGCACTCTCGGCGAGGTCTTCGACGGTGATCCCCCTCACTGGCCCGGGGGTTGTCCCGCTCAGGCCTGGAGCGTGGCCGAGACGCTGCGTGCCTGGACCGAACTCGCGCGT
>Ga0137407_10000424_pt1 | contig 29149 bp, 29 predicted proteins | sample CZOMad2_2_16fung_FD_108410 | JGI IMG/M metagenome (GOLD analysis project Ga0137407, IMG submission 108410) | Vadose zone soil fungal communities from Angelo Coast Range Reserve, California, USA - CZOMad2_2_16fungal (Illumina Assembly) | ecosystem: Environmental > Terrestrial > Soil > Vadose... | reverse complement strand
TCCCGGGAGGATCTTCTGTTCCCATCCTTCCCGCCAATTTATTATTGAAGACGATCAAGGGCGAAACAAGGCTCATGAATTATGAAAGTCTTTCTGATGGCGGATTTGCCAAAGGATCCATGATGGGATCGGGCGGATTCATAGTACTTGACGAGGACCAGTGCGTGGTGCGCCATACATTGACGCTGGCACGTTTTTATCGTCATGAAAGCTGTGGGCAATGTTCTCCATGCCGTGAAGGAACAGGATGGATGGAAAAAATTCTGAAAAATATTGAATATGGAAAAGGTAAGTCGGGCGATATAGATTTGCTGTGGGATATTCAAAGAAAGATTGAAGGAAATACGATCTGTCCGCTGGGTGATGCAGCAGCCTGGCCCGTTGCAGCAGCGATCAGGCATTTCCGTGATGAATTTGAATGGCATGTTGCAAACCCCGTTGAGAGTCAGACAAGAAATTATGGATTGGCACACTATGCAGATCCCCTGGAAATTGCTACTGCATAAAATTTCGCGCAAAGGCGCGGAGGCGCAAAGTAATAACTGATGTATGAATAGTAAAAATAAAGATCAAAAATAAACTTATAAAAATTTGCAGCTTGGCGCCTTTGCGTCTTTGCGCGAAACACAATCTATGGCGGACGAAAAAAAATTATTCAAAATAACTATCGACAATATCACCATTGAAGTGGAGCCGGGAACTACTATCCTGAATGCTGCGCGGAAAATTGGTGGCGATGTGGCTCCACCTGCCATGTGTTATTATACAAAGCTGAAGGGTAGTGGCGGTAAATGCCGTACCTGCCTGGTAGAAGTAGCTGCAGGTTCCACTACCGATCCGAGACCGATGCCTAAACTCGTTGCAAGTTGCAGAACAAACGTAATGGATGGTATGATCGTAAAAAATATCACCAGCGAAAAAGTGATCGATGCGAGAAATGGAGTGGTTGAATTTTTATTGATCAATCACCCACTGGATTGTCCTATATGCGATCAGGCAGGAGAATGCTCGCTTCAGGATCTTAGCTATGAACATGGAAAAGAAGCCACCCGTTATGAATTCCAGCGCAGGACTTTTGAAAAACACGATATGGGTCCATACATCCAGTTGCATATGACCAGATGTATTTTATGCTTTCGTTGCGTATATGTGGCAGACCAGTTAACAGACAAACGTGAACACGGCATATTGGATCGCGGAGATCATTCTGAAATTGCTACATATATTCAAAAATCACTCGACCACGATTTTATCGGGAATATTATTGACGTTTGTCCTGTAGGTGCTTTGACCGACAGGACTTTTCGCTTTAAAAACCGCGTCTGGTTTTTAAAACCGGTGGATGCACACCGTGATTGTCCCAAATGCAGCGGAAAAGCAACAGTATGGTATCGTGGTGATGAGGTGTTTCGTGTAACAGCAAGAAAGGATCAATGGGGTGAAGTGCAGGATTGGATATGCAATGAGTGTCGCTTTGAAAAAAAGAAAACAGCCGACTGGGTGATTGAGGGCCCAACAAAAATAAACCGGCATTCAGTCATTTCACAAGGACACTATATAGATATGCAAATGCCTAAAGAATCGTTACCAGATGTGATGGGAGGTCGTAAACCAAAATTATTGATGGATATTCACAGCGTGAGCGAAGTGAACAGACCGGAAATTGATCTCTCGGAAATTGAAGGGCCGGCGCATTCGACGGACTTTGAAAGGAAAAGTTGAAAGGTTGAGAAGTTGATTATTGAATGTTGAATGTAGGATTAGGTAGAATATTCGCATAAGAAACCCAGTTATCATTTAAATGTCCCGGAGGGACATCTCGTGGGTAGAAAATATTTGGTAAGAGATCCGACGTTCCGAACGTTTGGTGCGCACCAAGCGTCCGCCAACTGGCGGACGGGATTTGTGAATGTTCTACCTAATCCTATGTTGAATGTTGAATAAAAAAAGAGCAAATAAAGATACATCATTGTCGAGAAATGCCAGACGATTCACGTCTCACGTTTCACGAAAAAACACAAACGAATAAATTCTAAAAATGCACGCAACATTATTGGCCATCGATTGGGCCATGGCAATTGAAAAATTAATATTGGTAGCAGTCATCGTAACTGTTTCCCTGATCGTGGCGATGTATGAAACCTATGCTGAAAGAAAAGTTGCGGCGTTTATTCAAGACCGTCGCGGCCCCAACAGGGCTGGTCCTTTCGGGATTCTGCAACCCGTAGCTGATGGATTGAAATTGTTTATGAAGGAAGAGATCATACCAAATTTATCAAACAAATTTTTGTTTGTATTGGGCCCCGGTCTCGCAATGCTCACTGCGATGATGACGAGCGCCGTTGTTCCGTGGAGCAGTAAGATTCATTTATTCGGCAGAGATATTGACCTGCAAATAGCAGATGTCAATATCGGTATCCTCTACATTTTTGGTGTGGTGAGCATGGGTGTATACGGGTTAATGATCGGAGGATGGGCTTCCAATAATAAATTTTCTTTACTGGCCGCCATCCGTGGTGCATCACAGATTATTTCCTATGAACTGGCAATGGGCCTTTCCCTGATTGCATTGTTAATGCTTAGTGGTTCATTGAGCTTACGAACAATCGTCGAACAGCAACAGAATGGATGGTATTATGTTTTGTATCAGCCATTAGGTTTTGTGATTTTTCTTATATGTGCATTTGCAGAGTGCAATCGAACACCTTTTGATTTGTCAGAAGCAGAGAGTGAACTGAATTTCGGATATCACCAGGAATATTCCTCGATGAAGCTGGGTTTTTATTTGTTTGCGGAATATGTCAATATGTTTATAAGCAGCGCGGTGATGGCTACAATTTTCTGGGGAGGATACGATATCCCGTTTGTAAACGATGCATCATTTGGTTTGAATCATGGACAGAACCTGCTGGCTATATTACAGGGTTTGAGTTTGTTTATCAAAGTAGTGATCTTTATATTCTTTTTTATGTGGGTGAGATGGACGGTTCCGAGATTCAGATATGACCAGCTCATGAAACTGGGATGGAAAACCCTGATACCACTGGCATTGTTTAATATGCTGATTACTGGTTTTGTAGTGTTATTAAAACAAAACAATTGGCATTTTTAGGAAAGGGATAAATTAGTTGGAAGGTTGCATTGATAAAAATAATTTTGCGGGATGTTATAAGTTTAACGTGAAAGGCTAAAAGTTTTCTGATATGAATGCATTAACAAACAGGGCAAAGACGGTGGAACGCAAGCCAATGACATTTTGGGAAAAAATGTACATCCCCGCTATTGCAAAGGGCATGTCAATTACTTTTGGTCATATCTTCAAAAAAAAACCGACCATCAGTTACCCGGAGGAAACACGAGCTTTCAGTCCGGTATTTCGGGGCCTGCAGGTATTGAATCGTGACGAGGAAGGAAGAGAGCGTTGCACTGCTTGTGGATTGTGTGCAGTCGCATGCCCAGCAGAAGCAATCACCATGGAAGCAGCAGAACGTCTGCCGGGAGAGGAAAATTTATATCGCGAGGAAAAATATGCCGCCAAATATGAAATCAATATGTTGCGTTGCATTTTCTGCGGTTTGTGTGAAGAGTCTTGCCCGAAAGATGCAATATATTTGTCCGAAACTTTTGCGACGGCTAACTATAACCGACAATCATTTATCTATGGAAAAAAGGATTTACTGATTCCTCATCCTAAATTGCAACCTGAAGAATACGAAAAGGCTAGAGGTTTAAGAGTCAAATCATAGTTATATAAAACAACCAACCTGCTTCAATGAGCACCACGCATTTTTTGTTCTGGTTTTTAAGTGTCTTGGCTATATTCAGCGCGATCATGGTTGTGGTCAGCAAAAATCCTGTTCACAGTGTACTGTGGCTGATCATTGTTTTCTTTACTATTTCCGGTCATTATATTTTATTAAATGCGCAATTTCTTGCCATCGTTAACCTGATCGTTTATGCAGGTGCTATTATGGTGCTTTTTCTTTTTGTTATTATGCTGATGAATCTGAATGCAGATACTGAACCTCAGAAAAATAAATGGTTGAAGATAGCTGGTGTGATAGGTGGCGGCGCTTTGCTGCTCGTACTAGTGGCTGCATTAAAAGATGCTGATATTAAAAATCAATTAGCTCAAACCGGGCAGGGAGATATCGGGCTGATTCATAATCTTGGAATGGTATTATTCAACGATTATGTTGTTCCATTTGAAATCAGCAGTGTATTGTTCCTGAGTGCAATGGTTGGAGCCGTGGTGATTGGAAAGAAAGAATGAAGAAAAGGTACGTGGTATAAGATGTGGGGGCATGCGATATTAATTGCCTTTTCCCCAAGCCCTAAACCTTACACCTGAACTTAATATTTTATGCCTATAAACTATTACATATTTCTTTCAATAGCGCTGTTTTGTATCGGCGTGGCAGGTGTATTAACAAGACGCAATGCCATTGTTATTTTTATGTGCGTGGAACTGATGTTGAATGCCGTAAATCTTTTACTCGTCGCATTTTCGAAAATGCATCATCTTGCGTTGAAAGCATCAAATCCAAATGCAGGTATCGACGGACAAATATTCGTATTCTTTATTATGGTTGTTGCAGCTGCTGAAGTAAGTGTTGGACTGGCAATTATCGCCATGATGTACAGGAATACACATTCTGTGGATGTGAATTTTTTAAACCGACTAAAACATTAAACGCTGAACGCCTAACGCCGAACGCTGTTTGCGTTAGGCGTTCAGCGTTTAGCGTTCAACTTTATGAGTAAATTAGTTTATCTGGTTCCTTTATTTCCACTGGCCGGCTTCCTGCTCAATGGCTTGCTGAGGAAAAGTTTATCGAAGTCATTGACCGGAATTATCGGTAGTGGCGTTATCCTCGCTTCTTTTATTGTAAGCCTGCTTATTTTTCTGGATGTCAGGAAAGAAGGATTTGAACCGGTAGTTATAAACTTTTTTGATTTCATTCATGCAGGTGGTCTTGCAATTCCTTTTGCTTTCCAGGTTGATCAGCTTTCGGTTTTATTCATGCTGATCATTACAGGTGTTGGATTTTTAATTCATGTTTATTCGACCTCTTATATGCATGAAGAATCTCCGCAGCATTTTGCGAGATATTTTTCTTTTCTCAATCTTTTTGTTTTTTCCATGCTACTGCTGGTACTCGGAGCAAACTATGTGATCATGTTTATCGGATGGGAAGGTGTGGGTTTATGTTCTTACCTGCTCATCGGTTATTGGTTTAAAAATGTCGATTATGGAAATGCTGCAAAAAAAGCATTTATCATGAACCGTATCGGTGATCTCGGATTTCTCATCGCTTTATTCTGGATGATCAGTCAATTCGGCTCGGTTACATTCAGTGAAGTATTTTCAAAAGCACCAGGAACTTCAACAGGAATATTAACAGGAATCACCATTTTGCTTTTTGTTGGAGCAACAGGTAAATCCGCACAGATACCATTATATACCTGGTTACCCGACGCCATGGCAGGTCCCACACCTGTTTCTGCACTGATACATGCAGCTACCATGGTTACTGCAGGAATATATATGATCGCCAGAAGCAATATCATGTACACACTGTCACCGGTTACACAAACCGTAGTTGCCATAACCGGACTCGCTACTGCTATTCTCGCTGCTACCATTGCAATCAAACAAAATGATATCAAAAAAGTGCTGGCCTATTCTACGGTTAGCCAACTGGGTTATATGTTCCTTGGACTCGGTGTCGGTGCATATACAGGAGCAGTTTTTCATGTTATGACACATGCTTTTTTTAAAGCATTATTATTCCTCGGTGCCGGCTCTGTTATTCATGCCATGCATAATGAACAGGACATCCGCAAAATGGGTGGACTAAAAAAATATCTGCCAGTTACGCATGCAACCTTTTTATTGGCCTGCCTGGCTATTGCAGGGATTCCCCCTTTTTCAGGTTTCTTTTCCAAAGATGAAATATTGGCCGCTGCGTATGATAAAAATCCTGTTTATTATATTATAGGTGTGGCAGGAGCGATGATGACTGCCTTTTATATGTTCAGGCTTTATGCAACAACATTTCTCGGATCATTCCGCGGAACATCACAGCAACAACATAGTTTGCATGAAAGTCCTTCTGCCATTACTATTCCTCTTATAATACTGGCAATACTTTCCGTTGTCGGTGGTTTTGTCGGCATCCCTGAAATAATTCATCCCGATGCACATATGCTCGAAAAATTTTTAAATCCAATTTTTGCAGGTTCTGTCAAAATACAGGAAGCACATGTTGTGCAGACATCTACCGAATGGATGTTGATGCTTGTTTCTTCCGGGCTTGCATTAATTGCAGTGATATTCGCATGGACCCGCTTCAGTAGCCGACCCGAATTGGGTGAAGCGCATGGTCTCGGAAAAATACTGGCGAACAAATGGTATGTAGATGAATTGTATGATGCAATCTTCGTCAGACCACTGAACGCTTTTGCAAAATTCCTGAATAATGTGATGGAGAAATCAATAATAGATTGGATCGTGAATGGTGTAGGGAGGCTCGTGCAGTATGGAAGCCGCCAGATACGTTTATTGCAAAGCGGGCAGGTAGGCGGATATGTATTGCTGATGGTGATCAGCCTTGTGATACTTTTTGTAGTGCAGTTGTTCTTAAAGAAAATGTAAAAAAAATGTGGAAATGTGAAAATGTGAGTAATGTGGAAATGCAGATAAAAAATTTATTATCTTTTAATTTTCACATTTTCACATTTCCACATTAAAAAGATATTATGATCCCTGTTTTATTAATATTGATCCCTTTATTGAGCGGACTGGTTGGATTTTTTATAAAGAATAATCATGCGGCCAGGAGCTGGTCATTATTCTCTTCCCTCCTGACTATGATCGTTTCTCTTACAGGCATTGCATTGCATAACGGCGATGCACATCTTAAATTCGATGCGGAATGGCTACCTGCCCTGAATAGCCGGTTTTCGGTGGAGTTAGACGGGATGGGGAAAATATTAACACTGCTCACTGCAATTTCCTTCCCGGTTATTTTTGTAGCTACCTGGCGCGCAGAATATAAAAATGCGGGTAATTTCTTTGCATTGATGTTATTATCCCAGGCAGGATTGATGGGTGTATTTCTTGCCATGGATGCCTTGTTATTCTACTTTTTCTGGGAACTGGCATTGATACCCGTGTATTTTCTTTGTTCCCAATGGGGTGGTGAAAAAAGAATACAGGCAACTTTTAAATTTTTTATTTACACTTTTGTCGGATCCCTGTTCATGCTGGTCGGAATTATCTATTTATATTTTCATACAAAAGATCATTCATTTTCACTCGCATCTTTTTACGGACTGCGTTCTGTTATTTCTTCACAGGATCAATCCTGGCTGTTCTGGTTATTTTTTATCGCGTTTGCAATCAAGATGCCAATATTCCCTTTCCATACATGGCAGCCTGATACATATGAACAATCGTCGACGGCTGTTACCATGGTGCTCAGCGGTATCATGGTGAAGATGGGATTATTTGGGTTGATCCGATGGCTTGCTCCTGTATTACCTGTCGGCACCTGGGCATGGGGTGATACCGCTTCCCTGCTTTGCATTATCGGGATGATTTATGCTTCACTGATCGCCATCAGGCAGAATGATTTGAAAAGAATGGTTGCATATTCATCTATCGCTCATATTGGGTTGATGTGCCTCGCTGTTTTTGCCACTACACAAAGCGGCATGCAGGGAGTGATGATACAAATGTTCAGCCATGGAATTAATATCATCGGATTGTGGATCGTGGTGGAACTGATCGAACGACAGTTTCATACCCGCAAAATAAATGAACTGGGCGGGCTGGCGCTGCAGGCGCCTTCATTGGCGATTCTGCTCGTCATCGTGGCATTGGCAAACATTGCGTTACCGCTTACCAATGCATTTATCGGAGAATTTATGATGTTCAACGGCATTTATAGTTCAGTAGCTACAAAATATAATGTTGTATTTACTGTAACGGCAGCTATCAGCATTATTCTGTCGGCGATCTATATGCTGAATATGATTCAAAAAGTTTTTTATGGCAATACGAATGCATTGACGGGAAACGCACAGGATATCCGGATGAATGAAAAAATTGTCCTGGCTGTGATCGTCGTATTGATCCTTGTTGTGGGTATTTACCCCCAACCGATATTCGAACTGGCAAAAGGAACTGTCGAAACCATCCTGGCAAAAATGACTTACAAATAATAACGAGTACGACTAAACGAAGATATGAATGCAATTATAATATCGGCGGTATGGGGAGCAGTGATGATGTTCAGCGGAATTGTTTTTAAACAAAATGCGCGCATCAGGCTATTGGCAAATATTGGTGTTTTATTGCTGCTTGCCGGAAATTTCATGGACCTGGGTGGATCACATTTTTTTGAGATCAATACCCATAACATGCTGTATTTTGATTCTTTTGGCTTATTGTTTAACAGCATTGCTTTTATCAGCACCTTCCTCTATTTTTTATTATCAGGCAGTGATATTGAAAAAGTAGGCGTTAATGTTGGAGAATATTTTGCGCTGATCTTCTTTGTTCTTTGCGGCGTCAGCATTCTAAGTTCTTTCAATACCCTGTTGATGTTGTTCATCGGAATCGAAATCCTTTCTATTCCGTTGTATATTTTAACTGGCAGTGATAAACGTAATTTGAAAAGCAACGAAGCATCGCTGAAATATTTTCTCATGGGCGCTTTTTCCACCGGCCTGATGCTGCTCGGCATTGCATTTTTATATGGTGCAAGCGAAAAAGGAACATTCTTTGTCGATGAGCTGGCTATCGGGAAGGCAATTGCATCGCCATTGTTTATCGTAGGATTAATTTTACTGATGGTCTCCATGTCCTTTAAAGTTTCAGCAGCTCCTTTTCATTTTTGGACGCCGGATGTATATGATGGAGCACCAACCGTCTTTACTTCTTTCATGGCCACGGTTGTAAAAGCCGCGGCATTTATTGGTTTCATAAGATTATTTGGCGATTCATTCGGTGATATCAAACCCGACTGGCAAATATTTGTCGCGATCATTACGGCAGCAACTTTATTTATTGGAAATCTTACCGCGGTTTTTCAGCAGAGTGTAAAACGCATGCTGGCTTATTCCAGTATTGCGCAGGCAGGATTTATGCTTTTTGCCTTATTGACTTTAAATACCCTGGCCAAAGAAGGGATCATTTTATATACGGCCGCTTATAGTGTTGCTACCATTGGCATTTTTGCAATCCTGATTAAGATGAAGGATTATACATTCGATGGTTTCAATGGACTGGCAAAACATCAGCCACTGCTCGCTACGGTGAATACCATTTTTTTATTATCGCTGGCAGGAATTCCGCTGACCGCAGGTTTTTTTGCGAAATATTATATGCTGGCTGCAGTGCTTCAGACCGGTAAATTTCTCTGGCTGGTAATATTTGCAATATTGTGCGCAGCTGTCAGTGTTTATTATTATTTCCGTGTGATACAGGCAATGTATTTTAAAGATGGGGCGGCCCAGGCAATGGAAATAACACCCGGTTTCAAGGGCCTGCTCATTATTCTTGCAATCATCATTATATTATTGGGCATTTTCCCTCAATGGCTGATTGATAAGCTTTATATCGTGTATATCTGAGGCAAGGTGTGGGGTTTAGGGCTTAGGGTATGGAAATTTACCATTTAGATAAAATTTAAGGTATAACAATAAAAATGAATAACAGAGATTCATACCTTACGCCTTACACCCCTCACCCCATTGCAATAACACGGAGAATGTTTAATTTAGAGCACCATGAGAACACAAGACGTTTTATCGCTGGCTTTCCGCACTGTTCGCAGTAATAAACTTCGGACAGGCATCACCGTTGCCATTATCGCTTTCGGCATCATGGCATTGGTGGGCATCAACACAGCCATCGACGCCATGAAACAAAAGTTCACGGAAAGTTTTGCTTCCATGGGCGCAAACGGGTTTACCGTTCATTACAGGGATTTTAATTTTTTCGGAAGAGATAACCAGGTTCAAAAAGAAAAGAAAGGTGAGCGCAAGGAAAAAAAATCCAATCTCAAGAAAAAAATAACCAGGGAAGAAGCAGAAGCATTCAAAACGAGTTTTAAATATCCTTCAAAAATTTCATTGAGTTTACGCGGCACCAATGATGCCATTGTTTCATTGGCGGATAAAAAAACCACTCCTACAGTATATATCAATGGAGGGGATGAGAATTATGCTGAATTGAACGGGTATAGTTTACTGGTAGGAAGAAATCTCAATGACCTGGATGTACAATCAGGCCGGAATGTCTGCGTTCTCGGAAGTGATATTGTAAAGCGTTTTTTCAATGAGAATGCGGAAACGGCTTTGGAAAAAATTATAAAGATCAATGGTATTCCATACCGGATAATCGGCACACTCGATTCAAAGGGCTCTTCTATCGGAAGAAGCTGGGATAATATCGTGATCGTCAGTTATAATAATGTTCGTCGTTTTTTTAATAATAACAATTCATCTTTCAATATCCAGGTAAAAGTGCCGGATGTGCGGCAGGTTGATCCGGCGATCGGCGAAGCAGAAGGTATATTCAGGCCAATACGAAGACTCAACACGACGGAGGCAAATAATTTTGTAATTGATAAGAGCGATCGTTTCGTGGAGGAACTGCTCCGTAATCTTGGTTTTATTACGATCAGTGCACTCGTTATCGGGTTCATCACATTGATTGGTGCAGCAGTAGGTTTGATGAATATCATGCTGGTATCAGTAACGGAAAGAACGAAGGAAATCGGCCTGGTAAAAGCCATCGGCGGAAGACAAAAAAATATCAGGCAGCAATTTTTATTTGAGTCCATTATTATTAGCCTGATGGGGGCAGTATTTGGAATTATATTAGGGATTATAGTAGGAAATTCTTTTTCTATCGTGCTCAATACCGGCTTTGTTTTTCCATGGCAATGGCTTATCTGGGGAATCGTTATCTGTACCGTGGTCGGCCTATTAGCCGGTTTATATCCTTCGCTCAAAGCATCCCATCTCAACCCCATTGAAGCATTGAGATATGAGTGATATATGTTTAAAAAAGCCATATTTTAAACCTGTTTTAAGGTATTCCCATTTTGAATAAATGGTCCTGGAATTAATATTTTCCAGGGTATGAAAATTGAAGTAAAAGCGTCGTCCATGGCCGGTTGAGAGGAAACAATAATTTCATTTTCACTTTAGATAAATTTCCTATATTGTGCATCCTACGAAAAATTCTTATTCCGTTTTTCCTATTGAAATATATTTTCCTTAGAATTGCACAATTATTTTTGGCTATTACATACTTCAATTTTTTAAACACTAAAAAAAAAGATCATGGCTGAGACAAGACCAACTGCGACGGTTGCCGCTAAGAGTTCTACTTCCGTTCAACCGAAAAAAAAGAGCAATGCAATTTCCTGGCTCGCACCATTGTCGTGCGTTATTGCCGGGTACGTTATCTGGCGTTTTATCATTGGAGCAGATGGTAACTTCACCCATCCTGATCCCAATGGCGGATTCTGGCCAAGTCATCAGGGGGCTAAAGGCGGGTTCGCAAGAATGTATGAAGGTGGTATCATCGTTCCTATTTTGATTGGCGCTCTCCTCACAGTATTGACCTTTGTAATTGAAAGGTTCCTCACAATCAGCAAAGCAACAGGCGTTGGAAACATCGCTGAATTCATTCGCAAAGTACAATACCATCTCGCTAATAAAAATGTAGATGCTGCTATTGGAGAATGCGACAAACAAAAAGGCAGCGTAGGCAATGTAATGAAAGCCGGCCTCCGCAAGTACAAAGAAATGATCACCACAACTGATCTCGATACTGATCAAAAAGTATTGGCTATTCAAAAAGAAGTGGAGGAAGCAACATCACTTGAATTGCCCATGCTTGAAAAAAACCTGGTATTTCTTTCAACCATTGCATCCGTAGCTACCTTGCTTGGTTTGTTGGGTACGGTTATCGGAATGATCACCTCTTTCGCGGCGCTTGCTGATTCCGGTGGCGGTGAAGCAGCTCAAAAACTTTCACAAGGTATTTCTGAAGCATTATACAACACAGCTCTTGGTATCGGTACCTCTGCCATTTCTATTATCATGTACAATGTATTTACTACCAGGATTGACAGCATTACCTATGGTATTGATGAAAGCGGCTTTACATTAACTCAAAGTTTCGCTTCTTTATATAAATAATCATTTCATCATCCGGCAAATTTTTTGTAAACTTTGTTTATGGAATCGGACGGTAAAATGCATCTTTTAATAAATTAATTGTGAACAATGCCTAAAGTTAAATTACCGCGCAAAAGTACAGCCGTAGATATGACGGCAATGTGTGATGTGGCGTTCCTCCTGTTATCTTTTTTCATACTGGCTGCCAAATTCAAGCCGCCGGAAAACCTGACTGTATCGACACCGAACTCTGTGGCAACCAAGATAGCCCCCGAAAAGGATGTTGTTATGATCACGATTGATAAGGATGGCAAAGTATATTTTTCAGTATCGGATGGCAACAGGACCCAGAAAGCGGAGATCATCGATGCGATCAATACTGCAAAGAATATCGGGCTGACTGATGCTGAAAAAGCAGCATTCTCAAAAAGCCCAACGGCCTATATTGGTGTTCCCTTCACCCAGTTGAAATCATACCTGTCAAAAAATCCTGATGAATTGAAAAAGATAATATTGCCAGGTATTCCTGTTCGGGACACCCTCAATAATGAGTTGATCGACTGGATGCGCGCCGCTGCTGGTGCTTTCCAGGGAACCAAGATGAATATCATCGTTAAGGGAGATGATGCCTCAAAATATCCTTCCTTCCAGGGAGTGATCAATGCGTTTAAGAAAAATGACCAGATGAAATTCCAGATAGTTACCAATCCGGTTGCTGTTCCCAGAGGAACAGAACTGTATAAGCAAAATCAAGCTAGCGGTAACAAAGGAGTTAGTGAATAAATCAATATTGTTCATCATAAAAATTTTCAGTCATGGCAGAAATGGATACCTCAAGTGGTGGTGGCCATAAAAAAGGACCAGGGGTTAAAAAAGGAAAGAAACTATCTACCCGGGTTGACTTAACCCCAATGGTGGATCTTGGTTTCCTCCTGATCACTTTTTTCATATTTACGACTACCATGAGTCAGCCTACGGCGATGCGCTTATTCCTCCCAAAAGACGTTGACAAACCCGAAGAGCAGAATAAAGTAAAAGCCTCGGCCGTTCTGACAATCATGTTGGGCAAGGATGATCATATTTATTATTATGAAGGTGATGATCCTACCAAATTGCAGTCCACTAATTATAAAGGCATCCGGGATATTATACTGGATAAAAAGAAAAGAACCGACCCCAAGGATTTTGTGATCGTAGTTAAACCCACGCAGGATGCCAGTTATAAGAATACTGTAAATATGCTCGACGAAATGACAATAGATGCTGTAAAAAGGTATGCAATGGTGGATATTTCGCCGGGCGAATATGGGCTGATAGTAGCCACCGAATCAGCAAACAAAAAGTGAAATAGGGCTGCTGGTTTTATGGAATTTTATTTAATTTGAATCTAAGTATTAAACCATTTTACAATGGATGTAAATAAAATATTAAACGCCGACATTCTCGATATCATTTTCGAGGGCCGTAATAAGGAATATGGAGCTTATGAGCTACGGAAAACTTATAATGGGCGGCTTCGAAATGCATTGATCGGAACTGCTTCCGTCGTTGTATTGCTTTTTGTCGGATTCCTGGTAAGCAGCATGTCAGGCGGTGATAAAAAGAAGGCCATGGTGGTACAGGATGTGCAGCTGGAGGATATCAAGGAAGAAAAGAAAAATGAACCGCCTCCGCCCCCGCCTCCAAAAATAGAACCGCCCAAAGTGGAAATGGCCAAGTTCACTCCTCCTAAAATTGTAAAAGATGAGGAAGTGAAAGAGGAAGAAAAACCACCGGAAGTGGAAAAACTGGAAGATACCAAGATCGGTACCGTGAACCAGGAAGGTATCAAAGATGAAGGAATCACTGCTCCTCCCGTTTCTGATAATAAAGGTGTGGTTGAAGCGCCCAAGGATAATACAGATTATGATAAAACCTTTACCAAGGTGGAAATTGAATCAGATTATCCAGGTGGTGCCGGTGCCTGGCAAAGATATCTCAGTAAAAATCTTCATTATCCTGATGAAGCAGTGAACAATGAAATCCAGGGTGATGTAGTCGTTCAGTTTATTGTTGACAAGGAAGGAAATGTGAGTGAAGTGGAAGCTGTCAGCGGTCCCACCGAGTTGAGGGATGAAGCTGTACGCGTAATCAAGAAAAGCGGTAAATGGACAGCTGCCATTCAAAACGGACGCCAGGTAAAATCATACAAGAAACAACCGATTAAATTCAGACTCGAAGCTCAATAAATTAATGTGCGGATGTGCAAATGTGCAAATGTGCGAATTCATTTAACTAAATGAATTCGCACATTTGCACATTTGCACATTAATTTTTTCTCTCGTCAATTTATATGCAGTTCAAATCTCCACACTGGCACCGTTCTTATGGAATTTTTTTACATCTGAATCTAAGATGTAAACCCTTATTTATGGAACCAAATAAAATACTAAATGCCGATGTGCTCGATATTATTTTTGAAGGACGCAATAAAGAATATGGCGCATATGAGTTGCGTAAAACTTATAATTCGCGACTACGCCATGCATTGATCGGCACATCATCTGTAGTGCTATTACTGCTGGCAGGATATTTTGTAAGTAATATGAATGGTGAGGGAAAAAAGCAGGCCCTGATGGTTACGGATCATTATCTCGAAGAATATAAACAGGAAAAGAAAATTGAGCCGGCTCCGATAAAAATAGAAAAGCCGCAGATAAAGCAGCTAAAAATTACCACACTACTGATCGTCAGGGATGATAAAGTAAAAGAAGAAGACAGACCACCGGAAGTCGATAAAATCGATGATGCGAAAATTGGCAATATGAATGTCGCAGGTGAGAAAGACAATGGCATCACTGCTCCTCCTGTTTCTGATGGTAAAGCTGTTGTTGAAGCGCCCAGGGATAATGAAGACTATGATAAAACTTTCACGAAAGTGGAAATAGAATCCGAATATCCGGGCGGAGCAGCTGCATGGCAACGTTATCTCAGCAAAAATCTTCACTATCCTGATGAAGCGGTGAGCAACGAGATCCAGGGCGATATAGTTGTTCAATTTATCGTGGACAAAGAAGGAAATGTGAGTGATGTGGAAGCCATTAGTGGTCCGAATGAATTGAGAGAACAGTTCGCGTAATCAGGAAAAGCGGCAGATGGACAGCTGCCATTCAAAATGGACGACAGGTAAAATCATACAAGAAACAACCGATTAAATTCAGGTTGGATACTCAGTAAATAAGAAATAAGAAATGAGGAATAAGAAATGAGAAAGGGTTCTTGATCCAACACTTTCTCATTTCTTATTTCCGCTGTTAGCTTTTTACAAAATATTTTTATTGCACTTATTGCATAGAATTCCGCCGGCCCGAGGCGGAAATTATGCAGTAAGATCAATTCCGGGCAATTATCCGCATTTTCACCTGCCTTCGCTGAAGCTACGGCAGGCAAGCATTCGCACATTTATATTAGGTTTGCAAAAATATTCATCATCATGTTAGGCAAACTCTCCGGTTGGGATGATACCATTGTTGCATTGGCCACACCAGCTGGTATTGGCGCCATTGGCATCATTCGCCTGAGTGGGAAAAAAAGTCTGGACATGGTGAATGAATTATTCCCTTCCAAAGATCTGTTACAACAAGCTTCACACACATTGCATGTAGGTTATCTGAAAGAAGCTGAGAATATTTTGGATGAAGTAGTGGTTGCTTTATACAAAGCACCAAAATCTTATACCGGTGAAGATATTGTCGAAGTATCATGTCATGGTTCGCCCTATATCCAGGAAAAAATAATTGAAGCATTCCTGCACCAGGGTGCGCGCATGGCAAAGCCCGGCGAATTTACGCAAAGAGCTTTTCTCTATGGCAAGTTCGACCTCACCCAGGCAGAGGCCGTTGCCGATTTGATTGCAAGCAATGCAGAAGCTGCGCGCAAGTCCGCATTGCATACCATGCGCGGTGGTTTTTCGCACGACTTGCGGGAACTGCGCGTGCGACTGCTCAACTTTTCCGCACTCATCGAACTCGAACTCGATTTTTCCCAGGAAGATGTAGAGTTCGCCGATAGAAAACAATTGTATCAATTGATTGGTGAAGCGGAAGCAGCTACGAATATATTATTGCAATCTTTCCAACTCGGTAATGTGATTAAGAATGGTGTACAGGCAGCGATTGTCGGCAAACCAAATGCCGGCAAATCAACCCTGCTCAATGCATTGCTGAATGAGGACCGTGCCATCGTCAGCGAAATTGCCGGCACCACGAGAGACACAATCGAAGAGCTGATCAATATCGAAGGAATTTTATTTCGCCTCGTCGATACTGCGGGTATCCGCAAACATACCAGCGGCAGTATCGAAAGTATGGGCGTTGCACGCAGCATGGAAAAAATTGAACAGGCGGATGTAGTGATTCAGTTGTTTGATGTGAACGATGATGAGGCGAGTGGCGAGTGGTTAGTGGCGAGTGATGTGCCCTATGAACAATTAGCAATTGGCAATAGGCAATTGGCAGTGGTGAATAGTGAATTGAATGATAATACGGCTGTTGCCGATCCAAATACTGCGGACAAATTCATTTATGTCGCCAACAAAACAGATACCATTGGTGAAGAAGCAGCAAAGAAAAAATTTAAAGATATTCCCGGCATTATTTTTATTTCCGCACGTGAGCGCCAGGGAATCGACGAGTTAAAAAAAGCATTGGCCGATCATGTATTGCATGGAAAAGGACAACCCGAAGGAACCATCGTCACCAATGCCCGTCATTATCATGCACTACAGCAGGTGTCACTATCGTTGAAGGATATACGAAAAGGACTGGATGATAAACTCACCGGCGACCTGCTTGCACTTGATATCCGAAGATGTCTGCATTATCTGGGAGAGATAACGGGAGAAGTGACGAATGAAGAACAATTATCAGTGATATTTGGAAAGTTTTGTATCGGGAAGTGACCTCTCCACGATAGATGCGCGTTTCCCGCAGTTGACGCATGTCCTAATTGGATTTCAATTGCTTTTAGTTGCTTTTCTTCGCCTTTAGTAGCCTTTTGTTCGATACTAATCTGTTACTAAAACTTGATTCTTCTAATGGTTTTTATTTAGTGGGCAGATTACAGGCCGCAATGACCCGGTATGATACCCAACGATACCTAATGATACCGTATGATACGGTAGTTAATGGTTTTTGGTCGAAAAAGAAATGTAATAACTTTATAGTCTAAGCGGTTTGATAAATGTGTTTTAGGTTAGATTTTACGCAAATCACAATGCTAAGGCCTAGAAGAAATCAAAGTAAGATTTATAATAATTACCCTTCTACATATTATCCTATTAATACTTCCGATTCAAAACTAGAACCGCTAAATATCCGGTTACGTAGGTCGCCGTTAGTATTCAAATGATTTAAGACTCATTCCACCGTCCATGATAAACTCTGAACCTGTTATAAAAGAAGATTCACTACTACTTAAATGTGCCACCATCTTTCCGATGTCTATGGCGCTGCCCATATGGTGCAGTGGTACACGATCAATAATCCACTCTTTAATTCCCCGAACCTGTTCATCATTTAATCCTTGTTTTTTCAAAAGGTCCGTTTCAATAGGTCCCGGACTTACTGCATTGACCCGGATTTTACGCGGAGCCAGTTCAACCGCAGCAATTTTCATGATCGAATTGAGTGCAGCCTTGCTGGATGAATAAGCAGATGTTGTAGCCCCATTCATACTGGCGGTATTGGAAGAAAGAAAAACCACCGAAGCACCATCATTCAGAATTGGGATGAACCGGCTGAGTGTAAAATAGGCTCCTTTGAAGTTGACGTCCATGATACCGTCAAACAATTCCTCGGTAGCATGTTCTATATCCGACTTTGCAAGGATACCTGCATTGATAAACAAGATGTCAACCTCCCCGAAATCTTTTTTGATCGTCCTGACCAGATGTTCAATCGCAGCCAACTTCCCCTGATCAGCCACTATCCCTGACACACCCAATTCACCCGCAGCCGCGTCAATGGCCTCTTTACGCCGTCCGGTAATAATAACCGAAGCCCCTTGCTCCTTTAATACCTTAGCCGTGGCATAACCAATACCGCTATTACCGCCGGTAACCACCGCTATTTTGTCTTTCAACGTTTTCATGATTATTTATTTTTTATTGATTTACAAAGTTATTTGTAATTTGGTATTACTTTAATACCAGTAGCATGAAAGATACCAGCGCGCAAAATAGAAAGCGACTTCAGCGGATCGGGGAAGTCCTCAGAAATCCACGTGAGCAAAAGGATGAATTAAGAGCTTTGCAGGATGCGATTTACGTAATCGGCGGAAAGTGGAAACTACCCATCATCAATTCTATTTGTAACGGGAATAAACGTTTCCGGGAGATCGAACGGAGTATTCCCGGCCTGACTACCAGCATGCTTTCAAGAGAATTAAAAGACATGGAAGCCAACCAGCTTATTAAAAGAACAGTGACACCGACCTCCCCGGTTATCGTGGAATATTCATCTACGGATTATTGCCGTTCCTTTGGCGAGATCATTCTTGAAATGATCACCTGGGGGAAAAACCACCGCAAGCGGATTATCAGAAATTCCAAGGATGGCAACAAGCCAGACAATTGAGGGTATATTAAAAAAATTCCGTTAGGTGTCTGTTTTTTTAAAGTACCCAATTGAATGGTAAATACGCCTATGCACCTGAAACAAACCGGTTATAAATGTGTCTTAGGTGTTCTTATTCCACCGCACGGAGGGGTCAAATCCGAAGAGGTAACGGACAATGGGATACCTATACATATCTCTTTTTGTGACAGTAAAAATTGCAATTGGGATTATCGATAGCTATGCCAAAGGATTGGATTGAAACAATGCAAAAAGGAATAAGTATGGCTATGAATGATTCTGACAAAAGAAAGAAGCAACTTGATTATTATATTGAAAATGAAATTTACGATGAATTAGAATACTTGGTTTATGAAAAACAAGGACTATATCCTTTTGCAGTTTCATCACAAATGTCACCAAAAGTATCATACAAGAATAAGTCTATGAACAATCATGTTGATCCTAATGTACCGTTTTCGCAGCCTATGATTACCTTTCTTCCAGACAAGTCGACCACATTTGCAATATTAGCTGCATTTCCAGATGATAAACTTGCAATTAACTTATTGGACGAACTTGATAGTTTGCCAAGTCTGAAACTTGAGAAGGCTATCACATCACTAATTGTGGCAAATTGCGAAAACACTTTTTTCTCTCCTGCCTTTTGGGATTCACTTTCAAGAAAAGAGAAGAGATGTTTTCTTGACGAATTCGAAATGCACACTCCTCATAATACGACTTATCACAATAAATTTTTTCACAGTGCATTCAATTTTTTTGACTCAAGGTTTGAAATAACAAGGTTGATAAAATAACTGTAGTCAGCAAAGTATTGCTGCAAGTAGGAATGGACATTGAAACATTAGCTATGTGCGGGTAACAACAGTTAACCTCGACTTATCCATAAAATGTAATGATTAATATTACTAAAAGGGATTTCTTCATACATCAATCCAACCGTTTTGGAAATTAATAGCCCCTCAACCGGCGAGTGTTTCGACGGGTGACATTGCGTAGGTAAAATCATAATGAAAGCCAGTCGGACAACTCGTGTCCACTGAAAACTTTTCTTAGAATAGAATTTTTCAATCTTCTTTTTCAAACAAAATGCTTAGATGCTTTTTAAATCCATATTTTTTTGTGTAAAGTTTTGTAGGCACGAGTTGTTCGACTGGCTTTCATTATGATTTTACCTACGCAATTTTACCCGTCGAAACACTCGCCGGTTTGGAGGGGTCGCATAAATATCACAATGCTTTTCAGCAGAAAAGAAAATGTTAACTAAGTTTCGATTTTTGATTCTAGACTACAACAAATTAGTGCGAAAATATCTCAAACACAAACAAGGCAAAGAAAACTATCCCCATTAGAAAATATGTGTGGATCAAACCTGTAAAACGTCCTACCCTTAGATGGATAAATGAAAAAATGGTCATCATGTAAACATCATTTTTGTGGTCCGGATTTTTCGTTTCAGATAGTCGCTGTTGAATGGATGGTAAAGAGGACAACAGCCAGGTAGATAAAATAATCGAGCCACCGAAGAACAGAAGCGCAAAGAAGCCATAGCTTTTTAGATTTCCTGTTGAAGTATGTTCCTTAACCAAAAATCCCATTGCTGCAATGGATGCGGTCTGTAAGCCTGTTAGCCAAGTCGTCCAGGTCGCCAATCGATCGATTGCAATTTTAGCGCTTTCAAAAGAAACGGAATCTTTCTTAATCTTAAATATTTTCAGTACCCATTTATCACTAACTAGATAAAGAATTGAAAATATTAGCATACCAATTATCCAAAATAAATAGTCCACATTTTTCATATTATTATCTAAAAATTTCCTTTGAGGAGTAATTACAATGTTAAATCAAACTTAAGCCTAATAGAATTTCAAACCAATTAAAAGATACGTCATTCAATTACGGGGATTGTTCCATAGATTATCGGATTGACAGGTCGCTAAAATTCAAGATAAACTGACCAATTTATGAAGTAATTTTATTGGTTTCTTGATCAGAATCACCTAGGTCTTTGTTGATTTTTAAAAGTATGGCAGTCTATTGGACATCGATATCAAGATGCAAAACTAACCCCCCAACTGGCCTTTCGAGTGTTTCGACGGGTGACATTGAAGTAAGCCACATCATGATGAAAGCCAGTCGAACAACTCGTGCCCACTGAAGCAATTACTTTGGTATTTTTGTTGAATATTTAAAAATATAAAATAATGATTAGGGTCGAATTGAGATATGCTATTTGGCTTGCTTATAGCAAACAGGATATATACAGTGGTAAATTGATTGAAAATTTCAATGACTTGGAGATAGATCATATCATTCCAAAATCAATAGATGAAAATATATTAAAAGAGAAAATTTCTAAATACAGTCTTGGAAAGGAATTTACTATTGACTCAATCGAGAATTTAGTGCCAACCTTTAAGATTCATAATCGACAAAAAGCAGAAATGGTTTTTAATGAATCAAATGAACGTTTTTTTCTCGCAATTGCACAGGAAAAAAAGGAAAGGGTTGAAAAGGAGTTGACCAAAGTTATTAAGAATCTTAAATTAAAGGAAAAAGTACAGTTTAAAGAATCTTATCAAATTGCCGATACCGAGCACTATGGTATTAGGCCAACTTATTTTAACTCAAAAACACTAGTAGCGCTTAATGGTTATTTACCCTCAAAGTTTGATAGAGTAGGAAGCTGCGCAATAGAGTTCTATGAAATAGGATCTATGATATCTCTTAATCATGAAGTAATACTTAGACTCATAAATGGAAAAGATAACTCAACGCTGAAGGAGCAAGTATTGCACTATTACGATGATAAGAATGAAAGAGCTTTTGTCATTATAGGTACAAGTTCGCTACATTTAAAAAAGGAAGCGTACTATCAGTTTATAATTATACTTGATGATTTTTTAATTGCGTACTCAAATTATTTAAAAAAGTTTGACGTATTTTGGGGCCTGGAGAGTCTTGAAGCAATTAATGCTGAAGGGCTTTATAAATTGAAGGATATTAGTCAGGTTGAGTGGGATTTTTTAATCGCATACTCTTATAAACATGATGTAGAAAGACATACGGATAACGAATTTTGTTTTAATGCTAATCCCAATATTTTAATTGCGCTGGATAAGGACGAATCAATAATTAAATTTAAGATTACCTGCTATCCACTTATTACTTCACAATTAAATAACTTGGCTTTAGTATGGTATCTTCCACAAATACAGGAAAGGAAGTTTGTTAAGGATGGTAAAGTTTGGACAGCAAAGCAAGCTTTAAATTGGGTTGAAAAACTTTTAGAAAATTTTAAGAAAGAGGATAATTATGAAGAAAAGGAAAAGAACAAAAATGTGACACACAGGACTATCTTCTCTCCCCTAATGCATAGTGTGCGAATTTTTTTAGCACGCTCGGGATTTAAAGCATAGATACTTCGAAAGGCGACTTTTACAGAGATGTTTCATACTTCAGTTTTTAAAAATAAATTTGTTTAAAATAGATAGAATTATGGAAGAAGTTATTTTCATGGTGGAAGAGAGCCTTGATGATGGATATACTGCCAAAGGGCTGGGCGTATCGATCTATACGCAAGCAGATACCATACCGGCATTAAGAACGGCTGTAATAGATGCTGTTCATTGCCATTACGACGATGATAAAAAAAGAATCATTCGTCTTCATATTGTCCGTGAAGAAGTAATTGCAGCATGAGAATCCCCAGGGATATTAGCGGACAGGATTTAATCAAATACCTTACACCTTATGGCCATGTAGTTACACGGTAAACAGGTAGCCATATTCGCATAACCACGGAACAGAAAGGTCAGCATCATATTACTATTCCTGATCATGATCCATTAAAGATCGGCACACCATCTTCCATTATTGGAGATATCGCCGAACATTTCAATAAAACTAAAGATCAATTACTCCAGGAACTTTTTGGATAAACTTCATATTATACTTCTTCTTGTTATACAAAACCAATAAAAAATTCTTTAATGGAGTTGATTTTTTTGCCCCTGATCTGTTACTTATTTCCATAGAACCCGCTAAAAATGCGCGAGGGTCGTTTCTGTAAGAAGTTTTTAATTACTTCTTTCGGTTTTCATCTTTCAATCTAATGGTTGGTCGTAAAATTCTTTGTAAATATTAAAGTGAGTCATAATCTTGATTTTTGGATGAACTGGTAAGTTCACTGTGCTTTTCTTTCTAACAACACGGTTGTTTCAACATGGATTTCAGGCGATCTTCAGGTTATAATACAAACGGAAATCACAAGAAAATGGCTGAACTAATATTTTTATTACGAAAAAGGATATAAAATTACTTTGGTTTTCTTTTGGTTAAATTCTATAGATCAGGCAAAAGAAAGAGTAGTGATTAGAGTAAGCAAAGGAGGCCATAATATACCTCCTGAAATTATAGAGCGTAGATATAATCGCGGAATTGCCAATTTAATTAAGTTATATATTCCAGTGTGTGATTATTGGCTGATAGTAGATAATTCGAAAGAAGAGATTGTGACGGTTGCAGATGGTGAATATGATATTGTAAAAGTGATTTATAATAACGATATTTGGCATACGATTCAATCTGGTAAATAGTGGAGATTAAAAAGGAAAACATAGAACTGCGAAATAAGATTATAACTGGCATTAAAAAAGCTGTTGAAAAACTTATAGTGAATAGTGCTGCCCAGAATGAGAAATTAGTCATATCAGATGAAAACGGTAAAGTAAAAATTGTATTTGCTAAGGATTTGATCCCCTCTCTTAGAAAATGATAGTGATCATTCCTGTTCTTCTATAGTTTGGTTCCTAACTTATTACTTCTTTCTATAAGATTCGCTAAAAATGCGTAAGGGTGGTGAATTTGTCAACGTTCAAAAACTAAACAAAACAAACAGCACGGCCTATTAAAAGTGTTCGAAAAACCTGCTATCGTCTTTTTTGATTCTCCGCCAGGTCTCAGCAGTAGAGGCTAATGCATGTCCAGGGACCAAAGTACATTTGCGCTCAGGCTTTTAGTAACCTGGCATCGCCTTTCCCTTCATAACCCATTTTAAATGAACGATTTAGAAATCAAATGTATTCTGGCATCATAGTTGTCTTTATACATTAACACATAAATAATATTCTATGACAAAATCCGAATCTATGAAAAAACCATCCTCACTACGCATTAGCGAAACAGTCATCATCTATTTAATTGCGGCAGCACTTTTGACAGGCGTGATGATCCTCGCCTTTGCGGGTTGGCAGGGATAGTTGGCTACCCCCAACCTTTGCTCACTTTTATCTTGCAACTGTTTTTTTATCGCGCAGAAATTCTTCCAGCGTCTGAAAAAAAATTCGATTTTATTGCAGGAAGTTCTTTTGCCATTGTTGGTGTTTGCGAAGCAACACCAACAATAAATATCGCGATGATTAAAATATCCATTCCATTGAGAGTAGCTTTACTATGTCGATTCCAATGATGTTGTTAGTGTTGCCTCGCAAACACCATCAACGGCGTAGATTGCTTCAGGCATGATAAATAAAAAGGAAAAAACAGAAAACGGATCAAAAGAAACAGCCCGTTTAGAGGCGTTCAGCGATGGTGTTTTTGCTATAGCTATAACACTTTTGGTTTTGGAGCTCGTAGAAATCCTTCATATTCAAAATCGCGGAGGATTATTAAAAACCTATCTCAATCATTGGGAATCATTTCTTGCTTTCTTTATTGGATTTTGCACAATCCTGGTTTGCTGGATTAATCATCATCATATATTTACTTACATACATAATCTATACTTTACTCGCTTTTATAGTCTGTCTAAATTTTCTATTCCAGTTACAATAGTTTTATATCTCATTTTGTTCGGAATATTCGCCTTTCCTGGACAATTTGCATTAAGGGTCTTAAAAATAAGAAAATCGAGAAAAAATAATTTAAAAAAAACATTAGTAGAGAAGGCTTGAAGTATGATAAATCCAGATATTAATCGCAACTATTGAATTTTTTACCGGCTGGATGGCTCCAGTGATTTTTGAGGAGAAAAGATTTGCAGATTGTCTGACACTCACAACAGAATATTATTATAATTCAATAATCTGCACCCGAGGGAAGGGGTTTTTGCAAAAAATGCAAATGAAGCCTGAGGCAACACTATATATACTTAAATTTACTAAAAACCAACAGTCTTTAAGGCTATTCAATTATGTCGCCGATTCATTCCGGACTACTTTAGCTGAAGACGCTTATTAAATCTTCAGCCATGAATCAAATTATCGGAGTCCTGTTTTCAATCGCTTTATTCGATTGCTGCATTTCCTGCAAGAAAGATAACCAGCAGGTAAGCCAGCAAATAGTGAATATCCATGTAGAGGAATATAAATCGCATGCTCCTGTACCGGATGCACACGTAGATATTCTCGTGATAAGTACTGATATATTTTGCGCTTGTGCAGTAAGTTCTCTTGTTGAAACCTTACAGACAGATGCCGATGGTATATGTCCGATCCCGGAATCCTATTTTAATAGTTCAATATATGGCATTTCAATAACGAAAAATAATTTTTGGCCTTCAGGTTCGGATTTACTTATTTCCAACAAGCCCACATCCTATGAACTGCAAAGAAAAGGTCAGTTAAGAGTGCATCTTATTAAATCGAACAGCTATACTGATTCTCCAATATTCTATCTGAATTGTTCAGGCGAATTGCCCGGTACAACCATTACTCCTTTTTTAGCTATTCCGCTTCCAACTGACTCCACGTTCACGATGGACGCATATGGCGGGCAAACGAATCAGGTAAGTTGGAAAATTATGACTATTCTCGGCGACTCTTTGACTGGAGGAATTAACCCCATAGACGTATTGGCGACCGGAATCACCGATATGGAAATAAGATATTAGTCGGGCCAGTTGTTTTAACGGCTGACTAATTTTACCAGATACTAAACCACCACTAATTCCTTACAAACCCACTGAAACCGGGAGACGGTACTTTTTGTATCGGCAAGTCTAATACAAATCTCGCCGTATCAAAACTACAATCCCATACCAATTTCCCCAATCTCCCCTTCCATCATTCCTCACGCAATACCTTCATCACTTTACCAACAATCGACCGGTACAATTCACGACTGTGCCTTTCTTTCTCTATCGTCCGATAAAATTTTGAAGCAATCGCAGAAGCTTTGCCCAATAGTTGCGCATGCGCAATGGTATTTTGAAATCTCGGGTCAGTCAAAACTCTTTTTTTGCTCAGGGAGCTTTTCTTTCGCGCATAAAACTTTCCATCCATTTTGTAAAAACAGATATCGTCAACAGTTCCCTCGACAAATATTTTTCCAGCTTGCTTGGCCATGGAAAGTTTTTTTCTTAAACGTACAATAGTCCTGTGGAATTGTCAAGAGTGAATGCTGGTAGGATCCCGTGTGGATACTCCCTGGATAAAGCCTATCAACGGCCCATTAAAAGCGCTCGGATAGCCTATTATCTTCTCGGAATAGTTTTTCTGAACTAATTTCAAGGGCCCTTGCAACATAAGGACATTTTTTGGGTCTTTGTATTGCATTAAGATATGCAATACCACCTCGAATTATTAGTCAGCAAATAAGTTACCATGTTCAGAAATTATTTTAAAATCGCCTGGAGAAATTTATCAAAGAATAAAATCTATTCTGTCATCAATATTTCAGGCCTGGCGACCGGCATGGCCGTTGCCATGATCATCGGGTTGTGGATATACGATGAAACTTCTGCCAACAAGCATTTTAAAAATTACGAAACGCTTTACCAGGTGATGATGCATCAGACTTTTGATGGCGTGCGTGATTCACAGCAGGCCTTGCCCTTTCCCATAGGCGAAGAATTGAAAAATAAATATCCTGATTTGAAGGGCGTGGCTATGTGCGATTGGGGGGCAATGCATTCGTTGATGTACGAAGAAAAAAAGATAAGCAAATTCGGGCATTTTATAGGCGCGGCCGCTATCGATATGTTTTCGATAAAAATTATTGATGGCGATAAAGATCCTTTGCATGAACCGTATTCCATAGTGCTGACAGATGAAACAGCCAAAATACTTTTCGGAAATGTAAACCCGATTGGCAAAATGGTGAAGTTGGATAACCAAACGAACTTGAAAGTAACCGCTGTAGTTGCGAAGCAACCAAAAAACAGTTCTTTTAGCTTCGATTATTTAACACCCTGGCAATTGCTGGAACCGTTGTACAGTTGGATTAAACTGTATCATAAAACGAATTGGGGGAACAACTCATGGCAGGCTTTTGTACAATTAAATGATAATGCAAGCCCCGCGTCTGTAAACAGCAAAATAAAAAACACAGTCATTTCTCATTTTACAGATGAAAACACATTGAAACATATCATCCCTGAACTGTTCATTCATCCGATGGCGAAATGGAGATTGTACAATGATTTTGAAAATGGAAAGAATACCGGCGGCTTTATAAAATATGTACGGATGTTCGGCATTTTAGGTCTTATTGTATTGCTGATTGCCTGCATCAATTTCATGAATCTTAGCACGGCACGTTCAGAAAAAAGGGCAAAGGAAGTAGGTCTTAGAAAAGCAGTAGGTTCGGGAAGAGGGCAACTGATCAGCCAGTTTTTAAGTGAATCAATGTTGATTGCTGCACTCGCATTTTTATTGGCCCTGGGAATAGTGATACTGGCCTTGCCGTATTTTAATAAACTAACTGATAAGGACATGAGCCTGCAGATAGCGAGCCCATTGTTTTGGGTAGTCATGTTGATGTTTACCATCATCACTGGTTTACTCGCGGGGAGCTATCCCGCCTTTTATCTTTCATCGTTTAACCCGGTACGGGTGCTCAAAGGAAACCTGAAAGCTGGCCGGAGCAGCTCTCTGCCAAGAAAAATATTGGTTGTGTTGCAATTTGCAAGCTCAATGGTGTTGATGATTGGAACGATTATCATTAATCAGCAAATTCAGTTTGGGAAAAACAGGCCGATTGGTTTTAATAATAAGGGATTGATATCCGTATTCTGGTCAGATGATATTGCGAAGAATTATGACGCAATCCGCCAGGAACTGTTGAATACGGGTGCAGTTGTTTCAATATGCAAAAGCAATTCTCCGCCATCGCAAATTTATAGCAACAACAATGGCTGGGAATGGAAGGGCAGTCAGCCTGTTGAAAAATCCGCCACATTCTCAACGATTGCCACTTCTTACGACTATACGAGTACGTTAGGGATTAAACTGATCGCCGGAAGGGATTTTTCGAGGGAATTTGCGGATTCAAATGCGGTAATTTTAAACCAGGCTGCGGTGAAACGCATGCGGCTGCAAAATCCGGTTGGGGCAATGCTAAAGTGGAACGATAAACCGATGACTGTAATTGGCGTGATACCCGACATTCAAATGGAATCACCCTATCGCGCCATTTCTCCGCTCACAATTATATTTAGTAAGGACTGGGTTGGTTGTGTTGATATCCGCATCAAACCAAATATGTCAGCATCAAAAGCGATTGCATTGATGAAACCAATCTTTGACCGTTACAATCCTTCTTTCCCTTTCGAATATCAATTTGCGGATGAACAGTACGCGAAGAAATTTAATTATGAAGAATTGGTAGGAAACCTTGCGGGAATCATTGCGGTATTAGCCATTTTCATTTCATGCCTCGGGCTTTTTGGTTTGGCATCCTTCACGGCAGAGCAAAGGGTGAAAGAAATTGGTGTAAGAAAAGTGCTTGGTGCAAGCGTATTGAATTTATGGCAATTGCTCTCAAAAGATTTTATCATACTTGTTTTGATTTCCTGCGCAATTGCAATCCCGGTGGCCGGGTATTTTATGAATGAATGGCTGAAAAGCTATGAATATAAAACCAGCATTGGGTTGGGAGTTTTTATTTCGGTGGTAGCAATATCCATGGTAATTACATTGATCACGGTTAGCTTCCAGGCAATCAAAGCGGCAATGGCAAACCCCGTGAAAAGCCTGAGGACGGAATAGCATTTTTCTCAGGTATCTAAGGTTAATTTTTTTCGACTCATTACTTATTGTCAGGACAAGTTAAGTGTCGTTGATCAGAGAAATGTTGACAGTCACTCTTCATTTATACAAGACCGTTACTACCTCTGCAATTTCAATTGATAAATAACTTTCTTCCAAAATTTATCGTTTCTTGTATCGAACAGGTCGCGTTAATAATCCATCATAATCAATTAATTTCATTTTCTGTATTTTGAAAACAACCTGTTAAACGCTGCATAAAAAATTAATAAGTATATTTAGTTTCATCAATTTCGGTTACGCCATGTTTAAAAGACGTTGAGTTATTTTTCAGTGTGGTTT
>Ga0137407_10000423_pt1 | contig 29292 bp, 35 predicted proteins | sample CZOMad2_2_16fung_FD_108410 | JGI IMG/M metagenome (GOLD analysis project Ga0137407, IMG submission 108410) | Vadose zone soil fungal communities from Angelo Coast Range Reserve, California, USA - CZOMad2_2_16fungal (Illumina Assembly) | ecosystem: Environmental > Terrestrial > Soil > Vadose... | reverse complement strand
TGTCGAAGCCGCCAATCGCACGAAGGACAATTTCCTCGCCATGCTTTCTCACGAGCTCCGCACGCCGCTCACGCCCGTCCTCGCCGCGCTCGACGCGTTGAAAAGCGAGCGCCATCCGCCCGCCGAAGTAGATACCACGCTCGCGATGATGCGTCGCAACATCGAGCTGGAAAGCCAGCTCATCGACGACTTGCTCGATCTGACCCGTATCTCGAAAGGCAAAATGCAGCTCGACTTCGAGCCAGTCGATGCGCATCAGGCTGTCCGCAACGTTCTCGACATGTGCTCGTCCGAGGCGCATGGGAAAAAACTCCAGGTCCAGCTCGATTTTCACGCCACCGATTTCCGCGTCATGGCGGATCCGGCGAAGTTTCAGCAGATCATTTGGAACCTGTTCAAGAACGCGATCAAGTTCACTGGAGAAAACGGCCGGATCACCATCTCATCGGCGAACCATCTGCCGCACATCCTCACTCTTAGCGTCGGCGACACCGGGATCGGCATAGAACCGGAAATCATGAAACGGATTTTCAATCCGTTCGAACAGGGCGAACGTTCGTTTCAAAGGCGGTTCGGCGGCCTCGGGCTCGGCCTCACCATTTCCAAATCGCTCGCGCAGGCCCACGGCGCTTCGCTCGTTGCCAAGAGTGAGGGACTCAATCGCGGCGCGACATTTTCGCTAACGATGAAAACCGCGCAGTTAGAAGAAGCCGACAAACCGCGCGCGGCCGAACCACAGGCGCCTCCTGCCGGTCTGCGCATTTTGCTCGTCGACGATCATCCCGACACCTGCGCGGCGCTCGAACGCCTTCTGGAACTGCGCGGCCACAACGTCGCCGCCGCTCACAACATGCGACGCGCGCTCGAAATCGCCGGCGACGTTAATTCGTTCGATCTGTTAATCAGCGACGTTGGTCTGCCCGACGGCAACGGGATGGATTTGCTCCGCGTTCTGCGCACGAAAAATCCGATTCGCGGAATCGCCATCAGCGGCTTCGGCATGGACGCCGATATCGCGAAGAGCATGGAAGCGGGCTTTGGCGAACATTTGGTCAAGCCAGTGAAGCTAGAAAAACTCGAAGCCGCCATCGCGAGAGTGATGGCGAACGCGCCGGAGGCGGGTTAAGCTCCAAATCCCAAGCTCCAAGCACCAGGGAAACACCAAGCTCCAAACTTCAAAGGGCGCACGTCACGTTGCTTTGGTGTTTGGCTATTGGAGCTTCTCTGGAGCTTGGATTTTGGAGCTTGGAGCTTTTCGCCGTGCGCAGCGCCGACCTAACGATCCATGACGTCGCTTTCGGAGGCAAAGGCGTGGCGCGCGATGGTGGCAAAGCTGTCTTCATTCCCTTCACCGTCGATGGCGAACGCATCACCGCCCGAATCACTCGCGAGAAGAAACAATTCGCGGAAGCGGAATTGATCGAAGTCCTCGAACCATCCCCGCACCGCGTCGTGGCAACGTGTCCCTATTTCGGCCGTTGCGGCGGATGCAGTTACCAGCACATCGACTACGCGCATCAACTGGAGCTGAAACAAAAGCAGGTCGAACAGGCCATGCGGCGCATCGCGCGCCTCAGCGAGCCGCCCATGCGTGCGATCGTGTCGTCGCCTCTTCCCTATTCCTATCGAAACCGCATTACCGTGCACGCCGAGAACGGCGTCGTCGGCTTTTTCCGTCGCGATGTTCACCAGCTCATGGACATCGCAGAATGCCCGATATCGATGCCGGAGGTTAACGCCGCCCTTGCGCAGGTGCGTGCGACCCGTCCGGCCGACGGCCATTACACTTTGCGCGCCCATTCCGGTCCGCGCGTTTTCGCCCAGACCAACGATGCCGTCGCCGACGCGATGGCTGATTATATCTCGTCGCTTTTGACCGGCGAAGAAGAACTTCTCATCGACGCGTTTTGCGGAGCGGGCTTTTTCACGAAACGACTTGCGGCGAAATTTCAGCGCGTGATCGGGATCGATTGGGACCGGTTCGCAATCGACGCCGCTCGCAAAGACGCCCGGCCTAACGAGACCTATATCGCCGGCGACGTGGCGACCGAGTTGGTAGGGGCGATTGACCTCAATCGCCCGCGGGCGGTTGGGTCAACCGCCCCTACCTCGGTCACGCTCATCGTCGATCCGCCCGCCGTTGGCCTCTCGGCAGAAATGCGCCGCGCCATCCTCGATTCGTCGCCACGCACGATGATCTACGTCTCGTGCAATCCGCCGACGCTCGCCCGCGATCTCGCCGAGTTGCAATCGCGCTTCAGCGTCGTCTCCATCACGCCCTTCGACATGTTTCCCCAAACGGCCGAGATCGAAGTCATCGTGCACCTTCAGGCGGCGCAGGCCCGCTGATTGCCTTTTCGGGGCAAAATTTCCGTTCCAGATAAACCCGGCGCATAAGCTGCTGCTTTTTTGACAGAATTTTATTGCTGCGCCCCAAAGGGATTTTTAGAGGGAGGATTTCAGATGTGTCTCGCGCTTTATCTCGCCGCTTCCAAACCACTGCCGGTCATTCGCTTGGATCCGAATAAACCGGCGTTTCACGTCGTTCCTTTGCCGGAAGACATGGAAGACGTGCGCCGGCTCCTGGCCTATCCCCAGATCTATTACGTCGCTTCGCACGAGGGGTGTTCCTGCGCGTTCAATTACGAGCACGATTTGAAATCCACGATTGAGCTACGGGATTACTTGCGCAACGCGCTCACCATTGTCGATGAAATCGAAGGATTTTCCTGCCGGTCCGGGAACAAAAACTTGAACGTTTTGCATTCAGTAACCGTCTCGCCTAGCGGAGTGGCGCTTCCCGAGTTTTTCCTTCAGAACGGCCAGCGCTTACTGTTTCGGTCGAGAAAAACGCTGGCGGCTCAGCGCCGTCGCGCGCTCGCAGCAAAACCTTCCACGCCCGGCAAACACGCCTGAGGAAAGGTCGCGAGAAATAAGCTGCCTACGCCGCCTTTTCTTGTTGCTCGGCGGGATTAATGGGCAGACAAACCGAAAAGACGCTGCCGTGATTCACCTCACTTGAAACGCTGATCTGGCCGCCGTGTAACAGCACCATTTCGCGGACGATCGCCAGACCGAGGCCGGCTCCGTTTTCCCCCGCCGTCGCCTTTGTCGCGGTCTGCCGGTACTTGTCGAAGATGTGGGGCATCTCCTCCTTGGGAATCCCCAGCCCTGTGTCGCGGACATGCACATACACCTTCTCCTTTTTTGGTTCGATCGTGACATCGACCGCGCCGCCGGGAGCGGTAAATTTCACCGCATTCGTCAGCAGGTTGCTAAAGATTTGAGAGACGCGGAGACGATCGGCGCGCAGGACCGGTTCCTGGACAGGAGGATGGAAATTCAGCGCGATGTGTTTGGCGTTCGCATTGATAACGAGCGGCTGCATCGTATGGCGAATCACCTCACTCAATCGCATGTCTTCCAGTTCCAGTTCCACTGTGTCTGACTGAAGCTTGGAGATATTGAGTAAGCCGCGCACCATCGATACCATCCGCCGCGCGGACTGATCCATCAGGCCGAGAAGCTCTTCGTTCGGCTCTTCCCTACGCTCCCGCAAGAGATCAATCACCATCCGGAAGCCAGTCAGCGGCGAACATAGGTCGTGGGACACAACCGCGATCATTTCGTCTTTGCGCCGGTTCAGTTCATGCAAGCGCGCGTTCATGGCCGCCCGTTCCGCTTCCAATTTGCCGACCTCCGTCACGGTCCATCGGACCAAAATAACAATGAAAATGCTTAGACTAATGGCGTAGAGCGCGATGCCGAAAACGTCCTCGAACAGATGATGGCGAACACCCCACGCGCAGACCCAGCCGAGGGACAGCGTCAGCAACACCGCGAGCGGAAATAGCCGCCGCGCGAGCACCCCACGCGGATCATCCGTGGCAAAGGGTTCGATCAACGATGCGTGCGGTACCGCGAAGAGAAGACCGCCAGCCAGGAGAATAAAGGCGCCAGACGTGTGCACCGTCATCGGGATAAATGCGGCGAGGCCCGCCAGGGATCTGTCGCCGTAGATGTAACCCGTCAGCGACACCAGGCCGACGAACCCGATTACTATGGCAAGGGCCTGGCTGAACAAGCTTCGCCCGGAAAGGTCAAGCTTCATGATCGCAAGCCCCGCGAGAACGAAATTAAGGGCTGTGTTCGGCGCCATCGCGTTTTGGATCCCATTTTGCGGATCCCAAAGTCGGTCCGCGAAGAGAATTTCATCGATCGGCGAACGCCATAGTCCGGTGAGCTCGACCACTTCTACACCCGCAAGGATTGCCACGACCCCCGCGAGCACTTTTGCCGTGACCCTCGCAAACTTCGAATCCGTTAGGCCGACCGTCATGCCGAAGGAAATCCCGGTGAGAAGAAATAATACCGCGGTCGCGGGGTTCATCGCCACGAACCCGGGTGCGCCGCGTTTCAATCGCTCCAACCCAAACGCCCAGCCGATCAGGACGAGCGTGCCCAGGCAAATCGCCACGCCGCTGGCGACGAGGGGCAAGGCGCGCAATACGATTGGAACTTTTCCCTGGGTCAGGGTGACCTTTTCCCTTTCGGGAGCGATGGCGTTGGTCGTTTTAATAGGATTCTGGGGCGGGGCAAAGCCTCTTTCTACTATTAGAATCGAAATTATGGTCTTTAGAGGATGTAGAGCGAATATAAATGACTGCGGATCTGTGCCTCAAAATTGACGGCGCGAACTAAATCGTGCGGCGATTGGTGGACGGAGCCGCCTGAAATACGCGAGCTGCAGCGGCGGTCTATGACCGCCGTTCTTCCTGCAGGTCGGCGGTCATAGACCGCCGCTACAACTATTCCACTCGCAGCGCTTCCACTGGATTCAACTGGCTCGCCTTGCGCGCCGGAAACAGGCACGCGAGCAACGCCGCAAGGCCAAGGACCAGGGCCGTCGCTGCCAGTAACACGGGATTATGCGCTGAGACATTGTAAAGCTGCGCCGCGATCAAACGTCCCAACGCCAACGCCGCCGCCAGGCCGACCACCAATCCGAAAATCACCGGCATCATTCCCTGCCTCACCACCAGCCGGAGGACATCGCGCGTTTGCGCGCCGAGCGCCATTCGCACGCCGATCTCGCCCGTGCGTTGTTCCACCGTGTAGGCCACCGCGCCGTAAATCCCCACTGTCGCCAGCAACAACGCGACGCCGGCGAAGACACCGAGCAGCGTCATCATCAGCTTCGCCTGGCCAAGCGCCTGTGCCATGATTTCGGAGACTGGTTGCGGTTGAACGAGCGCCAGACCGGGATCGATCGTCTTCAGGACTGCCTGCACTGATTTTGTGACAACGTCCGGCGGTAACGGACTGCGCACCGTAATGGTCAGGAACGGGAAATTCTCCTGCGCAAACGGTCGATAGAATTCCATGTCGTTTTGCTGGTCGAGCCGAACGGAGCGGACATCGCCGACGACACCGACGATTTCGACCGGCACGCTGCCACTTGTAATCAGCAACGTCTTGCCGACCGGATTCTCATTGCCGAAAACCGTCTTCGCGCCCGTCGCGCTAATCAGGATGACGTTCGGATGATCGGCCACGTCCTGCTCGTTGAAATCGCGGCCCGCGATGAGCGGAATGCCGAGGGTCCGAAGATAGCCGGGCGTGATGTCGTTCGAGGGCGCGCCCTTGCGTTCGGGGACCGGGGGAACGTTGCCCTCCGCACGTGTATAAAGCGTTGCGCCGCTACCGCCGAAAAGCGGGAAACCACCGCTGACTGACGCTTCCTCGAGACCAGGCGTGGCGCGCAGGGCTTTTGTCATTTGGTCGGCAAAACGGTTGCGCGCCGCGACGTCGGGATATTGCGCCTGGGGCGTGACAGTCAAGGCGACCCAAAGTTTCTCCGGCTTAAAACCGGGATTCTGATGGCTGAGCGCCACGAAGCTCGCGATGAGCAACGATGCACCGGCGAGCAGGGTAACCGAGAGCGCCACCTGCGCGCCGACCAGCAATTTACGGAAACGCTGCTGCCGGACGCTGCCCGCGGTTCCGCGACCACCTTCCTTCAGCGCCTCCACCATGTCGGCACGCGAACTTTGCAACGCCGGATACAGACCCATGACCAGGCCGGTCAGGAGGGAAAGTCCAATCGTGAAAGCTAGGACCGGAAATGAAAGCGCGGTCACGGTCCCGACCTCAATGGGAAGGAAGTTGGCCGCAAGTGTCGGCACCAGCGGAACCAGTTGCCAGGCAAGGGCGGCCCCGAGAATTCCAGCAAGCAAACTGACGAGCACGGTTTCGAATACAAAAAGCCGCAGCACACTCGCCCGCGAAGCCCCCAGCGCCATCCGCAGGGAAATCTCGCGGCGCCGACCGCTAAACCTGACGAGGAGCAGGTTCGCGACGTTACTGCACGCGATGAGCAGGACGAACGTCACCGCCGCTAACAACGTGGCGAAGCCCGGCCGGAGATTCTCCGTCACCACTTCGGGCAACGGCTTGGAAACCGTCCCCGATTTCGCGTCGATCTTTTCCGGATATTGAGTCCGATAACTGTCACCGAGTACCGCCAGCGCGGCCCGGGCCTGCTCGACCGAGATGTTCGGTTTCAATCGCCCGACCGCGCGAAGGAAGGCCGTCCCACGCATCATCCGTTCATGCGAGAAACCAGGAATGATAAACGGTTTCGTCGTCCAGATGTCTGCATTCGGTCCGCTCCACGAAATCGGCAGCGTTGCGATCACGCCCACGATCGTGTGGGCCACGCCATCGAGCGTCAACGCGCGTCCAATCACGTTTGGATCACTACCCAGCCGCGCTTTCCAGAAACGTTCCGTGATCACCGCCACATCGGCGGCTTCCTCTTCTTGCGGCAGAAACGTCCGGCCCTGGGTTGCGCGCACACCCAGGACATCGAAGTAATTCGCCGTCGTTTTGAAAAGCGGCACCTGGAACGCATCGCCCAATCCGGTCACCGTCGTGCCTAGCCCGTTTTCAGCCGCGAATCCGTCGAAGACCTGTTGCCCATCGCGGAAATGATAAAACCGCGGCGCCGACAGCGGAAAATCGACCGTCTGGTTTTTGAAATGCGAGAAGACCTGGAGCACGCGCCCCGGTTCCCGGAACGGCAGTCCCTTAAGAAACAGATCGTTGATCAGCGAAAAGATCGCCGTGTTCAGCCCGATCCCGAGCGTAAGTGTAATCACCGCCAGGAGCGTGAACCCCGGCGATTTCCGTAATTGCCGCAGCGCGAACCGAAGGTCAGTCATCATAAGAGTACAAGGATTCTATGGTTACGGGGCCGCAAAGATATGATGATCCAACTGGGGCGATTGGATTCAATAAATAAACGCCGCTGAGGACCGTTCTTGTTCGCACAAAAACAACGACCGCCCGTCCGCGCCTCCTCTTCCTGATCGAACGGCTCGGAACGCGCCCTTGTCTTAGCCCTGCGTGAAACTTCCTCTCCTCCTCTTTCTCATCGCTCCCGCTTTCCTTTACGCCGACGGCCTCAGCGACGTGCGCGCCACTCTCCAAAAATTGCAGAGCGACCAATTGCTGCGTGGGCGGGTAGAAATCAAGAGCCGGCGTTCCGGCGGCGAAAGCGGCAGACAAAAACAATCGGAGACCGTCAGCACCGTCATCGTGGAGAACGGTCCCGAGGGATTGAAGCTGAGCTGGTCCCCCGACCAAATCCGGCAATCGCGCAAAGCGGCCTGGAACGAAGTGGCGAACCCTGACATTCCGCGATCCGATCTCGCCACGCTCAAGGCGCTTGAACCTGCGCAAGCACTCAACCTCCTCGATGCCGCCGATGGCCTTCGCCGCGCTCTGGAGAAATCCGAACTGCGCGAAGACAAACGCGAAAATTATCAGGGCAAATCCGCACGGGTCCTTGTCTTTCGCGTCGAGCTTGGCCTCGACGAAGAGGAGCGCAAGGCGCTCAAGAGTTCGGAGACCTATCTAAAACTTTGGCTCGATGGCGACGGCGTGCCGTTGGGAATGGAGCGCGACGTCCAGGCGAAGTTCAGCAGATTCCTCGTTGGCTTCCGCATCCACGAACACGACACGCGCACCTACCAACGTACCGGCGACCGCCTCGTAGTCACCCATGCCACTCACGACACCTCCGGCGCCGGTCTCGGCCACACCGAAGAAGCTCATATCATTACCACCGTAGCCTTGCTGGCGGAATGACACTCATCACCGCGAGGCGAGGATTTCTGCTCGCGATCTGTTCGATTTGCAGGACCATAACGGAGTGAAAGTGCTCGAAATTTTCGAGCTGTTCCTAATAGGGTGCGAGTTATGAAATTATTCCTCTCAGCAGTATTCATCACGGTTGCGATTTCGACTTCTGCTTTAGCGCAAGCCGACGCTGCGGCCCAGCTCCGGGCTTCCGGCCAAGCCGGCGAGCAGGCGGACGGCTATCTCGGAATCGTCGGGTCGCCCCCGCCCGAGGTGCGCGCGCAAGTCGATGCGGTCAACCTCAAGCGCCGCGCTTATTATACCCACCTCGCCGTCAGCCGGAACGCGAAGATCGAAGAGGTCGCCGCAACCACGGCGTGCGAACTGTTTCGAACCAAGGTCGGCGCAGGGCAATATTACCGCCTGCCCGACGGGGTCTGGCGTCAGCGCGAGGGCAACACCCCAATCGCGCTGCCTGGCTATTGTGGCTGAGCCCCGGATTGTCTTGACCCCGGCGATTTGCGGAGCTCCCGCAGCGCGAACCGAAGGTCAGTCATCATAAGAGTACAGGGTTTGTCTGATTACGGGGCAGCAACAGTAGGATGTAACAACTGGGGCGATTGGATTCAATTAAAGAACGCCGGCAGGTTGCTTCTCTGTCTGTCGGCCACAGCCAGCATTGGCAGATCGGGCCGCTTTTTCAGGCATATGTCTTGCGACATACGGAGGTTCAGTAGTAAAGTTGTGTCCAATGAGCGCCTGCTTTGACACCGCCGACATCCTCGAATTATCGCGGGCGACGCTTGAAGAGACCGAGCGGCGACTCAGCGAAATACCCGTCGACCTTTGCGCACCGTTTTATGCGGAAGCGAGCAACCTCGAGCAGCAATTGCTCGGCGTTTATCGAACCGTGACTCTTTGCGTCCGAAAAGAGGACGATCTTGAAAAAATCGCTGCTTGGTGGCAGGCGATGACCAAGGTGTGCGATGAATTTGCCGCCCGCCTCGGCAAACTCTCCCAGGAACACCCACAATGCGGCTCTGAATTCTTCTACGACCGTGTCCTGGATCTCCGAAACAAATGTCAGAGACTCCAGGAGATGCACGCCTAGAGGAATTCCTTCGGGAAGAAATCCCTCGCCTGGCGAGCCTCTATGATCGCTTCGCCTACGCGCTCGATCCCTTCGATCAAGGCCGCGACCTCGCCGAACAGACGTTCAACAGCGAATTGTTAACTTGGTTCGATGTGTTCCCGGAACCCAAGCCGCCTTTCCGCGATTTTCGCCGACACGTCATCACCCTCTGCATTCGCCACCTCCGTTCCAGCGACAAACCGCCGTCGGTTTGACGCCTGGACGTTTGTCGTCCTCTCGTCTGCCACGCCGTAGCATCGGCGAAGGCGGGACCATCTGTCCTCTGATCTCTGCTCCGGCTCCGGCCACAGCGACGATCCACACTACAATTACGGTGACGTTGCTCTCGGACAGTCCGTCGGTGCACCAATTTCGTGGCGTCGAAATCGGTCACATGATAAAAGGAAACCGTGCCCCCAAACCAATTCCGAATAAAACAGGAAATTGCCGCTGCCGAACTGGCCCTGAAGGCTCACATATTGGCCGCCGATCCGGAGATCCTGGCTGAGATGACGGATGGACACGAGACTATACGGAAAATAGCGGGTGCCGTTAACCTTACCGAGTCGCCAGAAGATGCAGTGTGCAGTCTGGTTATCGACCTGATGCTGTATTGCGAGGGGGAGAAAATCGACTGGAACGAAGAGGTAATTGCACCGGCACGAAATACTCTTCAGAATGTTAGGGACGACTCAGATTGTGGACATTTTGCTGGCTGAGACTTCGGAAACGGTGGCGAATCCGTGGATTCCTGTGGTTTCCGATGCGGTCAAAATCGGTCTCGGCGCTTTTATCGCTGGCAGTTTTGCAATTGCAGGAGCGATCGTCGCATCCCGCAGGAAACTGCGAGAATCGTCGGTAGTAGATCGGCGGGAGCAACTGAGAGAATTGGGCAGTCGCTTTGAACGGATTAACACTCACTTTAGAGAGAACGCGACTTCGCTTTTGGCGCGGTTTGAAATTGAAGCTGAATTCCCGCAAGAAGATGAAGGATTTGAGATAACGCTGGATCAGGCCCAAGCCATGTTGAAAGACAAGGGCTTAGAAGCGCTACACGAACTTCATGAGATCGAGGGTCGACTTGGATTGCTGGGACTCTTTGTGATCGCGGCGACCGTTGAAGCTTATCGCCATCTCGTGACCAGAATCTCAGAATTCGATGAGCACAAGACCCCCGAAGATAAACGAAAGTTTGCAAATTGGTACCTCGCGGAAATGACCGAGGGCCGCCTCCTTTTCGTCACACAGATGGCGGTGGAGTACAAAAAAACGTGAAAACGCTAGGTGGGCCGCGGAATGCGTGCACAGCCTTATTTGGATAGCTTAATGCGTGTGAATCGGCCTTTACGATTCTGGGATCCCTAATCGCGCCGGATTATGAAGCCATTTGCGAATCCGTTCGATAAAATCCCACACATCGCCGCTAGCTGGTGCCACGTAGTCAATGTCATTGGCGTTTTCTCCCATGGCTTCGAAAGTTCGCATCAGCCATTCATTTTTGCCGCCCCAAGATTCGCGCGTTAGGGCCGGAAGCCAACATTCCAGTTCGCCCACGGGTACAACGAACACGCCAACCGTTGCGAGTTGATGAATGAAGTTCTGGAGGTCTTGTTCGTTTGTTCCGCCCAAACACGACGCACCTTGACTCTTAAGTTTTTCAGCGATCGGCTTTACTAACTTGTGCAAGTCACCACGCAGTTGTCCCAAAGCATTCCGCGATGATGGAGGCATTCCAGCACTTTCCATCAAAGTCTGGAAACCCTCTGACTTGGTCTCCAGCAGCAAGTCGATATCCACTATCGCAGCTGCAGCGATTCCAAGAGCCCTTAATGGAGCAATGATCCGCGCCGTGGTCTGCCAGTTCTGTGCGTTCAAGAAGAGAACATCAGGAATCCCCCGCTCGTCGGCTGCGTTCACGCACCTGTGATTTATTTCATCATAGAACGCACGATCTGAATCGGCTTCGGTCACAATCACGGATTCGTAAAATATTCCTGTCAATGCGCCGATTGAGCGAAGTAATGGCTGGCGCATGAGCGGCACAATCTTGTCTTGGGGCAAGACGCGGCTCGTCGCCGCATCGTCGCGATACGTCAGCCGAACAATATTAAGATCAACGCTCGCCTGAATGCAGCCCATCAAAAAGGCCGCGCTGTGCGTTGCTATAAAAAGTTGTTGGCCATTTTTGCGTGCTCGTTTGCACAATTCCTTTGCAAGTTTGACGCAAAGAGCAGGGTGAAGAAAAGCTTCTGGCTCATCAATCAAGATTACCTTCGCATCCTCTGCAACAACTGCTGCGATGCTGCCGCAAAACGCGCGTACGCCGTCGCTCATTTCGTTCATGGAAGTAGTCTTACCGAAAAACTCTACTGCATCCTTAGTTAGGCTCCGTTCGATTGAACCGGACGGGGCGGCAGTGGAAATCTTAGCTTCAAAGTTTTCGCCGAGCGGATCGATAACAAGATAGTAGCCGAAAGCTTCTTTGATAATTTTCTGTACGATTTGCCGTTTCTCATCTGAATAAAAAAGCCGACTAAGAAGATTCACGTAGTGGCTCGGATGAGGAGATTCCCGCTTCGTCGGCTGGAGCATATTGAGTCGTTCGGCACCTCCGAGGGTCAAAAAGCTACCTGCCAAGAAAAATTTGCGGAAATATTCGTGATCGCCCACATCATGCATCATCGAAGCGCCGCTCAAAAGCTGCTCGAAATGATCACGTCCAAATTCCTGCGACCAATGATCCTTCACTAGCACCACATTGGCATCCGGTCGGTTTGGAGATAGTCGAATCGCCTGGCTGATTTCATCGGCGAGAGCAGAACGCCGTTTCTCCGGGAAAGGGACGAACGCGATATCCTGCAAGACCTTGCGATGCACGGCCTGTTCCGGGTTCTGAAACGCGGTCCGAACTTCACGCAGAAATAAACTTTTCCCCGAATGGTTTGGCCCCACGAAAAGATTTACGCTTGCCGGTGCAAAAGTAAGAGAGCTTGCCGGACCTTGAGGCCCGGTTTTCAGCGTGACTGTTTCTAGGAGTCGCTCTGGCGCCGGACGATTACGCGGTTCTTTGTTCTGAATGTAATCCTTAGCCATATCAATGCCGACTCTCCCACCGACCGAACTAACTCTAATCCATCTTCTGTCGGCATTCATCTGGGACCGAATCGAAACGGTAGGTGGTAGCCCTCGGTGAGGCCACAGCGAACTCGGGAACGCTTGTTGGGCTTGAGTGGCGCGCGAAACCACAGGTGGCAAAACGCCTACCCTGCCGTCACGCTCACCGGTTTACTCCATTGACTCGCATTCTCCCGAATGCTCGCCCTCTCGGATTTGCCCATCTATGTCGCGGCTGCCCAGCTCGCTCCATTGGCCGACGCGGGAATCGCCGGCGCGGTAGATGGCGGCCAAGAAAGTATGACGGCTGAAGGAGGAAGGATGAACCGGGACGCCAGGCTATTTGCCGCTCTTCGCTCTCTCGGCCAAATATTCTTCGAGTGGGCGATATTCGATTTTGCCGGCACGCAGGCGCTTGAGCCATTTCAAATCGCTGGCGTCTTCCGCTCGTTCCAAGAGCTCTTCGTATTCTTTAACGGGCACGATGACCGAAACGGCTTTGCCGTTGCGAGTGATAATTTGAGGCGCGGCCTTCATTATTTGGCAAGAACTTCAAGACACGATGCGATTGCGTCCTTGATGTTCGCCATCGCTTCTTCCCGCGTGCGTCCCTGGCTCACGCAGCCGGGAATCGCGGGACATTCCACAACCCACATTCCGTCTTCGTCGCGGTCGATCACGGTCGGGAATTTCATCTCGGATGATCGTAACGCGTAGTTGGCGACTTGTATACTTTTCAGCATACCGGGTTCATCAAACGCCCGAGCGGCAAGCGATGCGCTTGCCCTACAGTTCCGATGTCTGACGCTGACCCTCTAACTCACGCTGGCTGTTTGACGATCCGCAGATACGGCTTGGGCGCGTTCCAGCCGTCGGGGAAGAGCGTTTTCGCGTCGGCGTCGGAGACGGAGCCGGCGATGATGACGTCTTCGCCGTTTTTCCAGTTCACTGGAGTGGCGACTTTGTGTTTGGCGGTGAGTTGCATTGAATCCAGGACGCGCAGGATTTCATCGAAGTTGCGCCCGGTAGTCATCGGATATGTCAGCATCAATTTGATCTTCTTGTCCGGGCCGATGATGAAGACCGAGCGCACAGTGGCGTTGGTCGCCGCGGTGCGTCCCTCCGACGTGCCGGGCTCGTCTGCCGGGAGCATATTGTAAGTTTTGGCGACCGCCAGATTGGTGTCGCCAATCATCGGATACTTCACCGTTGCGCCCTGGGTTTCTTCGATGTCCGCGGCCCATTTGCTGTGGTCGCCGACGGGATCGATCGAGAGGCCGATCAGTTTGGCGTTTCGTTTCGTGAACTCGGATTCGATCTTGGCCATGTAGCCGAGCTCGGTCGTGCAGACCGGCGTGAAATCTTTCGGATGCGAAAACAAGACCGCCCATTTGTCCCCGATCCATTGATGAAAATCGATCGGGCCATGGGTGGTTTCCGCGTTGAAGTTGGGGGCGGTGTCATTGATTCGAAGTGACATGGGATCTCCTCGGTTAGTTGTCTGCTTCCAATAAAGAGCCGTTTCCGGGGGTAGCGATATTGCCTAATCGGTCAGGGCATTGCCAGCCTTTAATAAACCTCGAGATCGTGGGCGGAGACGATTTTGCCGCTGTAGCCGCTGCGCATCTCCTCTAACAAGACCTCTTCGGTGTCTTTCTCGCCGCCGAAAAACATCTGGTGGTAAAGGACGAGGAGTTTCGGTTTCGCTTTGGTCGCGATCTCAGCGAGTTCTTTCGTGGAGGTGTGGAAGTTGGTGATGTACGTCCGCCAGTCTTCCTTGCTCTGGTCGTAACCGAGCTGGGTATAAACTTCGTGCAGGAGAACGTCGCAGCCGTTGCAATTCTCGATGACGCTCTCGCTCGGCGCGCAATCGCCCGATAGCACGATCACTTTGTCCGACGTCTCGAACCGATAACCGTACGCTTCCTTCCAGGAACCGTGATGAACAGGGAACGCTTTTACGGTGACGTTCTCGTCTTTATAAACGACGCCCGGTTTGATCTCGTGGACGTTCACTTTGTAACCGGTGCGGTTGCCGTGCTCGAGGCCGTCGATTCGAATCGCGATATCTTCGCTGTAGGCGGCGAGCAGATGATCCGTCATTGCTTTGAGTCCGGTCGGACCGTAGGCCTCGACGGCATCTTTTCGACCAAGGACCCACGGACTGAAGATCAGGTCGGGATAACCAAGCGTGTGATCGGAATGGAGATGGGTGACGAAGAGTGTCTTCAGTTTTTGAATGGCGAGACCGGGCATGCCCTTTCGAAAAGCGGCTGACGCGCGGCGAACCACGCCGGGACCGCAGTCCACGAGATACGGCGTGTTGTTAACGACAATCGCGACCGACGGGCCGGAGCGATCAGGATCGGCGCTGGGATTTCCGGTCCCGAGCATCACGACCTGAGTGCGCGATGACCCCGCACCTGGCGTGGGCGATTGCGCGAAAAGCGCCGTCCAGCCGAGCGCGCAGACGCAGCCCAAGAGGATTCCGAAGGTTTTCAAACGCTGTGATCCGGCGGTCCCGAGATGTGGCGCTTGAATACTCGCTCGGCCAGGCGTTCCAATGGCCGGCCTGAAATCAGCGATACCGCGATGAGGATGACAGCGGTGCCGAGAATAACCCAGTGACCGAGTCCACAGACGAGACCGAGGACGGCGCAGATCCAGATCGTCGCGGCCGTGGTCAGCCCGCTGATGTGCCCGTTGGGATCATGCAGGATCACGCCGGCACCTAGAAATCCTACGCCCGTCAGAATACCCTGGACGACGCGACTGACGGCGTTTTGGTCCCCGGCTAAGGAACCATCCGGTGATCTCAGGACCATGATCACCGCCAATGCGGCACCCAGACAAACCAGAGCGTGGGTGCGCAGGCCGGCCGGTTTGCCATGAAGCTCGCGGTTCAGACCGAGAACGGTCCCGACTAGCAAGGCTGCGCCCAGACGCAACACAGTCTGTTCATTTCCAGCCAGCATGGCGCCAACATTCAGCCGGAATTCCGCTCTCCGACGCAAGCTTATAGTCAAACCATCGTTGTGGCAGGACGGACGCTTGCCGCGGCCGAACCCGTTTTACGGCGCCGGCGACGGACTCGGATTACTCGAACGATCCATGGTTTCAGTTTGTTCCTGTCCGTGCCGATGCCGGTGGTGATGCTGACGAGGTGCATCGTCATCGCTTGCGCACCCGAAGTTAAACAGAGCGCACGCGAGAAGAACCAGAGCCACTCGGCCCTTTCTGAAGAAAAAATCCCATCGCGCGATGCGCGCACCGCCTTCCCACTCCGAGTCAAGAACGTGTTCATGCATATCAAGAACTGCCCGGAGTGGTTGATCCAAACGCTCCAGCACCTTCCTGCAAGAATGAACCCCCGCGCGCCAAAATGGTTTCCGCGATTCTTCTCCGCAACCGCGTTGCCCGGACTGCGGTTCAACGAGAAGGCGATGGATACAATCTTGAGTGCTTGGTACGTAATGCTGGCGTGGGCGCCGTGGCTGCGACGTGGATGGCGTCGCGACAGGTCCATGTCTCGCTCCCATTCGCCGAAAGCGACGATGAAACCGCCGAATGGGCGTTCCAAATTCTAACCGGACCCGCGCTCGCTAACTCGCGACGGCCGCGCCGCCGCGCTGCGCTTCGAAAAGCAACGCCAGAATCTTTTGCGATTGCGCCGTCGACCGAGATGCCACAGCCTGCGCTGACCGGCCATGAAACCAATCCCGCTGCTCGATTATGTCGGCAGTCCGATTTTCTGCGCGCTCTTCGCTCTCCTCTTATTGTTGCAATGGAAATGGCCGCTGCGCCGCCGGCATTTCTCGGTTCTGCGAAGGCTCGTTCGGAATTTCGCGATGTCGATTCCGGCTTTCCTTCTTCTGCGGCTCCTGTTGATTCCGATTCCGCTCGCCCACGCGTTTTGGGCGCGGGAAAACGGGATTGGTTTACTAAACTGGATCAAGCTGCCGCCGGTCGTCGCGGCGATCATCGCGTTTCTGTTAATGGACTGGGCCTATTACTGGTGGCACTGGGCGAATCACCGGCTGCCCTTCTTCTGGCGTTTCCATAACGTCCATCACACCGATCTCGAATTGGACGTGACGACGGCGGCGCGGTTCCACTTCGGCGAGATCCTTTTCTCCGTCCCATTCCGGCTCCTGGTTGTGGTGCTGATCGGAGTGCCTCCGTTTGTCTATCTCGTGTTCGAGATCGTCTTCGAATCGGCCACGATGTTTCATCATTCCAACTGGCGGCTGTCGTTAGGCCTGGAGCGGATTCTCAATCACGTCATCGTCACGCCGCGGATGCATGGGATTCATCATTCGATCGTCGAGCGCGAGACCGATTCGAACTGGGGCACGATCTTTTGCTGGTGGGACAAGATCCATCGCAGCTTGCGCCGCGACATTGCGCAAGGCGAGATCACGATTGGCGTCGCGGCGTTTCGCGACGAGGAGGAATTGACGCTGGGCAAGCTGTTCACGTTGCCGTTCAAGGAACAACGACCGTGGAAGTTGCCGACAGGAGAAGTGCCGGAGCGCGAACCGCGGTCGGCAGACGAGCTCCAGCCGTGATTGAAGCGAACTGTAGGGCGACCGCTCCGGTTGCCGCATTTTTTAGATCGGCAAGCGATGCGCTTGCCCTACAATATATTCACAACAAATGGGCCATCCTCCCAGGATACCGGTCCGGCTGCGCTGGGACCAATCGGTGATTTATTTTGTCACCATCTGTGTCGAACATCGCAAGCCTGTGCTCGCGAACACAGCGGCCTTTGCAGCATTCAAGACTGCCGCCTCGAAACTGTGCGAGTGGACGATCCTCGCTGCGGTCTTGATGCCGGACCATCTGCATTTCATTGCGGCTCCCATGAATGATCGTGAGGCTAAAGTCGGGAATGTGTCGGCGGCGATCAAAAGGTGGATGCGGCAGGAGCTACGAGCGCCGTGGAAATGGCAGCGCGGCTCATTCGATCGTCTCCTACGCTCCGATGAATCGCTGCACGACAAGTGGCTCTACGTCGAAGAAAACCCGGTGCGTGCCGGATTGGTCGAGCGCTGGGAAGACTGGCCATTTCGATACACGTCTAACGATCCATTGTAGGGCAACCGCACCGGTTGCCACGCCGAAACCCGGCAAGCGGTGCGCTTGCCCTACAAGTCAAAGACAGAATTGCGCGACGCGACAGAATCCGATTCATTGAACCCGTGAGAAAATCCCTTGGCGTCATGTTGCTGTTGGTGATTTTAGCAACCGCCCACGCCGCCACGATCGCCGGGAAGGAGGCGAAGCCAGGGCCGCTGGTTGAGATTCAGTTCCCGGTCTCGACGTTTTTTCAAAACATGGCGGCTAACGGCGGAAATCCGCGGCCGCAAACAGGACGCGCCGTTCTGAGTTTTCCCCCGGGATTCGATCCCTCGCGGCGCTGGCCTATTCTCATCGTAACTTCCACGACCGATTTCCAGCGGACGAGTCCGATGGATGCGTTCGCCTACAAGCCGGTGGCGGATGCCGAGGGTTGGGTAATCCTCGCGTCCGACGCAACGATCAAACCGAAATTCGATTCGACGCCATGGCGGCTCGCAATGCTGGGCGCGGCGTTCGACCAGATGCGCAAGGATTGGCCGCAGAGCAAAAACTGGCCGGTAGCGTTCGCTGGTTTCTCCGGCGGCGCGAAGCGAAGCTGCCTGTTGAGCGCGATGGTGGCGAAAGGACGCGCCGCGAATATTTGTGGCATTTTCCTGAGCGGCATCAATGACGACCGCCTGACCGTCGCTTACCGCGACTACCAGCCCGGCCCCGATTTCCTCAATGTCCCGATCTGGATCAGCGGCGGCATGGACGACATCATCGCGACGCCTTCGTTGGAAGGTCAGGCCGCCGCCAATATGCGCCGGACCGGTTTCAAACGGGTGCGTCTCGAGCATTTCATCGGGGTTCATCAGTTGAAGCGTTCCGAAGTGAAGCTGGCGTTGCGCTGGTTCCGCCAGCTCGGCGGATTTTAGATTGCGCGATGAGTCTTATATTGTAGGGCAAGCGCTCCGCTTGCCGCACTCTCAGCATTCCGATTCGGCAAGCGGAGCGCTTGCCCTACAAACCTGAATCGTCCGCCTCGTAACGATAGGGCCAATCCTCCCAGCGACTCACCAATCCGGCGCGCACCGGATTCTCTTCGACATAGAGCCACTTCTCCTCGAGAGATTCATCGGAGCGAAGGAGCCGGTCGAAACAGCCAGGTTGCCATCGCCACGTCGCTTTCATTTCTTGGCGCATCCACCGTTTTATCGCGGCGGAAACGTTTCCAACGTTCGCCTCACGATCATTCGTCGGCGCCACAATCATGTGAAGATGATCCGGCATCAGAACCGCTGACAGCACGGTCCAATTCTTCAGACGCGCCGCTACATCTTTGAATGCCGCAAATACTCTTTCGTTCGTGAGGACGGGTTTCCGATCTTCCACACAAATCGTCACGAAATAAATGACTGATTGGTCACAGCCTAGCCAAACAGGAATCCTGGGAGGATGACCCATGCCATTCTGGATTGTAGGGCAAGCGCTCCGCTTGCCGAGCGAAACCGCACAATCTGTGGCAAGCGGAGCGCTTGCCCTACAAAAGAAACAGGAAACGCCGCATGCGTGACATCGCCGCGGCTTCACTGATACGGTGGCCGCGATGGAAGCTGATTGGACAGCACTGAGCGACGACCAACTGCTCGAGCGTCGCATTTCCAATCTCGGATTGAAACTCGAAGGCTCGGGACTCGAGCCGCTCATCAAACAACTTTACGACGAGCTCTCCGTGAAAGGCTTGGCGTTTGTTCCGCCCTGTCACATCGGCGACGAATGGTTCGTGCCGGTGGGAATCCCGGCGATCTTCATTCCGTTCTTTCTTGTCCACGAACGCCTGCGCGCGCTCGAGAAAACGATGATGCTCGAAGTGGAAGGCGGGACGCCGGAATCGTTCATGAAATTGATCCGGCACGAGGCCGCGCATGCCTATAGCTACGCGTATTATCTGCCGCGCAAAAAGAAATGGCAGGAAGCGTTCGGCAAAACTTCGCGCGACCAAACGCCGGACGTTTATCATCCGCAGCCATTCAGCCGCAGTTACGTGGTGAATCTCGACGACTGGTACACCCAGAGCCATCCCGATGAGGATTTCGCGGAGACGTTCGCGGTCTGGTTAACGCCGGAGGCGGATTGGCGGAAACGCTACACCGGCTGGAAGGCGCTCCAGAAATTGGAATACGTCGATGAGCTGATGCGCTCGATCGCCGGCAAGCCACCGGTTCACATGCCGGAATACCGGCCGTCGGAATACGATTGCCTGAACCAGAAGCTCAAGACCTATTACGCGCAGAAACGAAAACTCTACGAAGATACTTATCCGGATTTTTACGACGCCGATTTGCGGGATTTGTTTTCGACGACGCCGGGACCGGGGCGGATCACCGCCGCGGTTTATTTGCGGCGACGACGACGGCGCTTGTTGAATTCGGTTTGCCAATGGACGAACGAACGAAAATTTCGCGTGAATAAACTACTTTCGCGCTTGATCGACCGTTGCGACCAACTCGACCTTCTCGTGCTCAACGACGATCCGCAGCAGGACTTCCGGATAACGTCTTTCGTCACGACCCTGGTGATGAATTATCTTTTCACCGGCAAGTTCAAGCGGACCAAATGACGTGAAGAAAAAAATCAAAGTCCTTGCTCTGTTCGACGCGATCCGGCCGACGAAGATCGACCAGGACCTGAGTAAGGAAATGAAGACCGAGGATTGGAAGACAGAGGCGAACGTCCTCGCCGCCTTGAATACGCTCGGCCATCCGACGGAGCATCTCGCCATCTTCGACAACCTCGATCTGCTCCGACAAAAAATGGACAGCTTCGGGCCCGACGTGATTTTCAATCTCGCGGACCAATTCAAAAACAATCGCGGATTCGACCAGCACATCGCCTCGCTTCTGGAAATGCAAGGCGTGCCTTTTACCGGCTGCGGCGCGACTGGGCTCGTGCTTTGCAAACACAAGGGAACCTCCAAGAAAATCCTCGGCTACCATCACATTCATGTGCCGAATTTCGTCGTCATCCCGCGCGGACAAAGAATCGCGCGGCTCAAGCGGCCGAAGTTCCCGCTCCTGGTGAAGCCGGTGAAGGAAGAAGCGTCCTACGGAATTTCCCAGGCCTCGTACGTGACGACGGACGAGCAATTCAAGGAACGCGTGGCGTTCCTTCACGAGAGCCACGACTGCGACGTAATCGCGGAGGAATACATCGAAGGCCGCGAACTTTATTGCAGCGTGATGGGCAATGCGAAGTTGACCGTGTTCCCGATCCGCGAACTGGTTTTCCGCGAAGTGCCGCCAAACGAACCGAGGATCGCCACGTATCGCGCGAAGTGGGACGAGGAATACCGGAAGCGCTGGGGATTGAACAACCAGTTCCCGGAAGATCTCGCGCCGCCGTTAATCGCGGAGATCGAAGACATCTGCAAGCGCATCTATCGCCTGCTCACCATCGAGGGCTACGCGCGAATCGATTTGCGGCTAACGGCGGACAACAAACTGTATTTCATCGAGGCGAACCCGAATCCGATCCTGGCCGAAGATGAAGATTTCGCCCAGGCCGCGGCGAAAGCGGGCTTGCCCTATCCGCAATTGATCGATCGCATCATCGGGATCGGGATGAAAACCGTGCGCGGGTAACTCGGAGGGACGTGCTTCCGCGCGTCCGCCTTATTCCTCGAAGCAAGGAACGGCGCTTTCCAAACCGCCGTCTTCTCTGTCGTTCCCAATCAGAGTCCGGGGACGAGGGGAAATCTCCGTCTATCGATAATGATTGCGTAGCTGCACGATCCAGATCTGGTCGGCGACCTTCTTGTAAACAATCCGATGCTCGGCAGTGATTCTTCTGGACCAAAATCCCTGAAGGGCGTGCCGGAGCGGTTCCGGTTTTCCAATGCCGACATAGGGGCTGCGCCTGATTTCCTTGATTAGGAGATTGATCCTCGAGATCACCGCTGGATCTGACCGTTGCCAATCCAGGTAATCTTCCCACGCCTGAGGCGCGAAAACGAGATTCACGCGTCGAGCTTCAACTTGCGTTTGAGACCCTTGCCGCGCTTGAGTGCGTCGATCGCCGCGAACAACCGCTTAGCATTCGCGGGCGATCGAAGCAGGTAGGCGGTTTCCTGGAGCGATTCATATTCGGCGAGAGACAACATCACGACGGACTGATCTCTATTTCTGGTAATGACAATCGGTGCCTGGTCCTCGCAAACGCGATTGATGGTGCTGGCCAGATTCTCGCGGGCGGCCGTGTAGGTAATTGATTTCACTTGGACAGGATACTGTCCATCACAAAGAAGGGTCAAGTATTGGGAACGCCGGCGCGTGATCTTTTAACCAGATACCAGATCATCAATCCGCCGATGGGCAGACCGATCAATGTCCGCAGATCGCCGCGAAAGACGGCGTTAAAAGTGTCACCGACGAGATTCACGGTGAGAACGCCGATGGCAAGTTGACGGCCCCATTCCGCGCCACGCGCGAGACCAAAGGCCGCCAGCCCGCAAGCGGCGCCGACCGCGGCCATGAGCGCGATCGACCAGACACCGAACTCCTGAAAGTCAGAGTGTGCATCGGGGCGCAACCGCCAGATCGGTTCGAGCACACCGCCCGGAAACGCGAGCGCGAGCATGACGGCGCTGCAGATCACCGCTCCGGCCGCGAAGAAGATTACGAGGAGAATGATACCAACGGGCCGGCGACTTCGGTTCATGCGCAAACAAAGACGATTGCATTCATTGATCGCCAGTTTGCAATCCACCCACGGCGTGAGACGAGAAAATTTATTGCGTTAACGGCGCAGGCGAGAGAATCTGCGAGCCAATGAAGCGGCGCATTACGCGACCTTGGGCATTCTCGCTGGTTCGAGGAGCGTTCCTTGGCTGGACTTTCGCCGCGTTCCTGACCGCACTCGCTTTAACCGCAGTGCCGCAGTGGCACGAGTGGATTCACCCGGATGCGAATTCTCCGCGGCACGAATGCGTGGTGACGCTGATCAACTCGGGCGGCTATGAGAAAATCGCGGCCGCGCCTCTGGTTGCCGTTCCGGTTCCCGTTTTCCATTTCTGTTTCGTTCCGGCGCTGCATCCCGTCTGGGTCGCCTCGCCGTTCGTCTGCGCGCGAATTCTCGAGCACGCGCCGCCGGCAATCGACCAGGCATAGGTTCCAGCCGCGTTCACGCGCGGGGTTTCGCGTTTCGATTCAGCGCGCGTTTTTTGCGGCTCGGATTCCGTGCCCGCCAACCATTGCGACCCGCTTTAGCGGCGTCGCATCAACCCGCATTTAACCAATGAATTTCAAAAAACTTTTCCATGAACAAATTTCTGATTACCGCGATCGCGGTGCTCGCCATTACGCGCACCGTGCTCGCCCAGGAGGCCGTTGCATCGGCCGCTTCCGCCACGCCGCCCAGGATGGCTGAAACCGAACGCGTCGTCGTCACCGGCGGCGCCATTGAAGAAAGCGAGACCGACAAGGCGCAGTCGGTCACGATTCTGAACGAGAACGCGCTCAAACAATCATCGGCACCGTCGCTCGGCGACACCCTCTCGAGCCAACCCGGAATTGCCGGCAGCGGTTTCGCGCCCGGCGCGAGTCGCCCAGTGATTCGCGGCCAGGCCGATAACCGCATCCGAGTTCTGAACAACGGCACCGAGGTATTCGACGTGTCGAACCTCAGTCCCGATCACGCTCCGAGCGTGAGCCCGCTTCTCAGCCAGAGCATCGAAGTCGTTCGCGGACCGGCGACGATCCTCTTCGGCTCCGGCGCGATCGGCGGTGTCGTCAATGTGACGGACTCGGTCATTCCGGCAGAGCAACCGTCCACGGCGTTGAGCGGCGAAATTGACGGCCGTTATGACAGCGCCGATCTCGAGCGCAGCGGGGCGATCAGCCTCACGCTTTCGCCCGCGCCACATTGGGTCTTTCACGGGCAGTTCTCGTTTGTTCGCACAGACGATCGCCGGATTCCCGGCTTCGCTCTCGACGAACGGATCCGCGGATTACTGACTCCGGCACAGGCCGCGGGCCGTGGGTTTGGCGAGAACCCGGAGGGCACCGTGCCGAATACCTACGTCAAGACGAAGGATTACGCGTTCGGCCTCTCCTACGTCTGGGACAAGGGATATATCGGCGCGTCGTTCACCGAATACCTGTCCGTCTACGGCGTTCCCGACGATCCGGAAGTCGACGACCCGACGATGCCGCCCGCGCGCGTCCGGCTCGACGTGGACAAGCGCCAGATCAACGCGCGCAGCTCCATCATCGATCCGTTGCCGTGGTTTTCGACCGTGAACGCGAAGTTCGTCTACACCGATTACCGGCACGATGAAATCGACGGCGAGGAGATAGGATCGACCTTCAAAACTAATGGAGTCGATTCGCGCCTCGAGCTGGTCCACAAGCCAGTCGGTCCATTCGAAGGCTCGATCGGCGGACAATTCTTTTACAAGGAACTCTCAGTCCTGGGCGATAGCCCGTTCCTTCAACCGACGCAGACAACGCAAATCGCGGCCTTCATCTTTGAAGAAGTGAAACTGGCGCCGCGGCTCCGCCTGCAATTCGGGGCGCGCGTCGAACATCAGTCGGTTGAGATCGATTCGAGCGATCCGCTGCTTACTTCGTTAACTTCGCCCGATCAGAAGCAACAGAGCTTTCTCCCGGTCAGCGGCGCTGCCGGCCTCCTCTACGACTTCGCCGAAGGCTGGCAGCTCGCGATCAACGGCACCTACTCGCAGCGGGCGCCGACCGCGGAAGAGCTTTTCGCGCGCGGGGCGCACGACGCGACTTTCCAATTCATCATCGGCAATCCAACGCTGAGTGAGGAAAAGAACGTCGGGGTTGATGTCAGTCTGCGAAAAACGACTGGGGTCGTCACCGGCACGATCAGCGCGTTCTACAATCGTTACGACGGTTTCATCGATTTCGCGCCGACCGGCGATTTTGAGGACGGCCTCCGCGTTTTCGTCTACACGCCGAAGACCGCGGAATTCTACGGCGGCGAGGCGAAAGCGGATTTCCATTTGCTGCCGTTGACGCTCACGGAACGGCAAACCGAGGATGCGAAGGATTCCAAGTCGGTTCGGAACGTCATCACGAAAAATGAAAACTCCGAGACGCGAAAGAACCCGAGCGATCTCTTCCTCCGGCTCCAGGCTGATTACGTTCACGCGACGGATCTCGACACCGGCGAACCGCTGCCGCGCATCACTCCGATCCGCTACAGCGCCTCGTTGAATTACGAGAGCGAGAAGTGGAACGCGAGCATCGAAGGCCAGCGCGTGGAAGCGCAGGACCGGGTCGCGCCGTTCGAGACTACGACGCCCGGCTACACGTTTCTTAATGCGAGCATCGGCTACAAGTTTCGCACCGGTCCCACCTACAACTACATCTATGTAAAGGGCACCAACCTCACCAACGAAGAAGCGCGCGATCATTTGTCGTTCCTGAAGGAGGTGCTCCCGCTGGCCGGGCGCGGCGTTGCCGTTGGGTTCCGCACCACGTTTTGAGTTCGCACCGAAATGAAAACGGCGGCTCAAATCGCCAGTCATCCGAAAGCGCGACTCCACCGGGAAATCGTCGGCAGGCTTCGGGATTCGGGCAGTATCCAGGGAGCGGAGAAAATGTGGGACCACCTGCGGCTTAACGTCCGGCTCTGGAAACAGATCGTGACTTACGGGCTCGCAGCGACTGGACGGCAATCGCAACTAACCAAGGTCGCCTTCCCCGACTGCAACGCTGCGGAAGTAGATGCCGCCCTCGCGGCCGGAAATAGTTTACCGCGTTTGCATGACCTGGCCTGCGGACGCGCATCGCTCGCCAGGGATTCCAGCGGACACTACAAACAAGGAGGTAAAGGATTGAAGATCGCCCGAAACTAATGTCGAATTGTCATGTAGACGTTTCTGTCCCGCAGCTACTGGGTCCGACTATTCCAGGCCTCGTCGCGTTACGGCTTGGCAGCCGCCGTGGAAGGCGCAGGCGTTGTCGGCGCTGCCGGTTGTGTTGCGGCGCGATGTCGCCAATTTGAGAAAAACCAGCCGTATTCCGGGCAAACCGAGCCGCGGTTCGCCCGGTAGGTCGGCTGCTGGCAATGCGCGCATCGTTCATCCAGGCTAGAGTTGCTCATGAAACGTGGTCTCGTTCTTCTCGACCGCATCGGTTCCGCCGGCGCCTTGGTCGCCGCGATCCAGACAGGCGAATCCTGCTGCGCCTGAGACGATTTTACCTTCGCTTGGCATGCGGTTCCGCCAGAAGGCTCGTTGACGAATAGAGGTCGGTTCCGTTAAGAACGAGGCGCTGCGACAGCGATAAATTCAAGAGGAGGATATCAAATGACGAAATGGTTTTTCGAAGCGGATTATCTTCAGGCCTGTAATTGTGATTACGGTTGTCCGTGCGAATTCGCGGCCCCACCCACGCCCGGTTATTGCGAAGGCATTGGCGTGTGGCGCATTGAGCGCGGAAAATATGGCGATCTTTCGCTCGATGGGCTCGGACTTGGGTTCGCCGCGAAATGGCCGGGCGCAATTCATGAGGGCAATGGTTCCGTCTGTCTGCTCGTGGACGAGCGGGCCTCGGAACAACAGCGCACGGCGCTTCTCGAGATCGGTTCGGGGAAAGCGGGCGGGTCACCATTCGAAATTCTCGCGACCACTTTTACAACATTGCTGGAACCGGAGTTCGTGCCGTTCGACGTGAAGATCAATGGTATCGAGAGTAGCGCGCGGCTCGGTGATCAACTGAAAATTTCGCTAGAGCCGATCAAGAATCCGGTGAGCGGCGATGTCGAAACCATCACGGTCACTCACGGGACTGGATTTATTTTCAAGAGCGCGGAGTGCGCTTCGGCCCGGGAAGGTTCAGTGAACACGCCGGCGATGAGTTTCAGTTACCCGAACAAAGCGGGTTTCATCGCGCGGATTCGTTACGGGAACTAGGGTTTGACGATGAGCGCAGGGCTGGCGTTGCCACGGCGCGAACGATGGTTTGTCGGTGCGAGTCTTGGCGGCCTCGCCTTGATAGCGTGGAGCTACACCATCTACGAAGCGCGGCGCATGGACGCGACCGGAGTTTGCGAATGCATGCGGATGAAGATGTCCGGGCCTGAATTGGCATCGTGGCCCATTGCGACCGTGCTTCCGCTCTTCCTGATGTGGGCAATCATGATGATCGCCATGATGTTGCCAAGCGCGTTGCCGATGATCCTGACTTTCGCTGGCGTCAGTCGCAACCGACAGCGACGCGGCGAGAGTTACATTTCCATCTCAATCTTTCTTTTGGGCTACATCGCCATCTGGAGTTTTTTCAGTGGCGGGGCCGCTTTCAGTCAATGGTGGCTGCATCGTCACGCGTTGCTTTCTCAAGCAATGGTCAGCACGAGCGCGTGGCTGGGCGGCGCGCTCCTTTTGGCCGCCGGCATTTTTCAGTTCACGCCGCTAAAGGACCGATGCCTGAAACATTGTCGCGGGCCGCTGGAGTTCATCATGACGCGCTGGCGGCCAGGAAATGCGGGCGCCTTCCGAATGGGATTGGAACATGGAGCGTTCTGCGCCGGTTGTTGCTGGGCGCTGATGGGTTTGCTCTTTGTCGTCGGGGTCATGAACGTCGTCTGGATCGCCGCCCTGACTTTGCTCGTCTGCGTCGAAAAAATGTTGCCCGCGCGAACTCCGTTCAGAATCACATCGGGAATTATTTTGGTCGTGTGGGGATTGTGCGTCGTCGCGCGCCAGTTTGTCATTCACTCGTAAGAGATTTCGCGAACCAAATGGATGCATCCCGGTCGACGCCCGGCCTTCTTTGTGCTATTTGTCAGTCAATGCGCAAGACAGGAGCGATTATCTTAGCTCTCGTGCTGGCAATGTTTGCCGGGGCGCTGCGGCTTCCCGCAGCATCGTGCATTCTTTCCAATGCGCCGAGCCACGAAGCGTGCAAGATGGATTGCTGCGCGAACAAGACGTGTTGCGCGATGTCGAAGAAAAGCACGGTGCCCGCCTCGCAACCTCTCGTTCAAAGTGATGGTGCGAACCAACAGCAAGCGCTCGGCTTTGTCGCGGTTCCATTAAATGACTCGTTCGCCATCGCGGCTTCCGCTGAGCGAACGTTCGTAAGCGTGCCGTCGCGCGCGCATTCGCCGCCGCCTCTCGCGGCGACGTGCATTCGTCTCATCTGATCCAAAGAAGCTGACACCCGAGGTGTGCCCTTTCATCGGCACGTCCGTGTTTCAACCGCTGTCTTGGATCAATGAAAACAACTTACCCTTTATTATTTAGTTTAACTTTAGCTCTAACTTTTCGGACTGCGCTCGCTGGCGACGATGGCAACGCAGTTCGACAGGGCCGCCTTTCGCTGGACGACGTCCTTCGCGTCGTGGCGGAGAACAATCCTTCGCTCAAGGCGGCGGAAGAACGGTGGCGCGCCATGAAGGCGCGCGTTCCCCAAGCCGCCGCCTGGGAGGACCTCAGACTCCAGGCAGACTCGCGAGTGGAGCGTTACGTCGCGATACCGCCGAATGCGTTTACCGATCAGTCGCTCATGCTCGAGCAGGAGTTGCCGCTCACGGGAAAGAATCGCAGCCGCGCTCGTGCTGCTACGGCGGAAGCCGGCGCGGCCTTTGAAGATTTGCGCCGCACGGAGCTCGATGTGCTGTCGCGGGCGCGTTCGGCGTATTACCGGCTCGCCACCGAGTACGCGCAATTGGAGGTCAATCGCCGCAATGTAGAATTGCTCACCCAGTTCGCCGAAATCAGTCGGACCAGATATGAAGTCGGGAGCGCCAGCGAAGCCGAGGTGCTCTCGGCCAAGACCGACGCCGCAAAACTACTGGAAGCTCAGAGCGACATCCTGCGCCGCATTTCCGACGCGCAGACGCAGTTGAACGTCTTCATGAATCGCCCAGCCCAGGCTTCGCTGGCAGAACCGATCCTCATTCCTTTTGAGCCAGCCCGCCTGTCGTTACCGGCGTTGCAGCGCTTCGCGTTGAGCGCGCGTCCCGAGGTGCAGCGCCTGGAAAACCGGATCGAAGCTGAGAAATCCCGGCTTCAACTGGCAAAGCGGCAGTGGCTCCCCGATCCGGCAGTCAATGTCAAAGCGCAGCGTTACAACGACGCGGCGCAAAGCGTAAGCGAACTCGACCTGGGAGTTTCGATCCCACTGCCCTTCTTGAACGGCAGGAAGTATTCGGCCGGAGTCATCGAGGCGCAGCGAAATCTGGAAGCTGCGAAAAACGAGCTCGAGGCGGCAAGAAACGAGGCGCTCGGGTTAGTGCGCGATCAGATCAAGAAAGTCGAGACGGCTGCTCATCACTATGAGCTTTATCGCGACAAGATTCTTCCTCTTGCGCGCCAGGCAGTGCAGGCCAATCGCGCCGGGTATGAATCAAGCAAGGCTACTTTCCTCGAACTCATCACGTCGCAACGTGTCCTCCAGGATGTCGAATCCGTGTCCGTGAATCATCTGGCCGATTACCAGATCGCGCTCGCCGAGCTTCGAGCAATTGTGGGCGCGGACGATCCTAAATTGTCTGCGGGATCGACAACGCAAAGGAGATCAAAATGAAACAGCTATCCCTAAGGAACCTCGGTTATCTGATCTGTACGCTTTTATTCGTAACCAGCCTAACGGGTTGTTCGAAACAGGGAACGGGCGAGGGCGAGAAGAGCAAGATCGATTACTGGACCTGCACGATGCACCCATCCGTGCACGCTAAAGATCCCGGAAAGTGTCCGATCTGTTCCATGACTTTGGTGCCGGTGATGAAAAAAGATTCCGGCGGAGCAACCTCGCCCGGCGCATCGAGCCCAGCCCCAAACTCGCCGGCCGAGAGCCCGAAGACGGGAG
>Ga0137407_10000421_pt1 | contig 29409 bp, 25 predicted proteins | sample CZOMad2_2_16fung_FD_108410 | JGI IMG/M metagenome (GOLD analysis project Ga0137407, IMG submission 108410) | Vadose zone soil fungal communities from Angelo Coast Range Reserve, California, USA - CZOMad2_2_16fungal (Illumina Assembly) | ecosystem: Environmental > Terrestrial > Soil > Vadose... | reverse complement strand
GCGGAGATCTTGCTCTTCGCCTTGCGCAGGTTGAAGAACAGCTTCTTCTGGTTCGCGGTGGTTCCCATTTTCACGAGCGACCACGAACGCAGGATGTACTCTTGAATTGACGCCTTGATCCACCACATGGCGTAGGTAGCGAGTCGGAAACCCTTTTCGGGCTCGAACCGCTTCACCGCCTGCATCAGGCCGACATTGCCTTCCGAGACGACCTCGGAAATCGGCAATCCGTAGCCGCGATAGCCCATGGCTATTTTGGCCACGAGCCGGAGATGGCTGGTAACAAGTTGATGTGCCGCGTCGCGATCGTCATGCTCACGCCAACGCTTGGCGAGCATGTATTCCTGCTGGGGTTCCAGCATCGGAAATTTGCGGATCTCGGCGAGGTACCGGGAAAGGCCGGATTCTCCATTGAGAATCGGCAAGGTAGCTGTACGGGCCATTTTAGCGCCCTCCAGTGGTTCAGGCCCCCGACAGCGGCGGGCCCGGCAGACGACTGCTTTGTTAAAGCCAGTCGCTCTGCGATGTTCCGCGTTGGATATTCAACGCAGGTGCAACATACACCAAATCGGGGGAGGTTTGGAAGGATAGCCGCCGTCACGTCCGCGTGTGGCTGCTATAACCTATTGTCATAACACTATTTTTCAGAACCGCCTGCGTCATAGCGCCGCTCGCAGGCCCTCGCGCAAGTGGCTGAGGTCTTCGGGCAAATCCGATATCCACTCCAGAATCGCCCCGGTTTTGGGGTGCTCCAGGGCCAAGAGGTATGCGTGTAGCGCTTGGCGATCGAGGGAGGAGAGGGCCGCCTGCCCTTGGGGACCGAGATGACTGGCCTTGGTCTTGAAGTGCGGGCCATACACCGCATCGCCCATCAGGGGGTGGCCGATATGGGCCAGATGCACCCTGATCTGATGGGTGCGGCCGGTCTCGAGCTGGCAGGCCAGCAGCGACGCGACCGGTTTGCCGCCGCGCCCGTTAAAACTCTCGACAATCTTCCAATGGGTGATGGCCTCGCGGCCGCCGTCGCGCACCGCCATTTTCTCTCGGGCATGGGGATGCCGATCGATCGGCGCATCGACGGTGCCGCGCTGCCGGTTCGGCGTCCCCCAGACGAAGGCCATGTAGCCGCGCCGCATCGCGCCGGTGCGGCCATGGTCGGCAAACTGCGCGGTCAGCGATTGGTGGGCGCGGTCGTTCTTCGCCACCACCATGAGCCCGGTGGTGTCCTTGTCGAGCCGATGCACGATGCCCGGGCGCTTGACACCGCCGATGCCCGACAGGCTCGCGCCGCAATGGGCGATCAGCGCGTTGACCAGCGTGCCGGTCTCGTGGCCCGCGGCCGGATGCACCACCAGGCCCCGCGGCTTGTCGATGACGATGATGTCGTCGTCCTCGTAGACGATATCGAGTGCGATATTCTCAGGCGCGGGCTCGGCCGCGATGGCTTCCGGCACGTCGATTGTGATCGTATCCCCGGCGGCGACATGATAAGCGGGATCGCGAACGGGGGCGTTTTTCACGGTGGCGCTGTTAATGGAGACTTGGCTGATTGAGACCTGGCCCGCCAAAATCAGCGCCTTCAGCCGCGATCGCGACAGCTCGGCAAGGCGCACGGCCAGCACGCGGTCGAGCCGCGTCGATCCCTCGTCGCCGGCGACGATGACCGCGAGCCTTTGACCGCTATTTGCGTCTTGTGCCAAAGAAGAGCCCATCCCTCAAAGAGTTTCGCATGACCGAAATCGTTGCGCCCGAACCGACACCCGAACAGGCCGCGCTGTTTGCGCGGGTGCGGCGCATGATGCTGATTGCGGGCCTTACCACGGCCTTAGCGGTCGCGGCCGTCCTGATCGCCATCGGCTACCGTCTTTTCCGTACCGAGGGAAGCACTGTTGCCACCGACGTCACGGCAACGCTGCCGAAAGGCGCCCGGATCGTCTCCACAGGAGTAGCCGGCGATCGCTTGGTGGTGACTCTGGAAATCGGCGGCGCCACCGAAATCCGCACCTTCGACGCGCATACGCTAAAGCCCGCGGGTCGTCTTAAGTTTGTTGGCGAACCCTGACGCATGATCCGCGAAAGCGTGGGCGGTTTGGCGACAAGATCATGCGCGCTGAAAAGGCCCATCAGATATCAAGCTGCTACACCGAACGCTTGCAGCAGGTTGATGAGCATCCGAGGATGCCTCGCTATCGCCTACTGTTGGCTCAATCATACCAATCCTTGCGATCACGCGGCAGCGTTTTAGCCGCTTCAAACAAATTTCCCTCGCGCATAACCTGTCGAGACCGCAGCCTTTAGTTTCTCCGGATCAGTTTGTAGAAACTGGTTCGCGACGACCTCACAATCGCCCTATGACCGCTGCGCTCCTGCCTCGCTTCTGTCAAACCGTGATGGCCTCTTCCGTCAACCATTAAACTAGGAAGAACCGCCGGTGGAGGGTGCCCAATGGATTATTCGCAAAGCCCATCTCTCGTAGAGGAGTGGCCGAAAGCCGGAGAATCTTGGTCTGGCGGCCCTCCGCAGGATCTGGATGCCCGAGCTGACAAGCGCATGGGTGGACGGCCCAGGAAGCCGTCGATCGGTTCGCCTCGCCCCTTCGATCGGGTCGGGAGCGAACGGCCGTCGATGGGCAGGCAACGGCCGTCGATTGGCAGGCGGATATTTCGCACTGTTACGCGATTTTTTGTTGCAGTTCTCATCGGCATCGGCGCCACGCTTGCCTGGCAATCCTACGGTGATGCAGCGAGGGGGATCGTAGTAGCCCAGGCTCCATCGCTGGCGTGGTTGTTATATATACCGACGACCAAGTCGCCAGCCGTGGCTGCAGCTTCCTCCCCTGGTCCGGCGCAGCAGCTTGAGCCCTTGGCGTCTAATCTCGATGTCGTGCGGCGCAGCGTAGAACAACTGGCTGCCAAGCAGGAACAGATGGCACAGAACATGGCGACACTGCAGGCTGTCGAGGAGGACATCAGACAGAAGATGTCATCGCCTCCGTCGCCGTCCCAGCCGGCAGTCTCCATCCCGCAGCAAAAAAACCCGCAACCCAGGGCGCCGTCACCTGCTGTGCAGTCGTCGTCGGTGCCTCGCCCGCCGCCTCCCGCCGGACCACTCGTGCTCACGCGCTGATGGCGATCTGCATCAACCCCCGCGCGGGACCCGATCGATCCTTTCCTTTGGGTCCCGCTTCTTATCCTGCCGCAGCGGCATCCCACTGAACTCTGGATTTTCGGGGGGTGCCTTTTACAGCCTTGATCCTTCGAATGGCGCTGCCCAGATTTGCGCGCCTTAGAGCGCCCCAAACCACATCCGAGAGCGAAAAACTTTCTTGCCCCGATCCGGGCCCTCCGGGCCTGCTAAAGTTAACCTGCAAAATTGGGCCATAGCTTTCGACCGCCTTGCCGCGGCGGGATTTCGAGGCTATTCCGTAAGGCCCAACGCTCCCTTCGTCTAGCGGTTAGGACGCGGCCCTCTCAAGGCTGAAACAGGGGTTCGATTCCCCTAGGGAGCGCCAATGATTTCAATGACTTATCTCATCTAGAGACGAGCGGAGGGCGAGCCGACCAAACATAGACCAAAGATCGGCTCGCCTCTCCTATCACGCCTTTCTCGCCGACTAGCGTGGCGAAGGTTGCGTTAGCGGCCACTCTCAAACGGGACGCGCGAACGGAATCAATCTCTCGACTTTTCTCGGTTAGTTCATCAGGCTCCGAGCCAGATTCGGCCGCGCATGAAGCCAGGGCGCGAGTAGAGAAAATTCCCATGACGAACATCATTAGCATTAATGGGCGGCGATCCGGCTCGTAGCCGACGGGACTAAAGATCGCCGTCAAAGACTTCTGCCAGAATGATACTGAGGACTGACCCCGTCGAAGTGGGGGCGTCGGAAGTGGGCTGTCGCCAGGTATTATTTCCCTTATGACCCTGATCCTTACGATTGCAAATGAAAAGGGTGTTCACCAATCTTCCGATTACCAGCTCACGACCTCTGCCGGAAAATTCGTCTCGAATGCGGTTGGAACGAAACAACTTGAACGTACGTTTCAAGGATTGATCGTCAGGCTCGCGTTTACCGGGGTAGCTCAAACACCCGGACGACCGGATACGGTTGACTGGCTTAATGACGAACTCTCGTCGCTTCCCGACCCCACCGATTTAGATACCATTTGCTCGAGATTGGCGCACCGCTGCTTCGTCGAGGTGGGTTCTAGGGTAGCAGTGGGGTCCAAAGGAGTTCTAACCGTTGTCTTGTCCGTTAATGAAATTGGGAGGCCGTTTCGGGTCGTTCGCATTTCCAATTCTGATTTTACCCCGCAACACTTTGTGCGACAGAAAGAATTCATTGCGGAAGTTTTTAGTGTCGAGAACGGGTCGTTCTTCCTGATCGATCCGGCTCCGGACCAACTGTTGACCCGGCAGCAGAAACGTCAGCTGAAAGGGCTTTCGAAAGCCATCAAGAAAAAACCAAAGGAAATTATGGACGAACTGGCACAGATCAACGCCGCGGCGGCAAAGGTGAGCAAGAACCGCGTCAGCGAGGGATGTTGGGTTGGGTCGCTATTCCAAGAAGGTGAACAACAAGTGGTTTGCCAAATGATCAACTTCGGAGGTAGCCACGGCCGTATCAAAACTACGGGAAGCGATGCGCAGAGAAAGTTAATGGACCAAGTCATCGAAGACATTCGTAAGCAAAACGGCTGGAACGCGGTCGGTGTCCGTCAGAGCGTAACCGCTTCGTTCGTGCGAGCACCTAGTAAGCCGAACACCGCGACTGCTGTTGCGAACGTTATCGCCAGCCTTGGTGCCTTCGTCGGCCAGCCCTGGGCCAGTGCCGCGGAATCGATCGATTCCACCATCTCAGCTGCGGGTCTCTGTTATCGCTGGCTCGAGCCGACCACCGATGTCTTCGCCAACGAATACAGGCCCGATCGTATCAACATTTTCGTCGGCGCCGAGACCGCTAATGCCCTGACCAGTAATCTGATCCAGAGCTTCTCGGTTGGCTAATCGTCCTTCAAGAGCTTCCAAGGCTCTACCTGCAGCCCCTTCGCAATCCGAGCGATGTTGTCGATTGAGACGTTGCGCTCCGATCGCTCCACGCCGCGGGCCATGGAGAAATGCCACGCGCAATTTTTGCATCGCTCTCACGCCGCCTCGTAAGACGCGATCTTCTTGATCTGCGGCGCGAGCACGTCTTCGGCCGTTTCGAGATCGAAGCGCGCCTGAATGTTCATCCAGAACGCAGCGCCGGTCTTGAAGAACTTACCGAGCCGCAGCGCGGTGTCGGCCGTAACGGGCTTTTCTTCGCGCGCGATGCGTTCGATCCGGGTACGCGGCACATTCAGCGCGGCCGCGACCGCGTAAGGTGTCAGCTTAAGCGGAACGAGAAATTCTTCCCGCAGGATTTCGCCGGGATGAACCGGCGGAAGTTTCTTTGCCATGTGCGAATTCCTATTCGGTGGCCACATTCGGCCGGTCTGGCTAGTGATAGTCGACTATCTCCACGTCTTCGGGACCCGCCTCGGTCCACCTGAACACGACCCGCCATTGATCGTTGATGCGGATCGAGTGCTTACCCGCCAAATCGCCCTTAAGAGCTTCAAGGCGGTTGCCGGGAGGCGAGTTCAAGGCCTCAAGAAAGGCGGCGGCGTCCACCATAATCAGTTTTCGGCGAGCTACCTTGGCGAGATTTGCCGGGAAACCCTTCGGGACCATGCGGCCCTGAAGGATAGGCTCGGCAAGTTTCCCCTTGAAGTTCCTGATCACGAGCAATACGTATCCCATCGAGATACGTATTGCAAGGCTTTCGTATCCCGATGAGATACCACCGGCGAGCGCCGCGCTTCGCTGCGTCAGCGCGCGCCGCTTGATAGTCGGCATCCAACCCGCGCAGTGGCCTGAGGTCTGCATTGCGGCCACGCTCGATATCCCGGACCGCGGCCGCGGCGGCGCCCCCAGTTCGAAGGCGAGGCATTCTGCATGCCTCGCCTCGTTAATTGGACGGAATAACTTCTCGTTTTTCCGTCTATTGGCTGCTTCGTTTCAGAAAAGTGATACTGCAATATCAGGGGAGTGCCGTGTCTCAGTGATGGGCCGAAACGCTCTTGACGCACTCGGATAGCAAATCACCGGACGCAGAATGGCTGACGTCACCTAGACTGATGATGCCGACCATCCGTTTGCTCTTGTTGATCACCGGCAGCCTGCGGAGCTTCAGCTTCTCCATGTGATGCACCGCCTTTGCGAGGTCATCGTCCTCCCGGCAACAATGGATGCCTTCGGTCATCACTTCGCGCGCCTTCGAGCGGCGAGCATCGAAGTCGTTGCTCGCAAGCCCTCTGCAGACGATGTCACGGTCGGTCACCATCCCGATCAGTCGGTCGTCCTCCCCGATCGGAATGCAGCCGATGTCATGCCCCCGCATCAATTTCGCAAGTTCGGTGATAGGGGTGTCAGGGCTGACCCAGTCGACACCTTTGTGCATCACGTCTTTGACTTTCATGGCGGACCTCCCTTGCTGGGTTTCAGGTGCACTTGATGCAATGCAGCACAGCCCCCCGTTTTCTCAACTATACAAGCGATCGGGTGCGACGGCACCAGCGCCTCAAGGTCGCAGAAAAAAAGTCATTCCCACGCGATCGGACCAGACAATCGCCGTCGCTGCCACCCTCCTGAACATTTAACGGCGACTTCGCCGCCATGGTTCCCGCCCAACATGCGTTCCGGCGGTTTGAACAGTTTCTGACTGGTGACAGGAACGGCAAACCGACCATTGCCTTGCGAACAATGATATAAATCAGCGTTGCAATGGAGCTGCTGTGGCAGGCGCAGCACAGCTTCCTCATGCCAAGTTGCACAGGGTCCTAACGAGGGAGGATTACCATGGTAACAAATGTCGTGCTTGCGAAGTTCACCGATCAAGGAATCCGCAACGCCAAGGATTCCCCGAAGCGGGCAGACGCCTTCAAGCAAATGGCGGAGACGTTTGGGGTGACTGTGAAGGACATTTTTTGGACGCAGGGACGGTATGACATCGTGACAATCGTCGAAGCGCCAGATGAGTCGTCCGTCATGTCGCTTAGCTTAAGCCTTGGCGCGCTCGGCAACGTTCGCACCGAATCGTTGCGAGCTTTCTCGGCAGCGGAGATGGCGACGATTGTCGGTAAGATGCTCTGACGACGGACACTACTGACCGGCATCCGCAGGATTACCACCGCGTGACAAGGCACGCGGCGAAACCAATTTGACTAATCAAGTTCCGGTCACCCGCTGGATTATTGGAATCCGGCAAATCCAGGTGGGTCACATTGGACAGGGAACGGTTCTATCCACTAGCCTTGATAGGCTATGTTGTTAAGCGCCTCCAAATGAGACCAAAGGGAATGAAAGAGAAAAAGGACATCGTAGAAAACTGGCTGCCGCGTTACACCGGCACGCCGCTTGCTGAGTTCGGAGCGCATATTCTCCTGACCAACTTCGATAATTACGTCGAATGGTTCGCTAAGCTGCACGGAGCTTCGATAAAGGGCGCGGATCGACCGATGCCCAACGTGACGGCCGATGGAATCACTCTGATTAACTTCGGCATGGGAAGTCCGAATGCCGCGACCGTGATGGACCTGTTAAGCGCCGTTGCGCCGAAAGCCGTATTGTTTCTTGGCAAATGTGGTGGCTTGAAACGCAAAAATCAGATTGGCGATTTGGTCCTGCCGATTGCGGCCATTCGAGGTGAAGGCACCTCGAATGATTACCTGCCTTCGGAGGTCCCCGCGCTGCCCGCGTTCCAGTTGCAACGCGCGGTTTCGACGATGATCCGCGATCTCGGTCACGACTATTGGACAGGTACTGTCTACACGACCAATCGTCGTGTCTGGGAACACGATGATCGTTTCAGGGATCTGTTGCGCCGTACGCGAAGCATGGCGATTGACATGGAGACCGCGACAATCTTTGCCGCAGGATTTGCCAACCACATTCCGACTGGCGCGTTGCTTCTTGTGTCCGACCAACCGATGATCCCCGAGGGTGTGAAGACCGAAGCGCTGGATCAGGTGGTGACCGCGAATTATGTCGAAAGGCACATTAAAATCGGGATAGAGGCCTTGAAGCTTGTGCGACGCCATGGCCGCAGCGTGAAGCATTTGCGTTTCGAAGACGATTTCGATGCAGGACCCGAAACATAAAGAGGCATCGCACCCATGCCTGATTTCCACGGCGTCTTTCCCTACCTCGTCTCGCCGGTCGATGCGTCCGGGAAAATTCGAGGCGAAGTTCTCGGCCGGCTCTGCGACGACCTCATCACGTCCGGCGTGCACGGGCTGACGCCGCTCGGCTCGACCGGCGAGTTCGCCTATTTGAACAACGCCCAGCGCGCGGCCGTCGTACAGGCGACGATCGACATTGCAAAAGGCCGCGTGCCGGTGGTTGCCGGCGTCGCCTCGACATCGACGTTGGACGCGGTGGCGCAAGCGAGGGCGTATCAAAAGCTCGGCGCCGACGGCATCCTCGCGATCCTTGAGGCGTACTTCCCGCTGCAAGATGCGCAGGTCGAATCCTATTTTCGGGCGATCGCGGATGCGGTCGATATTCCCGTCGTGATCTACACCAACCCGCAGTTTCAGCGTTCGGATCTCTCGCTCGATTGCATCGCGCGGCTGTCGGCGCATCCGCGCATTCAATATATCAAGGATGCCTCCACCAATACCGGGCGGCTATTATCGATCATGAACCGCTGCGGCGACGCCATCAAAGTGTTCGCAGCCTCCGCACATATCCCGGCGGCGGTGATGCTGATCGGCGGCGTGGGTTGGATGGCGGGGCCGGCCTGCATCATTCCGCGGCAAAGCGTCGAGCTCTATGATCTCTGCCAAGCCAAGCGCTGGGACGATGCGCTGGCGCTGCAACGCAAGCTGTGGCGCGTCAACGAAGCCTTCGCGCGCTTCAACCTCGCCGCCTGCATCAAGGCCGGGCTTGCCATCCAGGGCTATGACGTTGGCGATCCCGTTGCACCTCAGGCGGCGTTAACGGCGGACGAGCGCAAGGTGGTCGAGGCGGTGTTGCGGGAGATGGGGTGAGGCAACACGCCGTCATGCCCGGGCTCGTTCTTTGCTCCGTCATTCCGGGGCGCATCTAAGATGCGCGCCCGGAATCTCGAGATTCCGGGTCTGCGCCTAAGCGGCGCATCCCGGAATGACGGTGTAGTCGGGGCTTGGCGTGTTCCTTGCCTATCCGCTAGAACAGCTTCCGATCCAGCAAGGACCCCAAGGACACCCTCATGAACATTCTTCCCGGCAATATGCGTTTCGGTGCGGGCCAGCCGGTCAAGCGCCTCGAGGACCAGCGGCTTCTCACCGGGAAGGGGCAGTTCATCGACGACAAGCCGGAAGAGGGCGCGCTGTGGCTGCATGTGCTGCGTTCGCCGCATGCCCATGCCAGGATCAAATCCATCGACACCAAGGCCGCCGCTGCGATGGCCGATATCCAGGCCATCTACACCGGCGCCGACCTGGTCACCGAAGACATCGGCACGCTGCCGACGCTACTGGTTTTCCCGCGCCCGGATGGCTCGCCGATGACGGCGCCGCCGCGGCGGCTGCTGGCCCATGAGATCGTGCGCTTTGCCGGTGAACCGGTGGCCGCCGTGGTGGCGAAATCGCGCGTGGCCGCGCAGGCCGCGGCTGAGGCCATCGCGGTCGAATACGAGGTGCTGCCGTCGGTGGTCGATCCCATTGCCGCCACCAAGCCGGGCGCGCCGGTGGTGTGGGCGGAGGTGCCCGACAACATCGTGGCGGCGATGAGCTACGGTGACGCGGCCGCGGTGGAGGCGGCTTTCGCCAAGGCGGCGCATGTGGTTTCGCTCGATCTCGTCAGCCAGCGACTGGCCCCCTCCGCCATGGAGCCGCGCTCGACCATCGCCGAGGTCGAGAAAAAAACCGGCCGGCTGATCCTGCACGTGCAGTCGCAGACGCCTGGCTCGACCCGCGACATTCTGGCCGAGGCGGTGCTGAAGCGGCCCAAGGAAAGTGTGCGCGTGCTGGTCGGCGATATCGGCGGCGGCTTCGGTCAGAAGACCAGCCTTTATCCAGAAGACAGCATCGTGGCCTATGCGGCCGTCAAGCTGAACCGCAAGGTACGCTGGCTTGGCGACCGCACCGACGAATTCCTCGGCGGGACCCATGGCCGCGACCTGACGTCGACCGCCGAGTTCGCGCTCGACGTCAAAGGCCGCGTGCAAGCCTATCGGGTGCGCTCGGTCGGCGGCACCGGCGCGTATCTGTCAGGCACCGGCGCCCTGATTCCGCTGATACTCGGTCCCTTCGTGCAGTCCGGCGTCTACGACCTGCCACTGGTGCATTACGAGGCCAAGGCGGTGATGACCCACACCGCGCCGGTCGGCGCCTATCGCGGCGCGGGCCGGCCGGAAGCGGTCTTTATCGTGGAGCGGCTGATGGACGCCGCCGCGCGGCAGATCGGCATGGACCCCCGCGCCATTCGAAAGGTGAACTATGTCAAGCCTGCGCAAATGCCCTATACCAACGCTGTCGGCCAGATCTATGACTCCGGCGCGTTTGCGCACATGCTGGAGCGTGCTTCCAAGCTTGCCGACTGGGACGGCTTTGCCGCGCGCAAGAAGGCGGCGAAGAAAAAGGGCCTGCTCTATGGCCGCGGCCTGACCAGCTATATCGAGTGGACCGGCGGCACCGTGCATACCGAAAAGGTCAGCCTGCACGCCACAGCCGAAGGGCGGATCGTGCTGCATGCGGGCACGCAGGCGATGGGGCAGGGATTGCAGACGAGCTTCTCGCAGATGGTGGCGGCCTCCCTCGGCATTCCCATCGACAAGATCGACGTGGTGCAGGGCGACACCGATCTCGCCATTGGATTCGGCAGCGTCGGCTCGCGCTCGCTGTTCGTCGGCGGCACCGCGGCGGTGGTATCTGCCAACGATCTGATCGCGAAGGCGCGCGAGAAGGCCTCGCATATGCTCGAAGCCTCCATCGAGGACATCGAATATCGCGACGGCTCGCTCTCGGTGGTCGGTACCGACAAGCGGATCAGCCTGTTCGAGATCGCGAAGAAGGAAAATGGCGGGCGGCTGAGCGTGGACAGCGAAGGTGCGGTCGACGGGCCGACCTGGCCGAACGGCACGCATATCTGCGAAGTCGAGGTCGATCCACAGACCGGCATCACGCGCGTCGTGCGCTACACCACGGTCGACGACGTCGGCGTCGCCATCAATCCGATGCTGGTGACGGGACAGGTTCACGGCGGCGTCGCGCAAGGCATCGGCCAGGCGCTGTACGAGGGCGTCGCCTACGACGCGGAAGGCCAGTTGCTGACCGCGAGCTATATGGACTATTGCCTGCCGCGGGCCGACGACATTCCGCCGATCGAGGTCACGCTGGATGATTCAGCGCCGTGCCGCACCAATCCGCTCGGCGCCAAGGGCTGCGGTGAATCCGGTGCGATCGGCGGTCCGCCCTGCATCACCAACGGCGTGATGGACGCGCTGAGCGATCTCGGCATCAAGACCATCAACACCCCGCTGTCGCCGCTGAAGGTCTGGCAAGCGATTCAGGAGGCGAAGGCGGCGCGGGGGTGAGGCCGCCACCAATAACCTAGCCATCGTCATTCCGGGGCGCTCGCAAGAGCGAACCCGGAATCTCGAGATTCCGGGTCTGGTCCTTCGGACCATCCCGGAATGACGTTGTTCCCTGTCAAATCGTTCTGATACCCTGCCGCTCAGACAAAGCGGGAGTTCTTCGATGCGCAAACTTTGGACCGTGCTGGCGGCGCTGGCGACGTTGAGCCTCACCAATTGCGGCTATAACGCGATTCAGACCAATGACGAGCAGGTCAAGTCGGCCTGGTCCGAGGTGCTGAACCAGTACCAGCGGCGCGCTGACCTCGTGCCCAACCTCGTCAATTCGGTGAAAGGCTTTGCGCAGCAGGAAAAAGACGTGCTGCTGGGCGTCACCAATGCGCGGGCCAAGGTCGGCAGCATCCAGGCGACCCCGGAGCTCATCAATGATCCCGGTGCGTTCGCGAAATTCCAGGCCGCCCAGGGCGAACTCTCCAGCGCGCTGTCGAAGCTTCTGGTGGTGACCGAGAATTATCCGCAGCTCAAATCCGACACGCTGTTTCGTGACCTGATGTCGCAGCTCGAGGGCACCGAGAACCGCATCACGGTGGCGCGCAACCGCTATATCAAGGCGGTACAGGACTATAACGTCGGCGTCCGCACCTTCCCGAACAATCTGACGGCGATGATTTTCGGCTATAAGGAGAAGGCCAATTTCACGGTCGACAACGAAAAGGAAATCTCGACCGCGCCGAAGGTGGACTTCAATCCGGCGCCGGCACCCGCCAAGTAGTTTGGCAACCGGACCGGTCCCGTGATGATCGCTGCAAGGGCATCCCTTCTTGCGCTTTTGGTATGCTGGGCCTTCGCCGCCGCAGCCGATGTCGCGGTGCCGCCGCTCTCGGGGCGGGTGGTCGATCAAACCGGCACATTGTCCGCGAGCGACATATCCGCGCTGACGCAGACGCTGAAGAATCTCGAAACGCGGAAAGGCAGCCAGGTCGCGGTGCTGATTGTACCGACCACGGCACCCGAGACGATCGAGCAATATTCGATAAGGGTGGCCGAAGCCTGGAAGATCGGGCGCAAGAAGATCGATGACGGCGCTCTCCTGGTCGTTGCCAAGAACGACCGCAAGCTTCGCATCGAGGTCGGATATGGTCTGGAGGGCGCGCTCACCGACGTCACCGCAAGCCGCATCATCGACGAGATCATCGTGCCGAAATTCCGGAGCGGCGATTTCGCCGGCGGAATTTCCGCGGGCGTCGACCGGATCGTCGCGGTGATCGACGGTGAAAAGCTGTCCGCGCCGGTGCAACGGCAACAATCCAACTCCGGTTCCCTGAATTTCGATCCGCTCAATCCGTTCTTCATCATTCCAGTGCTGCTGTTTGGCGGCCTGATACGAAGCCTGTTGGGCCGGCTGATCGGCTCAGTGGCGAGCGGTGGTTTGGTGGCACTGATCGCCTGGTATTTCTTCGCTTCACTGCTCGCAGCCGTGCTCGCGGGCGCCATCGCCGCCATCTTTGTGATGTTTAGCGACAGCATCACCTCGTCGGCGCCGGGCCGCCGCGGAAGCGGATGGTCAGGCGGCGGTGGTTCATTTTCGGGCGGCAGTTCGAGCGACAGCGGCGGGTTTTCCGGCGGCGGCGGCAGTTTTGGCGGCGGCGGCGCGTCGGGAAGCTGGTAGAGTTGGAAACCATGGGCATCAAGCGCATCGGCAAGCATCTTCTCGAGCATCACTGGCGGGCACGGCGGATTTTCACGCCGAAAGTGCTGGCCGCGATCGAGCAGGCGATCAAGGCGGGCGAGGCCACCCATTCCGGCCAGGTCCGTTTCGTGGTGGAAGGCGCACTCGACGGCGCGCCGCTGTTCAAGGGCCAGTCGGCGCGGGAGCGCGCGCTCGATGTGTTCTCGCAATTGCGGATCTGGGACACCGCCCACAACAACGGCGCGTTGATTTATCTGCTGCTGGCCGACCGCAAGGTCGAGATCATCGCCGACCGCGGCATCGACGCCAAGGTCGGCGCTGCCGGATGGCAACAGATCTGCGCCACCATGCAAAGCGATTTCAAGGCAGGGAATTTCGAGGGCGGCGTCATCAAGGGAATCCAGGCGGTTTCGGAGCAACTGGCCGCGCATTTTCCCAAACACGGGGCGGGGCCGAACGAACTGCCGGATGCGCCGGTGGTGATGTGAGCTCTCGTCATTCCGGGGCGCGAGTGAAACTCGCGAACCCGGAATCCGGAGCTTATCGAAAAAGATTCCGGGTTCGCTCGCTGGGCGAGCGCCCCGGAATGACGGCCTAAACTCCTACGCCTTGACCGTAGGCCTTGTTCCGACCCGCGCGAACCAGGCGGCGAGATTGGTGTTGGCGGCATCAAGCGGCTGGCCGACCTGATTGCCGAAATCGATCCAGCAATAGAGCAGGATATCGGCCAGCGTGAAGCGCTTGCCGCATAGATATTCCTTGCCCGTCATCTGGTCGTTGAGCCATTGCAGGCGGTTGGCCGCGATCATCTTGAGGCCGGGGGAAGCCTCTGGCGCGACCGGGATCCGCTTTTCGAAGAATTTCAGCGCCTCGCCGAAACGATAGCCGTTGGCAAGCGGCTCGCAAATGTTGAGATCGACGCGCCGCGTCCACATCCGGCACTCCGCGCGCTGTTCCGCCGTGCTTCCGATCATCGCGGGTTCCGGCTTTTTCTCTTCGAGATATTCGCAGATCGCGGTGATCTCCGACAGATAGCTGCCGTCATCAAGTTCGAGCGTCGGCATCTGGCCGTGCGGATTGCGCTTGAGATGTTCGGCTTGCCGGTTTTCGCCGCCGCGCAAATCAACGGTCTGCTTGGGCATTTCAATGGCCTTCTCCGCCATGAACATGCGGACAATGCGCGGGTTCGGCCCGATCGAGTCGTAGAATTTCATTAGTCGCTCCCCAACGATTATATCGGCATCTTGTTGATGCCTTTGAGCAGACTGCCCCTCCGTTTGTCAAACCGCCGAAAAGGCCGGGCCGTTTCAGCTCCCGCTCGGCGCTGCCACTAAGTTGAAACCCGGTCCGGATGATTTCCTAAAATTTCGGTAAGCGGGCGGCCCGGTAACGAATTGGCAAGCAATGAAAGTTACCAAATGGTCAACCTCTATTGGAGATTTGACCGTGAACGAGCAAAAGCCCGAAGAGACCAGCGGCGAACCCACCTCCCTCAGCGCCGTACCGGCCGTTTCCCCTTCGCGGGACGCGCAAAGCGAGCCGGCGGCCGCCTCGGCCCAGAAAGCGGTCGAGGAATCGGTTGGGAAAGCAGGCAAGGAAGTGGTTCAGGTGCCCTCGCAGGGACCGGCAAACGCCGAGTCTCCCAGCCTGGCGCCGGAGCAGGCCGCCGCCGCGGAAATGCCGAAGGCAGCCGCGCCCAAAGCTGATGGCCCTGCCGCCGATGCTCCTATTGCCGCTGCCGCCGAGGCTGACGCACCGCCGCTTCCCGGCAAGGTCATCATCATGTCATCAGGCGATCGCGCCGGGGCGGACCACGGCACGGGTTCGGAACAACAAGCCGGCGAGAACAAGGGAATGTTCGGCAACCGCCGGATCGCGGCCATCGCCGCAATGGTGGCGCTGGCGATCGCGGCGGGCGCGCTTGGCGGCGCGCTGGCGACCGCAGCGCGTATGCAGGCAACTGGCGGCGACGCCGCGACCGGCAACCGTCAGGCGCTTGAGGCATCGGTGGCGCGGATCGAAGCCGATATCCAGGCGCTGAAGACCGGCCTCGAACACGCCTCCAAACTCACCAGGCTCAGCGAAGCCGTTGACAAGCCCCGAGCCCCGGCAGCCGCTCCGGTGCCGGTCGCAGCAGTGCCGGCTGCGATGAAGGAGGTCACGGGTTCGGTGACACCTCCGGCGGAGTCGGCATCCGCCGCGGCGCCCAAGACCGAAGTGAGCAGGTTGCCGACCATCGAAGGCTGGGTGTTGCGCGATGTCGCCCGTGGCGGTGCCCTGATCGACGGCCGGCGCGGCGTCTACGAAGTGTATGCCGGCGATTTCGTGCCGGGCCTCGGCCGGGTCGATGCCATCCGGCGCCAGGACGGCCGCTGGGTGGTCGTGACCACCAAGGGTCTGATCGTCGCGCACTAGGACTTGTTGCGCCTCACCGCGATGTGAAGCGAGGTCGCGGCGATTTTGATCGCCGCGCGACAGCGCGTTCGCTTTTTCGGCTATTTCCTGACATAGAGCCGCTTGGGCGAGGCCCAGGAATGAGGCCTCGCGCGCGGTGTTTGTCAGGACATGAGCCGTACGTTGCGATTTCTTGTCACCCTCTTCGCTCTGTTTTGCAGCGTGCTTCCGCTGCGCCATGCGCAGAGCGCGCCGGCGCTGGAGCGTGGTGTTGCGATCACCGATCCCTTGGCTTTGCAGGATCTTGATCGCGGAAGATTTGGTCTTGCTCGCATGCTCTTGCCGGCGCGGCCGGTTGATGCGCCGTTCACCAGCAGGGGGTTGTTTGCGCTGCCCTCGATGGCGCCCGTCCGCGCGGCGCTCGACGGCGAGTTCGAGCGCTATACCCAAAGCCACAAAGCCGGTCTTCCGAACGAAACCATCGGCGTTGGAACTTCCTTCGACTTTCAGCTGTTCGATCGCGCGTTGCTTTACTCGCCCGATACGCGTTTCGTGTTGGCGGGCATCGTCAACCGGATGGACCGCGCCTATCTGTCCGAGGCGCATTGCGGTGAAATCCGGCTGATCTACCGCCTGACGCGGACAGATCTGCCGGCGGCCGGCGATCATGCGCTCTCGCCGCGGCTGCCGATGACGCTCAACCTGGTGTTGAGGACGAGAGGCGACAACGCGATCGGCGGCAGGGGCGCGACGCTTAACTGCGCCGAGATCGCGCGCCGATGGCTTGCGGCGGGCGATTGGCCGCTGACCGGGGCAGCGCTTGCGGAAAAGTTGACGTCGGCTGATGGTCCGCTGGGTTTGATCGAACCAGAGAACATCGATCGCATCGAGACCAATCTTCAGATCGCGGTCGCGCCAAAATCGCAGGTCCGCGACTTTCGTACCGACTATCTCCTGAAGGTTTTCGACTACAACGCGCAGAATAGCACGTTCGAGGAAGCGACGCTCGAAAACCAGATCGACCGCGAGCGGATCCTGGCGGACCAGAATCTCGCTCGCGAGTTCAGGGCTTGGCTGCTGGACCCCAAACATTTCAGCGAACTCGATCGCGGCACCGTCTTGATTCCGAAACAGTACCTGGCCGTCCGCGCCATCGCGCCGACCCCGACCGGATTTTCATCGTCCGATTTGCAGCCGGCCTTTGGTCTGGTGCAGGGGGAAAGCGCATCCGCTGATCCCGTGTTCACCAGGAGTGACGTCATCGCGGCGCTGGAAAAAGCGGCGCAGCGCGGCATTGGCCTGCAAAATATCCGTTCGGTCGCAGGCTTTGAGCGCCGGCTCAACGACGTCACCTGTGCAGGCTGCCATCAAACCCGCGGCATCGGCGGATTTCATTTCCCCGGCGTCGACTGGATGACGGCCAATCCTTCCAACTCGAAGGTGGTGCCGGCCTCGCCGCATTTCTTCGGCGACCAGATCCGCCGCCGCAATATCCTGACATCGATGCGCGATGGCGAACGACCGGACTACTCGCGGGGGTTTTCGAGCCGGCCGCAATTGCGTGGCAGCGGCGACCTCTCTGGTACCGAATATGGCGACGGCTGGGGCGCGCCTTGCTATAGTCAGCGCGCCAACGCCGCGGACAACGACCGCAGTTTCAAGTCATGGACCTGCGCCAAGGGGCTCGCCTGTCAGGTCATGAACGATGCCTCGCGCATGGGAATGTGCTTTGTAGGCAGTCGCTAGGGCGTTTTCCAAGGGACGACCCGCGGACTGACCTGACTGAGGCCTGGATTGACAGTAAGCTCACCAATCTGTTTCATCGTGCCGGCCGCGCGACAATGAGTGCCGGGAAGGAAACATGGACGACATCATTATCGTCGGCGCCGGTATTGGCGGGCTGACGCTCGGACTGACGCTGCACGCGGCGGGAATTCCCTGCAGGATATTCGAATCCGCACCTGAAATCCGCGCGGTCGGCGTCGGCATTAATCTCTTGCCGCATGCCACCAAGGAACTCGCCGCGCTTGGCCTGGAGGCCGATCTGGCGCGGGTTGCGATTGCCACCCAGGATTCAACATTCTTCAACCGCTTCGGCCAGCTGATCTATCAGGAGCCGCTCGGACGCGCCGCCGGCTATGATCATCCGCAATTCTCGATCCACCGCGGCGATCTGCAGATGGCGCTGCTCGAGGCCTTCCGGACGCGCGCCGGGGTCGACCGGCTCCTGACCGGCCATCACTGCGTCGGCGTCGAGCAGGACGATGCCGGCATCAGCGTGCATTTTTCGCCACACCCGGGAGCAGCCACAAGGCACACGGTGCGCGGTCGCGCCGTCATCGCCTGCGACGGCATCAACTCGGCGATCCGCAGGCAGTTTTTCCCTGGCGAAGGCGAACCGCGTTATTCCGGCGTCAACATGTGGCGCGGCGTCACCCGATGGAAGCCGATCTTATCGGGCGCGAGCCTGATCCGCGCCGGGTGGCTGTCGCACGGCAAGATGGTGATCTATCCGATCCGCGCCACCGGCAGCGACGGGCTGCAGCTCATCAACTGGGTCGCCGAAATCGAAACGCCGGTCTATCGCAAGCGCGACTGGAACCGGCCGGGAGCGACCAGTGATTTCATCGGGGCGTTCGCCGATTGGCATTTCGACTGGCTCGATGTCCCCGCGCTCATTCGCGGTGCCGAAAGCGTACTGGAATTTCCGATGGTCGATCAGGACCCGTTGCCGCGCTGGAGTTTTGGCCGGGTGACGTTGCTCGGCGACGCCGCCCACCCGATGGTGCCGCGCGGCTCCAACGGCGCCGGACAGGCGATCCTCGATGCGCGGGCGATGACGTCGGCGCTGCTCGGCAACGGCGATGTCGTTGCCGCGTTTGCCGCTTATGAGAAGCAGCGCCTCGAAGTGACAACGCGGATCGTTCTGACCAACCGAATCAATCCGCCCGACGCCATCTTGCGCGAGGTGTTTCAGCGCACCCACGACCGGCCGTTCGCCTCGATCGACGACGTCATCAGCCGCGACGAGCTGGTCGCCTTGTCCGATGGCTACAAGCAGATCGCCGGCTATTCGAAGGAAGCATTGCGGGTTTGAGGTGCGCGCAGTTCAAGCGGAAGGAATGGAATGGTGTCAGGAGCCCAAGCAAGCAGCGCATCGCCCGTCGATGTCGCCGAGTTCATCGACGCCCAACCCGTCGGCGGGTTTCAGGTCAGGTTGTTGCTGACCTGCGCGGCGGTGTTGTTTCTCGACGGTTTCGACACCACGGCCATTGGCTACGTCGCGCCGGTACTCGCCAGGGAATGGGGCCTGGGCAAGGGCGCTCTCGGCCCGGTGTTCAGCGCGGGCCTGTTCGGGCTCATGATCGGCGCGCTGATCTTCGGGCCCCTGGCGGACCGCGTCGGACGCAAGAAGATCATCATTTTCTCCACGTTGACTTTCGGCCTCGGCGCGCTGGTCACTGCCTTCGTTCAGGACGTCAACACGCTGTTCGCGATCCGGTTTCTGACCGGCCTCGGTCTCGGCGGAGCGATGCCGAACGCCATCGCGCTGACGTCCGAATTCAGTCCACGGCGCCGCCGCGCCACCATGGTGATGATCATGTTCGTCGGCTTCTCGATAGGTGCGGCCCTCGGCGGCCTTCTCGCCGCGGCGTTGATTCCGCAATTCGGCTGGCGATCGGTATTTGTCGTCGGTGGCGTAGCGCCGCTGCTTTTGGCGCCGGTCCTGGCGCTGAGATTGCCGGAGTCGGTGCGGTTTCTCGCGTTCAACGGTCGGGCCGATGCGCGGGTCGCACAACTGCTTGGGCTGATCAGTCCGAAGGCGGCGTTTGCCCCGGCAACCCGCTTCGTCGTGGATGAGCCGGAGTTGGCCGGGATTCCGGTCAAGCATCTTTTCAGGGGCGGAAGAACCCTGGCGACGCTGCTATTGTGGATCGTGTTCTTCATGAGTCTGCTCGACATCTATTTCCTGTCGAACTGGTTGCCCACGGTCCTCAACGATCTCGGCGCTTCGGTATCGGAAGCGGCGGCGATCGGATCGATGTTGCAGGTCGGCGGTGTCGTCGGAACCTTCGCACTCGGCAGTATCATCGATCGCTTCTCGTTTCGTGCGCTGGCGCTGGTATATTTCGTCGCCGTGTTCGCGGTCGCCGCGATTGGCCAGCTCGGGCATTCCGTCACCTTCGTCACCATGGCCATTTTCGCCGCCGGCTTCTGCATCGTCGGCGGCCAGATCGCCGCCAACGCGCTGGCGGCGGGATTCTATCCGACCTCGGTCAGGGCCACCGGCGTCGGCTGGGCGCTCGGGATTGGCCGGGTCGGCTCGATTGTCGGACCATTGGTCGGCGGCGCGTTGCTGACCATGAAATGGAGCGCAGGCGAGGTGTTCATCGCCGCAGCAGGCGCCGCCCTGTGCGCAGCGCTGGCGGCGTTTTCGCTGAGCCGGCTCGCAGGGCTCGGTGGAAGCGGCAAGGGCGCGCCGGTGCCGGAATCCTTTGAGGCGGGCTTGCGTCCGTCGTCGACGGCGGCCCAAGCCTAGAGTCTCGGTCCGGCGAAAGCAGGGAGCGCAATCGCGAGATCGCCGAGAACGAAAGCACCCGGCAAACCATCGGCGACATCCGCGTCAGTGCATGGGCGATCGCGCTCGCCGTCATCGGTTAGGTTCGCCTAGCCGCTATCAGAACTTTGAAACTTTTCGATCGGGATCATCCTCGATCGGAGGCGGCCACGTCCCGCACTCGAAACTTCGGGCGATGCCTGGGCAGACCGTACCCGCCTGAATGGAAGGCGTGGCAACAAGCCGCGCCCGACCGGCAGACCAGGGCCCGCGGAAGCCAGGGCCATAATGGACCCTGTTCTTATGCTTCTTGAAATGCTTGCCGTGGATCGTCGCGGCCGTGGCTGGCGTGACTGTGGGAACCAGCACCAGCGCCGCTGCGCCTATCGCAAGCGCCAAAACCCGGATGGCAAATTCGCCCATGGGTCTCTCCTGAGGTTCCCCTGCAACCAGTCGAAGAGCAAACCTGCGCTGGCTCAACGTGTCTGTCTCTTAAATTTAATTTTACCAGCGGGTCCCCTCGGCCGTAATGCCGTGTTCGTCGCGGCCTCATGGCGCGCGCCAAGCCGCGCACCTCACCACGAGGATCGGCCTTCACGCCACCGCGCCCGATGCCCGCAACTCTTGAATCGACGCCTCGTCGTAGCCCGATTCGCGCAGGATTTCATCGCTGTGCTCGCCGACCCCGGGCGGATGCCGCGGCTTGACCTTCTCGCTGCCGTCGATCCAGATCGGGCTGTTGATCGTGAGCATGGTGTCGTTCGCAAACGGCACCAGAACGTCGTTCTCGATCATCTGCCGGTCGTTGGGAATGTCGTCGAGGATGCCGACCACGCCGAACACCAGCCCATTGCCGTCGAGGATCCCGCGCCATTCGGCGAGCTCTCTCGTGGCAAAGATGTCGTCGAAGATACTGATCAGCTCCAGCGAGCGCGCATGGCGATCGGGCTTGGTGGCGAATCTGGGGTCTGCAATCAGATCTTCCCGGCCGAGGCAGCGGGCAAGCACCGGCCATTGCCGTTCCTCGTTGAGCAGCGACAGGATGAGCCAGCGCCCGTCTTTGCATTTGTAGTGGTTGGTGACGGCGTTGAGGGCGCGTTCGCGCGGACGCCGCTCCTGGAATTTCGCGCCGCACAATTTGGCCTGGGCCAACACACCAGCGGCCCAGATGCCGTTGGCCATCAGGTTCGAGCTGACGTGCGAACCCTCACCGGTGCGCTCGCGCTTATAGAGCGCGGTGACGATCGCGCCGTAAAGCGCCATCGCGCAGGGGTGGTCGCCCATGCCGGGCACCGAGCGCGCCGGCGTGGTGCTCTGATCGGCGCGCACCAGATCCATCAGCCCCGAGCGCGCCCAATAGGCATTGCTGTCGAAGCCGGGCTTGTTGGCTTCCTCGCCTTTCTCGCCGTAACCGGTGAACGACGCATAGACCAGGCGCGCGTTGAGTGGTTTAAGTTCCTCATAGGTGATCCCCAGCCGCTGGCGCACGCCGGGCGGAAAATTGGTGATGAAGACGTCGGCCTCCGCCACGAGCCGATAAAGCACCGCCTTTCCTTCCGGCCTGGAGAGGTCGAGCGCAATGCTACGTTTGTTGCGCGATTCCAGGAGCCACGCGAAATTGTGCGGGCTGATCGGATATCCCGGCAAATTCGGCAGGTTGCGGTAGGGATCGCCAGATCCCGGCGGCTCGATCTTGATCACCTCCGCGCCGAAATCCGACAGCACCGTCGCGGCCGCGGGCGCGGCGATGAAGCTCGCGCAATCCAGAACCTTGAGGCCTGCGAAGATGCCGTCTGCCATGGTGAGATCGCTCCCGTCTTGTTGTGGGTCTTTGTGCCGCGTTGTTGCGGCCGGCGGATTCGCGCGCATTTGACCGATGTTGGCGCCGTGATGCAATCCATCTATTGTCATTCCGGGATGGTGCGTGAGCACCAGACCCGGAATCTCGAGATTCCCCGATGCGCGATTGCGCATCTGAGGTCTGGTCCTTCGGACCATCCCGGAATGACGGCAAGATTGCTTCGTCGCTTGCGCTCCTCGCAATGACGGTCAATCGCTACCCGACATCAGCGCCGCATTGCCCCCGGCCGCTGCCGTGTTGACGGTCACCGTCTGCTCGGTCGCGAAGCGTGGCAGATAATGCGGGCCACCGGCCTTGGGGCCGGTGCCCGACAATCCGTGGCCACCGAACGGCTGCACGCCGACCACGGCGCCGATCATGTTGCGGTTGACATAGACGTTGCCGACGGAAAGCCGGTCGACCACGGCGTCGATCCTGTCGTCGATCCGCGACTGGATGCCGAGCGTCAGCCCGTAGCCCGAGCGTTCGATCGACCGCAGCACATCATCGAGCCGTTCGGCGTCGTAGCGCACCACATGCAGAACCGGTCCGAAAACTTCCTCGGTCAGCTGATCGGTGCTCGCCAGTTCGAAAATATGCGGCGCGACGTAATGGCCGGCGGGCGCCTGCCCGACAAGATGGGTGCGGGCTTCGCGCTTCATTCGCGCGATATGCGCCTCGATCCGCTGTTTTGCCTCGGCATCGATGACGGGTCCGATCTGCACGGATGGATCGCGGGGATCACCAAGCCTGAGTTCGCGCGCGGCGCCTGCAATCATCTCGATCATGCGGTCGGCGACGTCGTCCTGGACGAACAGCAGACGCAGCGCCGAGCAGCGCTGGCCGGCGGAGCGAAACGCCGAGGTCACGACATCGTCGGCGACCTGTTCGGGCAGAGCGGTCGCGTCCACGATCATCGCATTGATGCCGCCAGTCTCGGCGATCAGCGGCACGATCGGGCCGTCCTTGGCGGCGAGTGTGCGGTTGATCGAACGCGCGACCTCGGTCGAGCCCGTGAAGACGACCCCGGCCAATTCGTGATGAGCGGTCAGCGCCGCGCCGATGCTGCCGTCGCCAGGCAACAGCTGCAGCGCGGAAGCGGGCACGCCCGCTTCTTGCAGCAAGCGAACGGTTTCCATCGCGATCAACGGCGTCTGCTCGGCGGGCTTTGCCACCACCGCATTGCCGGCCATCAGCGCCGCCGTCACCTGCCCGGTAAAGATCGCCAGCGGAAAATTCCACGGCGAGATCGCGGCGAACACGCCGCGGCCGCGCAGCCGCAACACGTTGCTCTCACCGGTCGGGCCCGGCAGGGTTTTATCGGCGCCGAACAGCTCGCGGCCTTGCGCGGCGTAATAGCGGCAGAAATCCGTGGCTTCGCGGACTTCCGAGACCGCGTCGTCCAGCGTCTTGCCGCCCTCGCGTTGCAACAGAGCGATGAAGCGCGCCGCGCGTCTCTCCAGCAGGTCGGCGGCTTGTCCAAGGATTTTGGCGCGCGCGTCGGCCGACGTGCGGCTCCAACTGACAAATCCCTCGCGCGCGGCTGATATCGCCGCGTTCACGTCCACGAGCGTCGGCTCGATCACGCTTCCAACCTGCGTGGTCTGGTCGATCGGACTGACGATTTGCCGCGTTGCGCCTGCGCCGGTTTGGCCGTTGATGAACATTGCTGCCGTAACAGAGGTAGTCTCCGCCGCGACCGCGGAGAGCAGCTCGTCCAACGCGGCTCGGTCGCCGAATTCGATGCCGCGCGAATTTTTGCGCTGCGGCTGGTAGAGATCGCGCGGCAAAGGGATGTTCGGATGCCGGGCGTTTTCGGCGGTGCCGATGATGTCTGCCGGGCGCCGCAACAACGTCGCCACCGGCACGGCATCGTCGGCGGCGAGCGCCACGAACGAGGAATTGGCGCCGTTCTCCAGGAGGCGCCGCACCAGATAGGCGAGGAGATCGCGGTGACTGCCGACCGGCGCATAGGTCCGGTGGGCCACGTCCGGGAGATCCGTGCTCAGTTGCGCGTAGAGCGCCTCGCCCATGCCATGCAGCCGCTGAAACTCAAACCCCCGTTGGCCGCCGGCCAGTTCCAGAACGGTCGCGACCGTCAGCGCATTGTGGGTGGCGAATTGCGGGAACAGGCGGGGCCTTAAGCCAAGCAGCTTTTGCGCGCAGGCGATGTAGTTCAAATCGGTCATCGCCTTGCGGCTGAACACCGGATAGTCGGCGAGGCCGCGCTCCTGCCCGCGCTTGATTTCGCTATCCCAGTACGCGCCCTTGACGAGGCGCACCATCAGGCGGCGGTTCAGCGCTCGAGCGAGCGCGTCCGCATAGTCGATCACGGCGACGGCGCGCTTCTGGTAGGCCTGGATAGCGAGGCCAAAACCGTCCCAGCCTGCGAGCGAAGCGTCAGCGAACGCCGTCGCGATCACCTCCAGCGACAGTTCCAGCCGATCCGCTTCTTCGGCATCGACGGTGAAATTCAAATCGTAAGCTTTGGCCCGCCGCGCCAGATCGATCAACCGCGGCGTCAATTCGGCGATCACGCGTGGCCGGCTCAACGCTTCGAAACGCGGATGCAGGGCCGAGAGCTTGACCGAGATGCCGGGCCGGTCGGGCAGGGGGCGATCATCGGTGGCACGGCCGATGCTCTCGATCGCGCTGGCGTAGGAATTGAAGTAGCGTTCCGCATCATCAGCGGTGCGCGCGCCTTCGCCAAGCATGTCGAAGGAATAGCGCGCAGTGCCACTGCAATGCGGCTCTGCCCGCGCCAACGCCGCCTCGATGGTCTCGCCAAGAACAAAGTGGCTGCCCATCAGCCGCATCGCCTGCCTGGTGGCGGCACGGACCGCCGGAACGCCCAACCGTTTCGCCAGCCGGCCAAGTGTTCCCTGCGGGGTTTCGCCCGGCTGAATGACGCGCGCCGACATTCCGAGCGCCCACGCCGAGGCGTTGACCAGGAAGGCGCTCGACTTGGTCTCGTGATGCACGAAGTCACCCTCGCCGAGCTTGTCCTCGATGAACCGGTCGGCGGTGCGGGCGTCGGGTACGCGGAGCAATGCCTCCGCCAGCACCATCAGCGCGAGACCTTCCTTGGTGGACAACGCGAATTCGCGAAGCATGTCCTCGACGCCGCCGAGCCGATCATCACCGGCGCGTATGGCCTCGATCAGCCGTGTCGCGGTGCGGTCGATCCTCCCGTCCTGCTCCGCGCTCAAGCGAGCGGCGGCGAGATGCGTGGCTGCGATGGCGCCATCATCCGGCGCGAAGGGCGCTTCGAACAGGGGAACGGAGGCGGGATCGAATTTCATCGCATGCCCTGGCGCATGATCCGCCGAAGCATACAGTCAAGCCCGACCCAAAGGAATCAGCGGTTTGGCGTAAGGAACATGCGCTTTTCGATATTCAGGGCACAGTCGGACGCAAAACCACCGCGGGCAGCGTTGCTGTCGCCGGCGGTCGGGAATGCCAGAAAAATGGCCATGGCGGATTGAGCAGTCGAACCAGCGCTCTACGCCAGCTCGGATGCGCAAGAGTGGTTCCCACTCTCGACAATTTGAGTCTGTTCTTGGGGTCTTGGCTGGAAGCCCCACTCCCGGATTGGATTTCCGAGAGTGCGCTGCTATCGACCGCGCTCTCGAATCAAACCTTGAGGTTCTCGGCCGAAGTCTTGCCGCGATTGGCAACTTCTTCGTATTCCACCGTCTGTCCTTCGTTAAGGGTCGAAAGGCCAGCTTTCTCAACCGCCGAAATATGAACAAAAACGTCTTTGCCGCCGCTCGAGGGTTGGATGAATCCAAACCCCTTGGTCGCGTTGAACCACTTCACAGTGCCTTTAGCCATCACGTCGTCTCCGCGGGAGCAAAAAACAAAAAGCGGACGCCCGGTCCCCGCAAACCGGCATGTCCGACGGATGCAGGATACGCGGTATGGGGCGCGCTTGATAGCTTAAACGACAGCGCGATTTCGGCGGAAAACGATCGCTATCGCGGCCCATTTGCAGCTTTTTGCCTGTTTCGCGCTGATTTGATGTAGCAGACGCCTGGAAACCCCGCCCGGTTTGCCGGTTAGCGAGCCGGCATGAACGGGGCAAGCCGTTCGCGCCGTTTGCGATGAGTTCCTTCAATTTAGCGCTAAAATTTCAACGCGAAGCAGGCATGACCGAGTAGCCGCCGAGGCGAGGTGATGCTGGATCGCCGGCCGGCAATGCCGGTTCGCAGACTTGCAATGCGGGCTTTCGAGCGAACTGGCTTGAAAACGCGTGATCCTGCCGCTTCGACCATGAGATATAGCTGGCGACGAGGATCATGATCGCGATGCCAGAAACGCTTACGAAAATCTGCTCGGCAAGCGAACCCGAACTCGTCAACAGGAAAAAATGCCCCGCGAAGGAGAGGAAGACGCCCGCGCAAAAAATCGAAAGCGATTGCTGGCCGCACAGAATGAGGGGCTTGAAGATCGGCCATCGCAGCCCGGGCCAATCCCGCGGCATGAATCGCGTCACGAGGAAAGCGACGACGATGAAATGCAAGACGCGATAGGGGGCGAGATTTATCTTGTCGTTCGGATTGAACGCGTCGAACAGCCAGCCCGGAAGCATCTTTCCGAATTCCGGGAAGCGACCCGCCATCGTCATCACCAGCGCAAACACCAGGTAAGCGATCCCGACATAGAGCAGGATCGGTGACTTAAGTATGCCAGGACGCCATCTGGCTCCGCCGAGCGCGCACCAGGCGCCGAGCACAAAGAGCAACTGCCAGCAAACCGGATTGAAATACCAGCTTCCCTCCGGAAAGGACGGCAAATTCCATTCGAACTGACGCGCAGCAAGATAGAGCGCAAGGGATCCGGCCATCGCCAGACCAGGCTGGCGCAACATCGTCCACAACACCAGCGGGAAGCAGGCCATCAACAGGACGTAGAGCTGCAGCACGTCGAGGTTCAGCGCCTTCGATTGCAGAATTAGCCCGTGCGCGACAGTCCGGACCGGCGCCTCGACAAGGCCGGCGACTTTGAATTCGTAGATGATGTCAGGAGCGGCATATCGTATTGCGACATCTCCGATCGCCACGACGTAGATCGCGAACAAGACGATGTAGGCGGCGTAAAGTTGCCAGGCGCGCCTGAGCACCCTGGTTGCGCCGACGACGACGCCGCGTTCCAGCATGATGTTGGCGTAGACGCTCGCCGCGGTATAGCCGGAGATGAAGATGAAGACGTCCGCTGCGCCGCTGAACCCATAATTTCTCAGCGTAACCCAGCTCACCATGTTGTGGGGAATGTGGTCCAGAAAGATGAACCAGTTCGCTAATCCCAGAAAAAGAGCGAGTCGCGAATCGCGCGCGTTTTGCGCGAGAATTGTTTTAATATCCATTGTCGCTATTCGTGTAATGGGAGATTCGTCGGGAATCAGAAATTCCGGAAGCAAAATTCATTTAGTGCAGATGACCTTGCGAGCCTAGTAGACTTTACGTGAGCGGAACGTTACCGCCCCCGAGCAGCGGCAGCACGCGTCCAGTTTTGGTTAACGAGTACTGATGATCGCCGACGGATTTGATCAAGTAGTCTTCACAAACAGAAGGGGCGCGGGTGCTCCCCTTACTCCCGCAACCACTCATTTCGAAAAAACACGAATCCGTGAGCCTTCGATGAGACAATCGACTATCCTGGAAACATCCGTGATTGGCGCGCCGTAGACCTTGATCATCTTGTTGACTTCGGCCACGCAAAACCCCGGCCGCTGGCAGGCGGCCGGGGCTTCGGATCGAGCGAAGCGAAGTTCGATCAATAACCGCAAACATTGACGACGCGCAGGCGATAGCCATACGGGGTGGGCACGCGGCGCGCCACAAAGCATCCGTCGTCGTCGTAACCGCCGGCATAGCCGATGCCGAAGCCGCCGAAGCCGCCGAAGTGATGATGATGATGATGATGATGGAAGCCCCAGCCACCTCCGCCCCACGGCTTGGCAGAAGCGGCGGAAGGAGCCAGCGCCACGGCGCCGAGAGAAGCAGCGGCAGCAAGGGCGAGAGTCAATTTGCGTAACATGTCGTTCTCCTCAAGTGGTGCGCGCTCGGCGCGGGTTGTGCCTGTCAGTCTTGTATCTGTCAGTCTTGTACCTGTCAGTCTTGCCCATCGCCCATCAGTCGTCTCCCCGAGACGCGGGGTTCGAGAAAACCGATCACGGATCAGGGAGATTTTTCTGAACGGTTGTTCAGACGCGGCCAGGTCACATCATGATGTGGTTAATGGAGCGCTACCGTTAAGCCGCAGCAGGCGTTGCCTCGTCGATCAGCGCGGACAAAACATTGCTGCTGGCGACAATGCGTACACTCATCGGCTCTTTTCGGCCGCGGATTTCCACGTCCTGCTGCGGCAGAGTGTCGGCTGGAAGCTCGGCGGTCGCAAGAACCTCGTCCGAGAGAATGACTTCACACCCAAGACTCTTTGTCATGTCCTGCAGCCGTGCTGCGACATTGACCGCATCGCCGAGCGCGGTGAACACCATGTGATCGCGGTAGCCGATATCGCCGACGATCACCTCGCCGCCGTGTATGCCGATGCCGAAGCGGATCGGCTCGCGCAGATCGTGCTTGAGAAATCGATTCAATTCTTCGACATTGGCGGCAATCATGGCCGCCGCCTTGAGCGCCTGCCGGCAGGCGGTTTGCCGATTGGTAGCAAGCCCGAACAGCGCTAACTGCCCGTCGCCAAGAAACTGGTTGGGCTGGCCACCGCATTCGATCACCGCCTGCGATACCGCGCCCAGGAATCGGTTGACGACGAAAACCGTGTCGAACGGCAGCCGATTTTCCGCGAGCCTGGTCGAGCCGCGCATATCCACGAACATGCTGACGAGGTAGCGCTCCTCGCCGATATGGGAGGGACCCGCGGGGCCTGCTGCCGCGGTCTGCGGCAGGAATATCTGAAAGAAGGAGATATCCGTCTCCGGCCTGAGTTGGCAGGCGAGGCGGATGGCTGGATCAGAACCGGTTCCGACGCGGTTGAGCACGAAGGCTTCGCGGTTGGACGGCACCGGCAATGAGGTGCAATCCCCGATCACGCGAATGCGGCAGGTGGAGCAGCGGGCGCGGCCACCGCAGACGCTCGCATGCGGAACCTGATGGCGCAGGCTTGCTTCCAGCACGCTGAGGCCCTTCGGCACCCGGATCGTGCGTCCATTGCCGTAAGACAATGTGATCATGCCGCGCCGGCGTTCGTTCAGCGCGCGCACGCCCCTGGCCGCGACAACGAAGCCGAGCAGGCCGAGATAGCCGATCAGCAGAACGTCCACGATCCGCTCCAGCATGTCAGCTTGTTCCGGCGTGCCGATCTTG
>Ga0137407_10000420_pt1 | contig 29458 bp, 29 predicted proteins | sample CZOMad2_2_16fung_FD_108410 | JGI IMG/M metagenome (GOLD analysis project Ga0137407, IMG submission 108410) | Vadose zone soil fungal communities from Angelo Coast Range Reserve, California, USA - CZOMad2_2_16fungal (Illumina Assembly) | ecosystem: Environmental > Terrestrial > Soil > Vadose... | reverse complement strand
GCGCTTTACCGCCGACATCCATCTCGGTGAGATCGTCGCCATCATCGGCGGCTCCGGCTGCGGAAAGTCGACGCTGCTCCGCGCCATCGCCGGCCTCGACCGCGCCACGTCAGGTACCGTGACACTCGACGACATCGCCATTTCGGCACCGCATGCAAAAATCGGCATCATCTTTCAGGAGCCGCGGCTGCTACCCTGGCTGAGCGTTGCCGACAATATCGGTTTCGGACTGTCCGAACTGCCTGCCGATGTCAGGCGCGAAAAGGTCGCGCGCGCACTTGCAAGGGTTGGTCTCACGGATAAGGCCAATGCTTGGCCGCGCGAACTTTCCGGCGGCCAGGCGCAGCGCGTCGCCATTGCAAGGGCGCTGGTACCGCAACCGGAAGTGCTGCTGCTGGACGAGCCGTTCTCGGCACTGGACGCCTTCACCCGGCGGGATTTGCAGGATCATTTGCTCGACCTCTGGGCGGACACGCGGCCGACCCTGGTACTGGTTACCCATGACGTCGACGAAGCCGTGGTGCTGGCCGACCGCGTTTTCGTGATGCGGCCACGGCCGGGCCGCCTGTTCGAGGAGATCAAGGTCAATTTGGCGCGGCCTCGCGATCGAAATTCGCCGCTGTTCGACAATTTCAAACGCCGCGTGCTCACCGCACTGGATCGCTCGCTCGACCGCAACGTGCCCGACGCTGAAGCAAAATCCAGCGCAGGCGAAGCAATGTGGTGGTGACACAAGCGCTCCGACCCACTACATCCGACACACATTTATATCCGGGAGAGAACAATAATGGACGCCGCCGAACTCCGCGCCACGCAGGCCCCGATCAAGGAAAAGTACAAGACCGATCCGAAGGCCGCGTTCATCACGTTGAAAGCCAAGGGTTCGATCGACAATGAAGGCATCGCCTGCAAGGTCGAGACCGGCCGCGCTTTGGCGGTGGCCGGCCTGCATCCCGCTACCGGCGGGTCTGGGCTCGAATTGTGCTCGGGCGACATGCTGCTGGAAGCACTCGTCGCCTGCGCCGGCGTCACGTTGAAATCGGTGGCGACCGCTATCGAGATGCCGTTGAAAACCGGCATCGTCAGCGCCGAAGGCGATCTCGATTTTCGCGGCACGCTTGGCGTCGACAAGGAGGCGCCGGTCGGTTTTGCCGAAATTCGCCTGCGCTTCGACGTCGATACGCCAGCGCCGCAGGACAAGCTCGATCTGCTTCTAAAACTCACCGAGCGTTATTGCGTGGTCTATCAGACCATCAGAAACGGCCCGAAGGTTTCGGTGACGATGCAGCGGGTGTGATTTACATTGTCATGCCCGCCAACGGGTCGGCCGAACGGCCGCCCGATGACAGGCTCCGGCGGGCATCCAGTAGACACAGACCTCAACGAAGCCCTTACCGGCGGTGATTACTGGATCATCCGCTTTCGCGGATGATGACGGCTCACAATGTCCCCCGATCTCACTTTCATTTTGATGCTCGCGCTGCGCATGGCGGTGGCGGCGACGTTCGTGGTGACGGCATCTGTGATCGCCGAGCGTTCGGGTCCGGTGATCGGCGCATTGGTGGCGACGCTGCCGATTTCGGCCGGCCCCTCTTACCTGTTTCTCGCGCGCGACCACGACGCCGCGTTCATCGCCGAAGGCGCGTTGGCGAGCCTGCCGGTCAATGCGGCGACCGTCTTCCTTGGGCTGACTTATGTGGTGTTGGCGCAGCGCCAGAATGCCGTGGTGAGTGCCGGCGGCGCGGTCGTGGTGTGGATCACGCTCACCACGCTAGAGCGGTTGCTCCCATGGTCGCTCACCGGCGGCCTGATTGCGAACGCCGTTGCGTTTGCGATTTGCCTGCCGCTGCTGCGACGCTTCCGCCACGTCCGGATGCCGCTGATCACCCGCCGTTGGTACGACATCCCGCTGCGCGCGGGACTGGTCGCAACCCTGGTCGCCACTGTCACGACCTTGTCGGGCTGGGTCGGCCCCGGCGTGAGCGGCACGATCGCGCTGTTTCCGGTGGTGTTCACCAGCATCATGCTGATTCTGCACCCACGCATCGGCGGACGCCCGACCGCCGCGGTGATCGCCAATGGCGGCTGGGGCTTGATGGGATTTGGCGTCGCGATCGCGGTGCTGCACCTCGCCGCCTTGCAGTACGGCTCCGCAATCGGGCTCGGCCTTGCGCTCGCGACCTGCGTGGGCTGGAATCTCGGGCTGTGGTGGCTGGGAAAGAGAAGAGTTGCGCTCGCAAAATGACACAGTTGTTCGAGGCGACCCGTCGCAATGCGGCTAGGCCGGATGCCGCAGCAAGTAGTCCGCCCGCGACCGCACGGCCGGGCTTGGGTCGCCGACGAAAGCGGCAATTAGTTCATCCGCATTCTCGAGCTCCGACCGCACGGCGATTAGGCCGTCTGCTGCAATTTTTCTAACGCTAGCGGATTTATCCGAAGCGGCCTGTCTAATCAGATCGGCGACCGGGCGCGGCCTGCGAATCTCGCGCGTCTCAAGCCTCGGAACATATCGCTTCTTGTTGAAGACCTTGTCGATCCATATCCGCTCGAAGCCAACAATCCACGCTGCTTTCCCGGAAATCAGACACTGGTAGGCAATCGCCCTCACCGAAGGCTGTCTCGCCGATGTAGCAAGATGCAACAGATGGACATCAATACTCGCATGTCGCAGCGCATGCCGAAGGCGGCTTGCAAGCGGCCCGGTCGCCTGCTCGTGCAGGTGCAGGGCGAGTGCTGCGATGACATCGCTGCGGGCAAACAGGCGATCAAGAATTTCGACTTCATCGCGCCATCTCCCCCAAGCCAGCCGGCGATCGAGCAAATAGATGGCTGCGTCGGCCGCGATCTCGGTGGTCGCTCGATGCAGCACGCGCGTTATACAACGCGCAGCGGCCCAACGCACTTGCGGCGCCCAATCGTTCAATCGCCACGCAAGCGCCGCAAAAAAGAAGGGAGAGGCCGGGGGCGTATTGATCGCATTGAGTGCCGCTTCGCGCACATGGCCGTCGGGATGAAACAGAAACAGCCATGCAAAGGCTGGTTTCTCCTTCATCAACTCCTGCACAAGACCCCGTTTAGGCGTCTCGGACCGTTTGTACCAGCCGAGCCGAGCCGCGTAACCAATCTCCCTGCTAGCGTGGACGATTGCGCTTGCCGGAAGCGCCGAAAGCTCGTCCAGGATGTCGGCCAATTCCCGATCGACGAGTTCGCGGCCAAGCCGCGCTCCAACCGCAGACAGCTTTTCGACGAGCATTGGGGTAAGAACGGATCGGCGTGCCATGGCTTGGAGATTGGTAGCACAGCCGGTGCCGTGATGTGAGCCATCTCATGCACCATTCCGGACGAAGGACTAGGCTGTACAAGGTGACAGCGCTCCTACCATCTCAATGGTGGGCACGGCGCTGCGCACCTTTGCCCACCGTACGGATGCGAAGTCACTCCTTCGCCAACTTCGCCTTCAGCACATAGAGCGCCTCCAGCGCCTCGCGCGGCGACATTTCGTCCGGATGCAACGCCTTGACGGCTTCGACCAATTTTTCCGCCTCGCTCGGCGGCGCGGGCTCGGCGGCGGCGCGGGAGGGCACCGCAAACAGCGGCAGGTCGTCGACGAGCGCGCGCGCGGTCTGGCCGCGGTCCTGCGCCTCGAGCTTTGCGAGCACCGATTTGGCGCGCGCGATCACCGGCGCGGGTAATCCTGCGAGTTTTGCCACTTGAATGCCATAGGAGCGGTCGGCCGAGCCCGGCAACACCTCATGCAGGAACACGACGTCGCCCTGCCATTCCTTGACCCGGACCGTCGCATTGAACATCCGCGGCAACTTGGCCGAGAGCGCGGTGAGTTCGTGGTAGTGGGTGGCGAACAGCGCGCGGCAACGATTGGCCTCATGCAGATGCTCGATCGCGGCCCATGCGATCGACAGCCCGTCGAAGGTCGCCGTGCCCCTGCCGATCTCGTCGAGGATCACGAGCGAGCGTTCGCTGGCCTGATTGAGGATGACGGCAGTCTCCACCATCTCCACCATGAAGGTGGAGCGGCCGCGCGCCAGATCATCCGCAGCACCAACGCGCGAGAACAGGCGGTCGACAATGCCGATCCGCGCCCGCGACGCCGGCACGAAACTTCCGATCTGTGCCATCAGCGCGATCAACGCGTTCTGGCGCAGGAAGGTCGATTTGCCCGCCATGTTTGGACCCGTGATCAGCCAGATCTGTCCCGCCCCCACCCTACTGTCCCCCGCCTGCGGGGAAGGGTAGGGTGGGGGTACCGGCGAGAGATCGCAGGCGTTGGCGATGAAGGGCTGACCGTCGCGCTTCAGCGCCTGCTCGACCACCGGATGGCGGCCGCCTTCGACGGCGAAGCCGAGCGAGCTATCGACCTCGGGCCGCACATAGTTGTCGTCAACCGCGAGTTTTGCCAGCGCGGTGGCGACGTCGAGGACAGCAAAAGCATGCGCTGCGGCACGCAGGTCGTCGCTGGCCGCAATCGCCAGCGCACCGAGGCGCTCGAAGATATCCAATTCAAGCCCGAGCGCGCGGTCGCCGGCATTGGCGATCTTGGCTTCGATCTCGCCGAGTTCCGATGTCGTGAAGCGGATCTGGCCCGCAAGCGTCTGGCGATGGATGAAGGTCGCGTTCAAGGGCGGCGCCATCAGCTTCTCGCCGTGCTGAGCCGTGACCTCGACGAAATAGCCGAGCACATTGTTGTGGCGGATTTTCAGACCCTTGACGCCCGTGTCGTCGGCATAGCGGGCTTGCATGGCGGCGACGACGAGGCGCGAGGCGTCGCGCAAATTGCGGGCCTCATCGAGCGCGCCCTCATAGCCTTCGCGAACAAACCCGCCGTCACGCTTGATCAAGGGCAATTGCTCCGCAAGCGCGCGTTCGAATTCACGCGCCAGGTCCCGCTGCGGGCGGCGCAACGCCTTCATGACATCAGCGATTTCCTGCGGCGGCTGCTCGATCGCCACAAGCTGCGCCAGCGCCTGATCCGCGGCGAGAATGCCGTCGCGTAATCCTGCGAGATCGCGCGGGCCACCGCGCCCCAACGACAATCGCGCCAGCGCGCGCGACATGTCCGGCGCCGCGCGCAACGTGCTGCGGAGCTCGTCGCGAACCGCCGCATCCGCAACGAAGGCCGCAATCGCGTCCAGACGCCGCGCGATGCCGGCGCTGTCGGTGAGGGGCGCAGCCAGCCGTTGCGCCAGCAGCCGCGATCCGGCAGGGGTCACGGTGCAGTCGATGGCATCGAGCAGCGATCCGCGCCGCTCGCCCGCCAGCGTCCGGGTCAGTTCGAGATTGGCGCGGGTCGCCGGATCGATCGCCATGGTGGTGCCGGCGGCCTCGCGCGCAGGCGGTGATAGCGGCGGACGCTTTCCTACCTGCGTTCGGTCGATGTAGGTGACGGCCGCGGCCGCGGCAGTTGCTTCCAGCCGCGACATCGCGGAGAGACCGTCCATGGTGGCGACGGCGAAATAATCGCATAGCCGCCGCTCGGCGGTCGAACCGTCAAAGACGTCGCGGGTCAGCGGCGTCACCGCGGGCAGCTCTCGCAGCAAGGGGCCGAGATCAGGGTCGCCATACAACGCGTCGGTGACGATCACCTCGTTGGGGTTGATGCGCGACAGCGTCGCGGAGAGTTCGCCGGTCGCGCATTCCGTGACGATGAATTCGGACGTCGAAATATCGATCCAGGCAAGCCCGATGCGGTCACTTCCCGCCGACCCTCGCGCGCGCGTGATCGCCAGCAGGTAATTATTGGCTCTCGCGTCCAGTAGCGTGTCTTCGGTCAGCGTGCCCGGCGTCACCAGCCGCACCACGTCGCGGCGCACCACGCTCTTGTTGCCGCGGGCGCGGGCGGCGGCCGGATCTTCCATCTGCTCGCACACCGCGACACGATGACCTTGCGCGATCAGGCGGTGCAGATAGTCGTCCGAACGTTCGACCGGCACGCCGCACATCGGGATGTCCATGCCCTGATGCTTGCCGCGTTTGGTCAGCATGATGCCGAGCGCGCGCGAGGCGATTTCGGCATCCTCGAAGAACAGCTCGTAGAAATCGCCCATCCGGTAGAACAGCAATAGTCCGGGATTGGCGGCCTTGATCTCGAGGTATTGTTCCATCATCGGCGTGACGCGCGCCGCCGCCTCCGCGGCAGGTGCTGCGTCTGACGGCGCGGGAAAAGATGGCTGGATTGTCATCAAAGCGTTTTCGAGTGAAGTGGGCACCGGTTCGCGTGAAGAAAACGCGTCAAAATAAGAAGTCCGAAGCTCGGTTCTGATCCAATCAGAACCGAGCTTCAGGGGCGCAAACTACAAAATTTCGGCGGCTGGTCCTATGGCTTTGCCGCGGCATGAGCTGTTTTCCACTCCCCCGGGGCATCGCAAGGAAAAGGCGACGTGTAAAAGCACGTTTGACATGTGTAAAATTTAGCTTTACACTCTTTAGCATAACGATCGGGGAACAATGATCGAGAGTTTCAAACACAAGGGACTGCGGCAGCTTTTCGAGGACGACACGGCCAAAGGGGTGAACGCCGAGCATGTGCGCAAGCTCCGGCAGATTTTGGGCGTGCTGCAGGCGGCGGAGACGATCGACGCGCTGCGACTGCCGACTTTCGGTCTGCATCCATTGAAGGGCGAACTTAGAGGCTTTTGGGCCGTGACAGTGCGCGCGAATTGGCGGGTAATTTTTCGGTTCGAGGATGGCAAGGCATCCGATGTCGACCTTGTAGACTATCACTGAGGGAGAAAAAAATGGAGATGAAAAATCCACCCCACCCCGGCGAGCTGATCGGCGACACGCTCAACGATATCGACGTTTCTATCGTCGTCGCAGCCAAGGGCCTCGGTATCACGCGGCAGCAGCTTCACAATCTGATTTCGGGACGCAGCGGAATCACGCCGGAAATGGCTGTAAAGCTTGAAAAAGCCATCGGTAGCACCGCGGACACCTGGCTCAGGATGCAGATGAATTACGACCTGGCCCAGGTTCGCAAGCGCACGATCAACGTCAAGCGATTGGCGCCAGCATAGATAGCTGGCTGGTGCAGCCGTTGCCGACCACGTTGCCGTCACGGACCGGCAAGCGGTTGGAAATCCTCCGTGCGCTGCAGCCCCTTGGCTAGCGACCCAGCCCTGCGGGCATAACCGACCTCGCGCGAACGCGCCGCTGAAGCCGATGCGATCGATTGACCTGCCGCACCCCCGCTCCTAAAACTCGCCATCAATTCAATGTCGGCCGGTGCGGAACCGCGGCATTCCAGGGAGAGATCGATGGGTGATGTATTTGTATGCGATGCCGTGCGGACCCCGATCGGCCGCTTCGGCGGTTCGCTGGCCAAGGTCCGTGCCGACGATCTGGCAGCCGCCCCCATCAAAGCCTTGATGGCGCGGCATCCCACGCTCGACTGGTCGGCCGTCGATGAGGTTTATTTCGGCTGCGCCAACCAGGCTGGCGAGGACAATCGCAACGTGGCGCGGATGGCCCTGCTGCTGGCGGGCCTGCCGGATTCGATTCCCGGTCTCACGCTCAATCGGCTTTGCGCCTCCGGCCTTGATGCCGTCGGGGCTGCGGGGCGCGCGATTCGATCGGGCGAGATCGATTTCACCATTGCCGGCGGCGTCGAATCGATGACGCGGGCGCCGTTCGTGATGGGCAAGGCGCCGGAAGCGTTTTCGCGCTCCGCCGAGATTTTCGATACCACGATCGGCTGGCGTTTCATCAATCCGCTGATGAAGGCGCAATATGGCGTCGATGCGATGCCGGAGACCGGCGAGAACGTCGCCGAGGAATTCCAGGTGTCGAGGGCCGATCAGGACGCGTTCGCGATCCGCTCGCAGCAGCGCGCGGGACAGGCGATCGCCTCGGGCTATTTCGCCGAAGAAATCACCGCGATTTCGGTGGCCGGCGGCAAGGCAGGTCCGATCAGTATCGACAAGGATGAGCATCCGCGCCCCGAGACCACGCTCGAAGGATTGTCAAAACTGAAGCCGATCGTGCGCAATCCCGGCACGGTGACGGCCGGCAACGCATCCGGCGTCAATGACGGCGCGGCGGCGATGATCCTGGCCTCGGAAGCCGCGGTGAAGAAGCACGGTCTCACGCCACGGGCACGGATTCTCGGTCTCGCCTCGGCCGCGGTGCCGCCGCGCATCATGGGCATCGGACCGGTGCCGGCAACCCGCAAGCTGATGGAGCGGCTGGGATTGAAGATCAGCGATTTCGATTTGATCGAGCTCAATGAGGCCTTTGCGAGCCAAGGCATCGCCTGCCTGCGTCAACTCGGCGTCAAGGAGGATGCCGATTTCGTCAATCCGCATGGCGGCGCCATTGCCTTGGGTCACCCGCTCGGCATGAGCGGCGCCCGGCTTGCGCTCACCGCGGTACACGGAATGGAAAAGCATGGCGGAAAGCTGGCGCTGGCGACGATGTGTGTCGGCGTCGGCCAAGGCGTCGCGATGGCGATCGAGAAGTTGAACTGAGTGACCTTCGTCATTCCGGGATGGGTCCGAAGGACCAGACCCGGAATCTCGAGATTCCGGGTTCGCTTCGCGCCCCGGAATGACGATGTTTATGAGGATACCACCATGACACTCGCCTACCCCATCGCCAGCAATGCAGCGCATCCGGCGCGGTTGTCGCCGGGCTACAAGAGCACGGCGAAGCGCTCGCCCTCGAAGCCGCTGATCGTCATGCGCCACACGCTGTCGGAACTGACCGGACCGGTCTACGGCCACGAGACGGTGCGCGAGGGCGATCATGATCTCACCACACAGCACAAGGGCGAGCCGCTCGGCGAACGCATCATCGTGCACGGCCATGTGCTGGATGAGGACGGCCGCGGCGTGCCGAATACCCTGCTCGAGATCTGGCAAGCCAATGCCTGCGGCCGTTATATCCATGTCCGCGACCAGCATCCCGCGCCGCTCGATCCGAATTTTACCGGCGCCGGACGCGCGCATTCCGATGGCGAAGGCTATTACAAATTCATCACCGTCAAACCCGGCGCCTATCCATGGGGCAATCATCACAATGCCTGGCGCCCGGCGCACATTCATTTCTCGGTGTTCGGTCATTCCTTCGTGTCGCGCCTGGTGACACAGATGTATTTCCCCGGCGACCCGCTGTTTCCGTTCGACCCGATCTTCAATTCGGTAACCGACGAGAAGGCACGGGCGCGGATGGTTTCCTCGTTCGATCTGGAAAACACCCAGCCGGAATGGGCGCTGTGCTATCGCTTCGACATCGTGCTGCGCGGCCGCAACGCCACCCCGATGGAGTCCAGATAGTGCCGGACAACAAAGCACGGGGCATTACGCCCTCGCAGACCGTCGGCCCGTTTTTCGCCTACGGCCTGACCTCCAACGGCAAATACGACTGGAACGACGCCTTCACCAACAATCTCGTGACGGCGGATACAACGGGCGAACGGATCAGGATCGAAGGGCGGGTGTTCGACGGCGACGGGCAACCGGTTCCCGATTGCATGCTGGAAATCTGGCAGGCCGACGCGCAAGGCCGCTTCGCCGATCCCAAGGACAAGCGTGCGCTGCCGAATGCGAAATTCAGGGGCTTTGGCCGCTGCGGCACCGATGCCAACGGCGATTATGCGTTCGATACCATCAAGCCGGGCCACGTGCCCGATCCCGACGGCAAGCCGCAGGCGCCGCATATTTTGCTCGCGATCTTCGCGCGCGGCATGTTGCTGCATAACTTTACGCGGATCTATCTCGACACTGAGGCGGCCAACGCCGGCGACCCGGTGCTGGCGCTGGTGCCACCCGACCGCCGCGCCACGCTGATCGCGCGGCGCGCGCCTGGCAATGGCAACCCGGTCTATCGTTTCGACATCCACCTTCAGGGCGACAACGAGACGGTGTTTTTCGAGATTTGACGGTGCCGTGGGTTGGCGGGTCACTGCGCGTGCCTCCGCGCGGTTGCGCCAAAAAAACCTGTGTTCCCAAGGCCACACTTGCCAGCTTTCGCCGGCTGCAGTTGAACCGCAGGGTTGTAACAATCAGATATCTCAATTACTGGATTTTTCCGATTTATCTTGTGCTGAGGAATGAGAATGAAACGAGTTGCTTTGGGACTTCTGCTGGCTTCGATCGCGGGCGCGGCATTTGCGGCGGATCTACCGGCGCCAGGCGCGCCCTATACCAAGGCGCCCGCGATGGTGAGCCCCGCCATCAACTGGAGCGGTTTCTATATCGGCGCGATGGGCGGCTATGCCAGCGAGAACACGAGCACTGCGGGCGGCGTCAAGGGCGGCTTTGGCGGTGGCACGGTCGGCTACAACTGGCAATCCGGCATGTTCGTGGCCGGCATCGAGGCGGACGGCGCCTTTGCCGACATCAGCAACAGCGTAACAGGTCCAATACCGCCTTTCGGCGCAGTCACTTTGGCTGCCAAGGTCGATGCTTTGGCAACGGTTCGGGGCCGCTTCGGTGTTGCGTTTGATCAAGTGCTACTTTACGGCACTGGTGGCTTGGCTGTGGCCGACAATAAACTCAGCCTGACCGCTCTGGGCCAAACGTTAAGCGACAGCAAGACACAGGTCGGCTGGACAGTAGGCGCGGGCATCGAATGGATGTTCATGCCGCGCTGGTCGTTCAAGGCCGAATACCTCTATCGCAGCTTTAGCAGCACGACCTTCTTCGCCCAGTTCCCGCCGGGTCTTACCGTCGGCACGCTGAACATCAACAGCGGACAAGTGGGCGTCAACTTCCACTTCTGATCGCGCATTCCGCGAAGCACTCCAGAAGAGCGCTGCGTCATCAGACGCGGCGCTCTTTGTTTTGTACCATGCCCATGGAGAGCTGAACTTGCGCTCGCGCAGGGTTACTCAATCACCGCATGTTCCGGCGCCACCGACTGTGCGCGCAGCGCGGCCTTGGTCGAACCGATCGTGATCGCGAGCGGGATCGCACACAGCGTGAAAATCATCACCATCTGGTAATCCAGCGAAAACGCGATGATCTGGGCCTGCAGGTTCAGCATCACATCCGCCAGCGCGCGCCCGGCGTCGGTGGTCATGTCGAGCATGCCCCGCACATCGGGCATCTGCATGGCGTGGTTGAACGGGGTGACATGCTCGTTCAACACCGCGTAGACCCGCCGCGACCCTTCGGTCAGCTGCGCGATGACCACGGAAATGCCGATTGAACTCGCGGCATTGCGCATCAAGGTGAGCATCGAAGTGCCGTCATTCCGCAGATGGTTGGGCAGCGTCAGGAACGCCACCGTCGTCAGCGGCACGAAGACGAGGCCAAAGCCAAATCCCTGAATGATGCTCAAGGTCACGATCTCGGGAACGCCGGTCTGATCGGTCCAGCCGGTCACGTAGTACAGCGACAGGCAGGTCAGGCTGAGCCCGGTAATGATCAGCGTGCGCGCCTCGATATATCGCATCATCCGGCCGACCAGCATCATGGCGACGAAGGTGCCGCAGCCGCGGCTCGCCAATAGCAATCCGGCGGTAATGATCGGATAGCCGATCACGTTCTGCAAGTAAGGCGAGGACAGCGCCATGGTCGAGAACAGCACCAGGCCCATGACCGCCATGAACACGCAGCCGCCGACGAAATTCCTGTCCTTGAAGATCGCAAATTGAATGAACGGCTTTGCCGTCGTCAGCGAATGCGCAAAGAAATAATAGAAGCCGGCGATCGAGACGATGATCTCGGCGATGATCTCGTTGGATTCCAGCCAGCCGAGCTGCTCGCCGCGGTCGAGCGCGACCTGCATCGCGCCGATACCAACCGCGAGTGCGGCAAATCCGAACCAGTCGAACCGCAGGTCGCGATCCGCTTTGGTCTCATCCATGAAGACCAAGAGGCCAAGCACGGTGACGATGCCGAACGGCAGGTTGACGAAGAACACCCAGTGCCAGGAGTAGGTTTCGGTCAGCCAGGCTCCGAGCGAGGGGCCCATGATCGGCCCCATCATCACCCCCATGCCCCAGATCGACATCGCCTTGGCGCGCTCGTGCAGCGCATAGGTGTCCAGCATCACCGCCTGCGACAGCGGCACCAGCGCCGCGCCGAACACGCCCTGCAGCAGACGAAACAGCACCATCTGGTTGATGTCCTGCGCCAGGCCGCAGAGCACCGAGGCGATGGTGAAGCCGGCGGAGCAAATGATGAAAATCCGCTTGCGGCCGAAGCGATTGGCGATCCAGCCCACCGGCGCGGTCATGATCGCAGCCGCCACGATGTAGGAGGTCAGCACCCAGTTGATCTGGTCCTGCGATGCCGAGAGCGACCCTTGCATGTAAGGCAGCGCGACATTGGCGATGGTGGTGTCCAGCGCCTGCATGATGGTGGCGGTCATGGCGCAGATCGTCACCATGTTCCGGCGCAGGCCGGGAACGGCGATCGGGGCTGCGGCCGCTGTCGCCATGATTAGAGCCTCAGCGGCAGTGTGCTCCCTCTCCCATCGGGAGAGGTGGCTGAATTACCGCATTCCGATGCCAAATTCATAGAAACTATTAGTCCTGTTTCGCCGCCGTCGGCGAAAGGCTGAGCATGGCAGTCAGCGAGCGGCGATGGCCGGTGTCGATGGTGGTATAGGCGCTCATGCCGGCCTTCAGCCTCTGCACGTCCTTGTCGTGGCTGTCGAAGTAGATTCGCACCGGCACGCGCTGCACCACCTTGACGAAATTGCCGGTGGCGTTCTGCGGCGGCAGGATCGCGAATTGCGCGCCGGTGCCGGGACTGAGCGAACCGATGGTGCCCTTGAAGACATGATCGGGAAACGCATCGACGTCGATCGAGACCGGCTGGCCCGCGGCGATATAGGTGAAATCAGATTCCTTCAGATTGGCGTCGACCCAGGGTTTCGAGGTATCGATGACCGAGAATACCGGTGTGCCCGCCGCGATGAAGCGGCCGAGCTGAATCTGGTCGACCTGCGTTGCCGTGCCAGCCATCGGAGCACGCATCACGGTGTGATCGAGATTGCGCTCGGCCTGGTCGAGCGCCGCCTTGGCTTGCGCGTAGGGCGGAAATTGTTCGAGCGGCAAATCGGGGTTGCCGAGCAACTGCGTCCTTGAATTCGAAATCTGCTGCCTGAGGTATTCGAGCTGCGCTTTCGCCGTGACAACGGCGTTCGACGCATTGTCGAGGTCGAGCTGCGAGCCGAAATTGCTTTTCACCAGGGTCGCCTTGCGATCGACGTCGCGCTGCTTCAGGTCGATGGCCTGCTGCGCCAGATCGATCATCTGCTGGTAGATTTTGATGTTGGCCACCAGATTGTCGTAGGTGGTGCGGGCCTGGTCGAGCGTGGCCTTGGCCTGCTGCGTGGCGAAGCGGAACGGTACCGGATCGATCTCAAACAGCACGTCGCCTTCATTGACCCGCTGGCCTTCGCGCACCACGACCTTCTCGATCTTGCCGGAAATGTCCGGCGTGATCAGAACCTTTTGCGCCCCGACATAAGCATCGTCGGTGGTCACGTAGCGGCCGCCATTGAGATAGAAAATCCCTCCCGCAAGCAGCGCGGCCAGCGGCAACACCACAAGCAGGAGCGTGCGGCGGTGGCGCCGCAATGCTGTCATCAGCCCGCGCGGCTCCGCCGGGGTCGTGCTCCGGGGCTCGTGCTGTGGATTGCCCTTCTGGTCGGGCGGAAATTTCAAAACCGGATCAGCCATAGCGCTGCTCCCTCCTGGCAGGTTCTCCCGCCGGACCCTGGATGGCGCTGCGCACGTTTTCCTTGATCAATTCCAGCTGCGCGAGGAGCCGATGGGCGTCGGCTGGGTTGATGCCGTCAAGCGCGGTGGCCGTCAGCTCGGAGCGCAACCCGCTCAACTTGCCAAGCAGTGGCCGCGCCGCCTTGCGCAGATAGAGCCGGTTGACGCGGCGGTCGGCATCGTCGCTGCGGCGCTCGATCCAGCCATTGTCGCAGAGCCGATCGATCAATCGCGTCAACGTGATCGGCTGCATCTCCATCTGTTCAGCCAGTTCCGACTGTTTGAGGCCCTCGGTGCGCTCCACCTTGGCCAATACCGCCCATTGCGCGCGGGTAATGCCGTAACGCGCCGCCTGCTTGTCGGCATAGGCGCGCACCAATCGCTGCAATTCGGCAAGCGTGAACAGAAAGTTCATATCCACGGAACCGCGGGGCATCGGCATCGTCTCCATAAGCTTGTGATATAATAAGCTAGCTTATGAATTTTGCATGGCCCCAACATTGAAGGGCTGCCCCCCTGAAAGCACATGGCTGCTCATGGAACCGAATCGGGATTTGGGTTTGCCTGCCAAAATGCTAGATTGGCTGAAATGAGGCTCGCCAAACCGACATTTCCCGCGCCCGATCACGATCACGGCCGCTGCACCGCGGACGCGCTGCAGCATGCCGAACGGGTATGCGAGCGAAGAGCACAAAAATTCACCCCGATCCGCCGCCAGGTGCTGGAGGCGTTGTTGTCCAGTCACCGGCCGCTCGGCGCTTACGAGGTGATCGACGAACTCGCGAAATCGATGCCGCGGCCGGCGCCGATTACCGTGTACCGAGCGCTCGATTTCCTGATGGAAAACGGCCTCGTCCATCGCATCGAAAGCCGCAACGCGTTTCTGGCTTGCGCGCATGACCATGACGCCGCCGCGATGGTGGCGTTCCTGATCTGCGAGCGCTGCGGCTCGGTCGGCGAAATTCCGGCAGCCCCGGTAGCGCAAGGCCTCAACGCGGCGGCGCGCGCCACGGGTTTTGCTCCCAAAATGTCGGTCGTCGAGATCACCGGCATCTGCGCGCATTGCCAGAATTGATTAGAGTCTATTTTTGGGCATGATCTTTTCCGAAAACCGGAAGACCACTTTGCGCTCACGCGGCCGTTCCGGTCGGGATCATGCCCCAACAACACGGCGACAAGCCGGCACGAGGGTTCATGTCATCTAAAAATTTGGCCATTCCGCCGGATGGGCGTCCGCTCAGCCCGGGCGCGGTCGCGTTGATGCTCATGCTCTGCCTGAGCTGGGGTTTTAATCAGATCGCGGTGAAACTGGCGCTGCCCGATATTCCGCCGATGCTGCAGGCTACGATCCGGTCCGCCGGCGCCCTTCCCGTGCTGTTGTTGATCGCCCGTCTGCGCGGCGTGAAAATCTTCGCATCCGACGGCACATTGGGCGCCGGCCTGTTCGCAGGCGCGTTGTTCGGCTTCGAGTTCGTGCTGATCTATCGCGGATTGTTGCTGACATCCGCATCGCGCGCGGTGGTGTTCCTCTATACCGCGCCATTCTTTGTCGCGCTCGGCTCCTATCAATTTCTCGGTGAACGGCTGCGCGCGTCGCAATGGGCAGGGCTCGCCTTAAGCTTCGCCGGCGTGGCGCTCGCCATCGGCGTCCCCCAGCCCGATGTGGACGCCAATGTGCTGCTCGGCGACCTCTTGATCGTCGGTGGCGGCGCCTTGTGGGCGGCCACGACCCTGATTGTAAAGGCAACCCCGCTGCTTCGGGCCCCGCCCGAAAAGGCCTTGGGTTACCAGGTGGCGCTGTCGGTCCCGATCCTGGCCCTGGCGGCCTGGATTTCGGGCGAAACCCTGACCCGGGTTCCCGGGCCCCTGGCGCTGTCGCTGATGGTCTATCAGGCATTCTGGGTGGTCGGATTGACGTTTTTGCTATGGTTTGCGCTGGTCAAAACCTATTCCGCCAGCAAATTGTCGGCATTTACCTTTTTCACCCCTTTGTTTGGCGTCGTGGCTAGCTATTTCATCCTGCACGACACCCTAACCCCAGTATTCGGGGCTGCGGCGCTGCTCGTGATCGCCGGTCTTTACCTCGTCAACCGGCCCGATCCGGCGGTCCCGCTTCCGACTGATCCATTGCTGACTGTCACCAAAACCTGATATTCGAGACCCCATGAACCAGCCCGTAAAACCGCCTCATAACGACGTCGCCGGCCCCGATGCCCGGCACAAAACCACCCAGGTCATGGTCGGCAATGTCGCCGTTGGCGGCGGCGCGCCGATCGTCGTGCAGTCGATGACCAATACCGACACCGCCGACGTCGAAGGCACGGTGGCCCAGGTCGCAGCCCTTTCGCGCGCCGGCTCGGAAATGGTGCGCATCACGGTCGACCGGGAGGAAGCCGCAGCCGCCGTCCCGCATATCCGCGACGCATTGCGCAAGCAGGGCATCACCACGCCCTTGATCGGCGACTTCCATTACATCGGCCACAAGCTGCTCGCGGAATACCCGGCCTGCGCCGAAGCGCTCGACAAATACCGGATCAATCCCGGCAATGTCGGCTTCAAGAACAAGCGCGACAGCCAGTTCACCGACATCGTCGAGATCGCCATCAAGAACAACAAGGCGGTGCGCATCGGCGCCAATTGGGGTTCGCTCGATCAGGAATTGCTCACCAAGCTGATGGAAGAGAACGCGGCCTCGCCGGACCCGGTCGATGCCCGCGCGGTCACCCGAGAGGCCATGGTGCAGTCGGCGCTGCTTTCGGCCAAGCGGGCCGAGGAGATCGGCCTGCCGAAGAACAAGATGATCCTTTCCGCCAAGGTCTCCGCGGTGCAGGACCTGATCGCGGTCTATCAGGAACTGGCGCGGCGTTCGGATTATGCGATCCACCTCGGGCTAACCGAAGCCGGCATGGGATCGAAGGGCATCGTGGCTTCAGCCGCAGCGCTCGGCATTCTCCTGCAGCAAGGCATCGGCGACACCATCCGGATCTCGCTGACGCCTGAACCCGGCGGTGATCGCACGCTGGAAGTCCAGGTCGCGCAGGAACTGCTGCAGACCATGGGTTTTCGTACCTTCGTGCCGCTGGTGGCCGCCTGCCCCGGCTGCGGCCGCACCACCTCGACCACGTTCCAGGAGCTGGCGCGCTCGATCCAGGATTTCATCCGCGAGGAAATGCCGGGCTGGAAAACGCGCTATCCCGGCGTCGAGGAACTCAACGTCGCGGTGATGGGCTGCATCGTCAACGGGCCCGGCGAATCCAAGCACGCCAATATCGGCATCTCGCTGCCCGGCACCGGCGAAGCGCCGGCGGCCCCCGTGTTCGTCGACGGCAAGAAGTTCCGCACTTTGCGCGGACCCACGATCGCCACCGACTTCAAGGCTTTGGTGATCGACTATATCGACCAGCGCTACGGCGCGGGCGCCAAGCCGACGGCTGCGGCAGAGTAAGAGAATAAATTTCCGAGTAAGTGGCTCAGCACGGTATCGTGCTGACTTGACCGTCCTCACCGTACTTCAGCAACAAGCGGTCCCGCGTAATCAGCGTCGCGCCGAGGTCGCGTGCTGTCGCCAGTATGATGCGGTCGGCGGGATCACGGGGCGGATTGCCCGGCAGGAATGACGACGCGATCAGAATGTCCGGCGAAAGCTCGGCGAGCCGCATTCCCGGCACATTGAGGAGACGAGCGAACCATCGCTGTGGCGTCATCAGAAGGTTGAGTCGATTGCGTGAGACGAGAAGGCCGACCTCCCACGCGGTGATTGGCGATACAAACACGATCCCCGCCGCCTGATGGGCGGCGTTCATGGCCGCTACCGCGCGCGGCGCGAGCGACTCGTTCCGCGTGATCCAGATCGCTGCGTGGGTGTCGAGCAAGAGTGGCTGCATATCAGTCGTCGTAGACCTTGCCCCAATCGGGATCGGCTGGCTCCGTGAGATCGACTCCCGGCGGGATGAACGTAACGTCCTTCAATGCGCCGAACAGTGGATGACGCTCGCCTTTCCTCGCGGGTGGAAGCGGCGACTCCCCAGCGGGTTTCTCTTCGACGCGGCGAAAGACGATTTTGCGGGATTTCACGTCCACCTGCTCCGTTCGAAATCCTGCGTTGAGCCAAACCTTGGTCATGACGTTGTTCGACGGATTGTTGCTCCACCAAGCCGGATAGTGAGGAGAATTGGGAGGCAGCTTTCCTCCGATGACCCGCTCAATTTCCGCAAATGTCATAGGTACTTCCTTGCGCCGCTGGGAGCGCAGAAATTCGCCCAAACGAGTGTACTTGCCCATGACATAATTCCTGTAGTCACCAGACACACTAATAAGTCTTTAAAGTGTGTCAAGCCTTGTTTTGATTTCGGAAAAAGCCAAACCGCCGATAGTTCGAGTTCTGAACGCGGCCTTCGGTCAACGCCGCGGCGCCGGCAACGGATTGGATGACACCTGCTAATTCGAGATGACGTCGCGAAGGCGACCGCGTTTAGCCACGCATCCCGATCGCAGGCCGAAATGGTGGGTCATCTTCCGGCGAAGACGCCGGAGCACAGTGATCGAAATCGCATCGTGAAGGTCGCACGATTTCGGCTCATCGAGCGCAGGTTATTCAACGCGCGGCACCTTTGCCCTCTGGACACGAACCTGCCCCAATGTCCAAACTCGGCTAGTGTGGTGGCTCAGAAGTTCTCTTCCATTGCCGCAGCGAGTTCGTCAAGAGAATTTCTGAACCAAAACCACACTAGAATCATAAGTTTCTAGTGTCCTTTCGAATCCGAGGTTCGCTAAAGAGGTCGCTGCGAAAGGATGCGAACTTCGGATTCGGGACACTGGCACAAAGGAGCTGCCCCGATGGCTATTATCGATTCCCAGGTTCACGCCTATGAGGCGAACACTTCCAAGCGACCTTGGCACAGCGTGCCGAACTGGCCCGATCATGTCACGGGTGACGAGATGGTGGCGGCGATGGACAAAGTCGGCGTCAACGGCGCGATCTTCATCTCCGCCTTTTCCATGTACCGCTACGACGCCAGCTATGCGGTGGAAGTGCAACGGGCCCATCCCGGTCGGCTTGCCATCGTCAAGCCGGTCGACCCGGACGATCCTGATGTCGCCGATGTCGTCGCCGACTGGAAGAACACGCCGGGCGCGGTCGGAATCCGCATCATGCTGACGGCGGAGTCCCAGCGCGAGCCTGATGACCCGGGCCTTGACCGGATCGCACGCGCGGCCGTTCGCCACGACTTCCCCGTTAACATCCTGTGCTGGGGCAATCTGGACGTGGGCGCTGCGCTCATCGATCGCCATCCCGACACGCGATTCATCATCGACCATCTGGGCATCATGCAGCCGCGCGTGCCGCCCGCGCCGCCGCAGCCCTGGACCGACCTGCCGAAGGTGCTGGAACTCGCCAAGCGTCCGAACGCGGTGATCAAGGTCAGCGGTGCCTGCACGCTGTCTCTTAAGCCGTATCCTTTCCCGGACATTTGGGATCCGCTTGCCCGCGTGTTTGATGCGTGGGGTTTCGATCGCTGCTTGTGGGGCACGGACTGGACGCGCGCGTTCGCAGTCGTCAACTACGAGCAGGCCGTTGAAGCCTTCCTCAGGACTGATCGCCTGAGCGACACTGAGCGGGCCATGCTGATGGGCGGTGCCTGCGCCAAGGCCTATGGCTGGTCACCGAAGAAAGGTTAACATCGGCTAATAGAGGTCGCCTTCGCCATGCCGGCAATGCCTGACCGCAGAACCTAAGCAAGTCCTGGGCACTAGTCTTTGTCGACGGCAAGAAATTCCACACCTTGCGGGGACTCACCATCGCCACCGACTTCATCGCACTGGTGATCGACTATATCGACCAGCGCTACGGCGCGGGCGCAAAGCCGACGGCTGCGGCGGAGTGACGCGCGTTAGAGTCTAATGAGTTTAGGTTGAAGCAGCGTCTCACAATTATCTCCGTCATCCTGAGGGCGTTGTACCCGAACTAGACAGAAGTAAAACCCATGCTATTCCCGACTCCGACAGGGCGGCGCAGCGGCGATCTTAGGTCTTTCGATTATAGGATTCGGTGGTGTCGATATTGAAACCGCCCGCGCCGGGAGTTTGCCATCGCTCCCAACAAAAGCATGTTTCGTGAGTGTTTTGCAGGAAGTCCGTATATACCAAACAACAAAAGAGCCAGAGTTTTCCCGTCTTAGCTCGCAACTGATCAAAAAGATCAGCGCTGACTTCGAATTCAAATCTTTCGGTTCTTATGTCTCCCCCACTATGGTGGCCGAGGATTTTCTCAACGTTAATCAGTTCCGTGAACTGATACATCGGTATGTCTGGCAGACTATTACCGGCTATCCATCCGCATTTGATTTCGGAAAGATAAGCGTCAGTTCTGCCATGATTATAGAAGGCGATATGTCCCACACTGCAATAGTGTCTCCTCCCACCACTATCTTGATTAACTCCCCAGCTAAAATATTCGGGGAATGCTGTGATGGTCGGCAATTCGATTGCAACAGCGGCCCTAGCGCTCAGATCGGCAGCATTGGCTACAATACGCGCCGTCTTGTCAGCACGTAGCAGGAAGTAACCCTGAATGCCGGATACCGCGACGAGCGCACCAGTGAACCAAGCGAGCCATTTCGTATAATAAGCGATTTGCTTTTCGGCAGTGCGTTCCGCGCCTTCATTAGCGGTCTGTTGATGGTCAGTCTTTTCTATTTGTTGGCTTGGTGGTGGAACCGATGATGCGACCACAAACCCCAACGCAAAAACCGCAACTGTTAGAAAAACCCCGAGAAACAGTTCGTGCGTTCGAAACCACCTCATGCGCCCTCAATCGCCGGTCCGAAAATGTCATTGTTGAAGCGATTATTGTACCGGAATTGGAGCTCCGCAACGTAAAGATGCAGGTACTTCTTGCTCACATTGTGAAATGTGCCAACTGTCAAGTCCGGGTACATCGCCGTCCTGAGGAGCGCGAAGCGCGTCTCGAAGGACGGACGGCCCGGTCTGTGGCCGTTCATCCTTCGAGGCTCGCTTTGCTCGCGCCTCAGGATGACGGCTTCGGCATCAGTATGCTGATTCGAGCCAAAGTCATCACGCGTTAGCCCCGCGCCGATCCATATAGGCCTTGGCAATTTCGCCAAAACGCTAATTTGTTGAGGCGGATCAGGCTGATGCTACCTGTCCAGTCGTGTTCGAAAAAATATTTCGCTTCGGACGTCGGGCAAATCACTTTTACAACTCGCGCGTTCTGCTCCTCGAAGGGGCGTTTCGCGATCGTCACGAACGCGGGGCGGAATGCGGTGGACGCGGCAGCGCTTTTGACGAATGGCGCGAATGCGGACGGCGAAGTCGTGTGGTCCTGACGCCCCGACGCTGGCGTCAAGTTTCGCGGAGGCGACGTCGGCCCTAACGGGTCCGACACGCCGATATCCGCGAGGCGACGGTGGCAAAAAAGCCCGGTCACCGAGGAGAGCACGATATAAGCCGTAAAACCATTGTGCGGGGAATGCCGGATGTTCCGGTGTGACCGTGGTAACTACACTCGTATGCTCATTTTATTTTGCATACGAGGCTGCGGGCGCTATCGGGCGCCCGGCATTCCCTGCGCCCTCGTTCCCGAGGGGCCTGCAAAGCTCGGGCGCGCCAGCGCCGCGAGAACAAGTTGCGTTGACGCCTCGTCTCGGCTGCGTCAATCTCAGTTAATAGCAACAAAACCTCGGAGGCGCCATGCTCCGCGCGGAGGATAACAGGTTCCTCACCGAAAGCGGTGCGGGCACCCCCATGGGCGAACTGTTGCGACGATTCTGGCTGCCGGTGTTGTTGTCGGCGGAATTGCCGGAGGCCGACTGTCCGCCGAAGAAGATCGTCGTGACGGGCGAGGAGCTGCTTGCCTTCCGCGACTCCCGAGGCGTGGTCGGCGTCATCGATCAACATTGTCCGCACCGCGGCGCCAATCTCTGGCTCGGCCGCGTGGAGGAATGCGGCATCCGCTGCGTCTATCACGGCTGGAAGTTCGACACCGATGGCCGCTGCGTCGACATGCCGACTTCCTACCCCGATCTCGATGCCAAGAACCTGATCCGGATCAAATCCTATCCGGTGCGCGAATGGGGCGACATGATCTGGGCCTATATGGGCCCGGCCGGTGAAGTGCCGGAACTGCCTGATCTGGAGATGGCGCTGGTGCCGGCCTCGCACCGCTACGTCTCCAAGAAATGGCAGGACTGCAACTGGGTGCAGGCACTCGAAGGCTCGATCGACACCGCGCATTTTACGTTTGCGCATTTGAGCTTCGACAAGGACGAGGACGAATTCCTCGATATCAAGAAGCACTTCATCAATCCGCTCGCGCGCATGAACACCGATCATATGCGCTGGATCGCCGAGGACCCCCGCCCTGTCATCAAGATCAATCCGCATGACGCAGGGCTGACAATCGCGGGGGGCCGGCTTGCCGCCGGCGACAACATCTATTGGCGCATCGCCCAGTTCCTGATGCCGGTGCACTCCTATGCGCCAAGCTCGATGCCCGGCGAGAATATTTTCGGCCAGAGTTTTGTTCCCGTGACCGATACCAATTGCTGGATCTACACCTATGCCTGGAATCCCGAGCGGCCGCTGACCGAGGCCGAGCGGGACGGCTACGCCAATGGCAACGGCGTGATGGCCGTGGTCGACGAGAATTACGTGCCGCTGCGCAACAAGGCCAACGACTATCTGATCGACCGCAAGCTGCAGAAGACCAAGAGCTACACCGGGATCAAGGGCGTGTCGGAACAGGACGCGGCAGTCCAGGACAGCCAGGGCCCGATCGCCGACCGCACCCGCGAGCATCTTGGGCCCACCGATCTTGGCATCATGCATTTCCGCAAACTGGTGATGGATGCGGCGCGCGCGCTGCGACAGGGCACGGCGCCGACCCACCTTGTGCACCAGGACCGCTACGCGGTGCGCTCCGGCGCCTGCGTGACCAGCAAGGCCAAGGAGCTATCAGCGGTCATGGTCGAGCGTTTTGGCGAAGAGACGGGCTATGTCGGGCGGCGGCGGAACACTGCGGCGGAGTGACCGCGTGTTGACGTTTCCGCGCTTGGACGTCGCTTGATTGCTGTTATGATGTCAGAAAACAAACAATGGAAAACCTCCATGAGCTGGTTTCCCGACAACGATCCCGTACTCGGCGATGTCAAATCCTGCGACGCGCTGGAACTCGTCATCGTGCCGCGCACCCGCGACATCGGCGACGGATTTGAGGTGCGCCGCGCGTTGCCGCACGGCAAGCGGCAGATGGTCGGCCCCTTCATCTTCTTCGATCATTTCGGGCCGGTGCAATTCATGTCCGGCAAGGGCATGGACGTGCGCCCACATCCGCATATTGGGCTTGCCACCGTCAGCTATCTTTTCGACGGCACCATCATGCACCGCGACAGCGAAGGCAACATCCGGGAAATCCAGCCCGGCGCCATGAACCTGATGACCGCGGGCCGCGGCATCGCCCATTCCGAACGCACGCCGGATCTGCAGCGCAAGAACGGCCAGAAGATGCTGGGCTTGCAGAGCTGGATTGCGCTTCCCGTGGGCTCGGAGGAAATCGCACCCTCGTTCCAGCATTACGCGGCCGCCGACCTGCCGGTTGTCAGCGACCGCGGCGTCACCGCGCGCGTCATCGCCGGCCAGTCGTTCGGCGCAAAATCGCCGGTTGCGATGGTGTCGCCGTGGTTCTATGCCGAGGTGACCGCGGAACAAGGCACCAGCGTCCCGCTCGACGCCGACCACGAAGAGCGCGCCATCTATGTGGTTGATGGCGAAGTCGAGATCGCCAATGAACGCTACGAAGGCCCGCGTCTTTTGATCTTTCGTCCCGGCGACCGCATCACCGTGAAGGCGGTAAAGCCGACACGGATGATGTTCCTCGGCGGCGATGCGCTGGAGGGCCCTCGCCATATCTGGTGGAATTTTGTCTCTTCCAGTAAAGAGCGCATTGAACAGGCCAAGCAGGACTGGAAGACCGGCCGCTTCGCTCCCGTCCCCAACGAGCACGAGTTCATTCCGCTTCCGGAGTGAACGAACCATCCCATTTTCCTTTTCCGCCGCGCGTATCCGCGCCGACGACTGTCTTCGAAAGTTCGACCCATGACCACCATGCTTGCGAGCGACCTGCCCCTTCCGCGGATCGGGCGCGGCAAGGTTCGCGACATCTATGCCGTCGGCGACGATCGCGTGCTGCTGCTCGCCACCGACCGCATCAGCGCCTTCGACGTAGTCATGGCCGAGACCATCCCGATGAAAGGCGCGGTGCTGACACAGATCAGCGCCTGGTGGTTCAATCGACTCGAAGCCGTGGTGCCGCACCACATGATCAGCGCCGACGCCGATACCATCATCGGCGAGGTTCCGGTGCTGAAGGAACATCGCGCCGCGCTGAGAGGGCGCGCCATGTTGTGCCGGCGCACAAAAGTGTTTCCGATCGAATGCGTGATCCGCGGCTATCTCTCCGGCTCGGCGTGGAAGGAATATGCCGCGCACGGCACGCTGGCGGCCGAGAATTTGCCGCCCGGGCTACTCGAGAGCGGCAAACTCGAGCCTGCGATCTTCAGTCCTGCCACCAAAGCCGAAACCGGTCACGACGAGAACATCACGGTGGCGCGGATGCGCGAGATCGTCGGCGAGGACGCGACGTCCGCGCTGGAGCGCATGACCCGCGCGGTGTATGGGCTTGGAGAGAAAATCAGCCGCGCGCAGGGCATTATCATCGCCGACACCAAATTCGAATTTGGCCGCGATGCGAGTGGCCGCATCATCCTGATCGACGAGGTGATGACCCCCGACAGTTCGCGGTTCTGGGCGGCGGATGTCTATAAGCCCGGCCAGCCGCAGCCGAGTTTCGACAAGCAGCCGCTGCGCGACTATCTCGACGCCGAGCGCAGGGCGGGCCGCTGGAACGGCGAGGCGCCGCCGCCCCCACTGCCGGCAAGCGTGGTGGACGCCACCAGCAAGCGCTACCTCGAAGCCTATCGCCGCATCACCGGCGCCGAGCTGAAGATTGGAGGAGCCAGCTGATGACGCTGACAGTCCGTGAGATGGCGGGTTCGGAAATCGATATCATCATTGAATACTTTCTCAGATCCACCCCGGAACATCTGGAAATTCTCGGTGTCGATCCAACGCGTCTTCCCGCTCCTGAAAGGTTGCGAGAACGCTTCACGCACGAGCGGGCACAGCCTATCGAACAGCGAGCATGGGTCGTCGTCATCTGGCTATTGGACGACCGGCCCATCGGCTTTTCGACGTCCGACAGGATCGCTTATGGTGAACAAGCCAACATGCACCTGCACGTCGTTGATCCCGAGCGCAGGAATCGGGGCTATGGCGTCGAATGCGTGCGACGCAGTGTCGATATTTATTTCGAACGGCTGAAGTTGAAGCGGCTTTTCTGCGAACCGAATGCTTTCAATGTCGCGCCCAATCGCGCGCTGCAGAAGGCCGGATTTAAATACCTCAAGACACATATGACCGTGCCTGGCCCGCTCAACTATCATCAGGCCGTCACCCGCTGGGTGATCGAGCGGTAAATGCTCACGCGGTCTGACGACGTCATTCCGGGCTGGTGCGCCAGCACCAGATCCGGAATGACGAACCGGAACAGAAAAAGCAGGGAGTGCAGTCATGTCCGAATCCGATTCCGTGCTTGTCGAACGCGATGGACCGGTGACCATCGTCTCCATCAACCGCCCACATTGCCGCAACGCGGTCGACGGAGCGACGGCGCGAAAATTGTTCGACACGTTCCTGGCATTCGATGCCGATGCGCAAGCCTCCATCGCGGTTTTCACTGGAACCGGCGGCTATTTCTGCGCCGGCGCCGATCTGAAGGCGGTAGCAACAGGCGATCCCAACAAGAAACGCGAGGTCGGCGGACACAATTCGATCGCGCCGATGGGGCCGAGCCGCCTGCGCCTGACAAAGCCCGTGATCGCGGCGGTGGAAGGTTTCGCGGTGGCCGGCGGCATGGAACTGGCGTTGTGGGCGGACATGCGCGTGGTCGCCGAGGACGCCACCTTCGGCATCTTTTGCCGCCGCTTCGGCGTGCCGCTGATCGACCTCGGCACCATCCGCCTGCCGCGGCTGATCGGCCATTCGCAGGCGATCGACCTTATTCTGACGGGACGCCCGGTCGGCGGTCCCGAGTCGCTTCGAATGGGCCTTGCCAACCGTCTCGTGCCCAAGGGCGAGGCGCGCGCTCATGCGATTGCGCTGGCAAAGGAGATCGCGCGCTTCCCGCAGACCTGTCTGCGCGCCGACCGTCTTTCAGCGCTGCGCCAGTGGGACCTCTCCGAGGAGGAGGCGATCGCGAACGAAATGCGCGACGGGCTGGAAGTCATCGCGTCCGGGGAGACCTTATCGGGCGCAAAACGATTTGCCTCCGGCGTCGGCCGACATGGCGCGTTCGGCGACGAGATTTGAGAGATGGCGTGGCCTTGCGGGCTCACGAGCCCGTTGAGACCGTCGACATTACGGCCTATGATCGACGAGCGTTATTTGGATACACCTAGCCCCTTCATCGGCGTCCGGGAGAACATCATGCGTGATTTTCTGTTTGCGGCGACCGCAGCGGCCGTGGCGATTCTTGCACCTTGCGCACCAGCCCTTGCCCAGGAAGATGCGGATCAGAAATTGGGCAAAGTGCATTTCGCGACATCGTGCGACGAGACCGCACAACGGCGGTTCGATCGCGCGATGCGATACCAGCACTCGTTCTGGTACGCCGAATCCAAGGAGATCTACGAGGGGGCGATCAAGGCCGATCCGGCATGCGCCATTGCCTATTGGGGTATTGCGCTGTCGCTTCTCAGCAATCCGCACGGCCCTATTCCGCCGTCCAATCTTCCGCTCGGCCTCTCGGCTATCGAGAAGGCGAAAGCGGTTGGCGCGAAAACCGAGCGCGAGCGGGATTACATCGACGCGCTGGCGGTGATGTATGTCGATTACGACAAGATCCCGCATCAGGCGCGCGTGCAGTCCTATCTGAAGAAGCTGGAGGCGCTGGCGACGAAATATCCCGATGACGACGAGGCGCAGATCTTCTACGCGATCACCCTGAATGTGGCGGCATCGCCCGCCGACAAGACCTACGCCAACCAACTCAAGGGAGCCGCGATCCTGGAACCGATCTGGCAGCGGCAACCTCAGCACCCCGGCGTCGCCCACTATCTGATCCATCTCTACGATTATCCGCCGATCGCCGCCAAGGGTCTCACCGCGGCGCTGCGTTATTCCAAGATCGCGCCGAATGCGCCGCATGCGCAGCACATGCCATCGCACATCTTCACGCGCGTCGGTTACTGGAAGGAATCAGTTGCGGCAAACCTGGCTTCGGTGCAGGCCGCAAAGGCTACAAAGGAAGGCGCCGATCAACTGCATGGGCAGGACTATCTTGTCTATGCCTATCTGCAACAGGGTCAGGACAAGGCGGCGCACGCCGTCGTCGACGAGATCGAGGCTGCGCAATCCGACCCTGATTCTTTCGCCGGGGCCTTTTCACGCGCCGCCGCTCCGGCGCGCTACGCGGTGGAACGCGGCGACTGGAAGACCGCGGCCAATCTCGGCGTCAAGCCAAGCAAGCTTCAGCACGTGATGGCGATCACTTACTTCGCGCGCGCGCTCGGCGCCGCCCGCTCCGGCGATTCGGCCGCAGCCAAGGTCGATGTGGCGAAGCTTGCCGAAATTCGCGACGGCCTGCTTGAGGCGAAGAACAATTACTGGGCTGGCCAGGTCGATGTCCAGGCCCAGATAGCAAATGCCTGGGTGCTTTACGCGGACGGCAAATCCGATGACGCGTTGAAGGCGATGAGTGCCGCAGCCGACGCGGAGGACAAGACGGAGAAGTCGCCGGTCACGCCCGGACCGCTGACGCCCGCGCGCGAATTGTACGGCGTCATGTTGCTGGATCGCGGCATGGCCAAGGAAGCGCTGGCGGCGTTCGAGGCCACGATGGCCAAGGAGCCGAACCGCTTCAACGGCTATGTCGGGGCCGCAAAGGCCGCGCAGTCGCTCGGTGACACGACGAAGGCGAAAACGACTTATGAAAAACTCGTCGCGCTTGCATCCGGCTCGGATTCCGAACGGCCGACGCTTGCCGCAGCCCGGGCTTTCGTCGCGAGTAATTAGGACAGCGTAGCGAAGGCGATGAAAAGAATAGCCGTCATTGCAGGAATCGTTGGTTTCGGACTCGGCGCGCTCGCCGGGGCATCGGCATTCTTCGCATGGCCGATGCTGGGCCGCCAGGGCGGAGCAGTGGCGGCACCAAGCCATCCGAAATTCTCGGAAGTGCAATGGCCGCATCCCACCGACGAATGGGGCAAGGGCAAGGCCTTCCGCTGCGGGGCGGCGGATTGCGGGGTCGAGGTCAACGTTTACATCCGGGCCAAGATCGGATTTTGCAACTGCCAAACCGGGGTTTCCGACGACAGCGAACTCGATCGCCTGAGTGACTTCACGCTGATGGGCGAAAAGCTTTCGGTTTTGGGGCCGGGCCGTCCCATCAATGTCGCGTGGATGAAGGGCCGCAGCCGGGCCTTTGCGATCGCCGATCGCTATCGCGCGCCGAACTCGGCACTTTCGGTTGCGTTCAACGACCGCTGCGATGCGGTCGTTGCCACAGCGCTGGTCGCCCACGACCATCCGGAGACGATCGAGCCCAGTGTCATCGACTTCCTCAACAGCAAGGTCATCGTGCACTGGGCCGAAGTAACGCTTGGTCTATAGTTTCGTCCCGAGCCGGCATCCATGGATGAAGGATGGCTAAACTCCCGCCATCATCACATATTTGATCTCGACATATTCTTCCATGCCGTGATGGGAGCCTTCGCGGCCTAGGCCTGATTCCTTGACGCCGCCGAATGGCGCCACTTCGGTCGTGATCAGACCCGTATTGACGCCGACCATGCCCGACTCCAGCGCTTCGGCGACCCGCCAGACCCGGCCGAGATCGCGCGAATAGAAATAGGAGGCGAGCCCGAATGGCGAATTGTTGCACATCGCGATCACGTCGGCCTCATCCTTAAAGCGGAACACCGGCGCGAGCGGCCCGAAGGTTTCCTCATGCGCGACAAGCGCGTCCGGCTTGACGTTGGCCAGCACCGTCGGCTCGAAGAAGGTGCCGCCGAGCGCATGGCGTTTGCCGCCGGTGACGATTTTGGCGCCACCCTTGACCGCGTCCGCGATGTGCTTTTCGACCTTGTCGACCGCATCCATGTTGATCAGCGGCCCCTGTGTCACGCCTTGTTCAGTGCCGTCACCGATCTTCATCGCCGCAACCTTTTTCGAGAGCCTTTCGACGAACTGATCGTAAATCTTGTCCTGGGCGTAGATACGGTTGGCGCAGACGCAGGTCTGGCCCATGTTGCGATATTTGGAGACCATGGCGCCGTCGACCGCAGCGTCGATATCGGCATCGTCGAACACCACGAACGGGGCGTTGCCGCCGAGTTCCAGCCCGAGCTTCTTCACGCCGACCGCGGCCTGCTGATACAGAATCTTGCCAACCTCGGTCGATCCCGTGAAGCCGACAAAACGCACCGCAGGGTGTTCACAAAGCACCTTGCCGATCGCCGACGAATTGCCGGTGAGGATACTGAACACACCCTTCGGCACGCCGGCCTTCTCGGCCAGCGCCACCAGCGCCAACGCGGTCAGCGGCGTTTCATTGGCGGGCTTTAACACCACGGTGCAGCCGGCGGCCAGTGCCGGCGATACTTTCCGGGTGATCATCGAGCATGGAAAATTCCAGGG
>Ga0137407_10000419_pt1 | contig 29473 bp, 25 predicted proteins | sample CZOMad2_2_16fung_FD_108410 | JGI IMG/M metagenome (GOLD analysis project Ga0137407, IMG submission 108410) | Vadose zone soil fungal communities from Angelo Coast Range Reserve, California, USA - CZOMad2_2_16fungal (Illumina Assembly) | ecosystem: Environmental > Terrestrial > Soil > Vadose... | reverse complement strand
TATGATTCGCTGGTCGGCAAGTTGATCGTCCATGGCAAGACCCGCGCCGAATGCCTGATGCGGCTCCGCCGCGCGCTGGACGAGATGGTGGTCGAAGGCATTGAAACGACCTTGCCGCTGTTCAGGGCCCTGGTCCGGGAACCCGACATTATTGACGGCGACTATCATATCCACTGGCTGGAACAGTATCTGGCCGGCAAACCAGACGCCTGAGGCGCCCTTCCGTCGAAACGGAAGCGCTGGGGAACCAATCGTGCCGCACAGCGTTTTTCTTCACTGGGAGTTGCTGCCCGGGGGGAGCCGCTTGAATTCCACTTCCCGATGACGCGAGATGCTGTGACAGCTGATGCCACGCGCCGTCGCGCGATTGGGCAGATTGTTCTTTTGGCCATGGGATTCTTGGTGCTGGTGGCGATCAGCGCCAGCTCGGTCATGCTCGTTGATCGAGCCCGCGAAGAAAACGCCTTGGTGGTACATACCGTAGAGGTGGCAAACCAGATTGCCACCCTGCTCCTGCAAATCCGCACCGCCGAAAGCGCTGCGCGTGGATATCTTCTGACCTCCGAGCCGCGCTTTCTTGCCGAGCACGAAGCCGCCGCCGCAAGTATCCTTCCCGATATCGACGAACTGACCAGATTGGCCGCCGACAATCCGGTTCAGATCGAGAACAGTAAACAATTGCGTGTGCCGGTCCACGCGCGGCTCGACGAATTTGCCAAGGCCATCGATTTCGTCAAGCGCAACGACGTCGCCGGCGGAATCGCGATGCTGCGCGAGGCCGCCGCCGGCGATACGGTCCGCCGCATCAATGACGTTGCCGATGCAATGCGGGCAGAAGAGGACCGGCGGTTTGCGTTGCGCACCGCAACCGCGGACCGCACGCAACGGCTCGCCTCGATCGTCACCGTGGTGGGCTCCGGCCTTGTGGTCCTGCTGGCAGGCATCTCGATCTTCCTGGTACGGCGCTCGGCGCGCGCGCGGGACCACGCCGAAGCCCAGTTGCGCGACAACAACCTCAATCTCGAAGCCACCGTCGACGAGCGCACCGCCGATCTTCGCGAGGCCAATAACGAAATCCAGCGGTTCGCCTATATCGTCAGCCACGATCTGCGTTCGCCACTGGTCAATATCGTGGGCTTCACCAGCGAACTGGAGGAGTTGCGAACCGACATCTTCAAACGCATCGCCGCGCTACACCGCGCCGACGCCTTGGTGCCGCCCGCGCCCGTCAGCGATGGCGACGTCGAGATCGAGCCGGTGCTGGAGGCCGAGGACAAGCAGCTGCTGCAGGATTTTTCCGAGGCGTTGGATTTCATCAAATCGTCGATTGCCAAGATGGGCCGCTTGATATCGGCGATCCTCAACCTCACCCGCGAGGGACGGCGCGAATTCGAACCGGTGCAGATCGACACCCGCGAGTTGATCGAAGCCATCGTCACGACTGTGGCGCATCAGGCCGCGGAAGCGAAGGCCCAGATCCGCATCGAGCCGCTTCCGGAAATCACCAGCGACCGCCTCGCGCTGGAACAGATTTTTTCGAACTTGATCGACAATGCGCTGAAATATCTGAAGCCGGGGGTTCCCGGCGACATCTCCGTTCGGGGCCGGACCAAGCTCGGCTTTGCAATCTTCGAAATCACCGACAACGGCCGCGGCATCGATCCCAAGGACCATCAACGCATTTTCGACCTTTTTCGACGCGCCGGTACGCAGGACAAGCCGGGACAGGGAATTGGTCTCGCCCATGTACGCGCCCTGGTGCGACGGCTCGGTGGATCGATGTCGGTATCGTCGGAACTTAATCATGGCAGCACGTTCACCATTACGCTGCCCATTAATTGGACTGCGAGTGACAGGAACAAAGGTCCATGAGTACGCCGGTTACCATCATCATGATCGAGGACGACGACGGACATGCCCGTCTGATCGAGCGAAATATCCGCCGTTCCGGTGTCAACAACAAGATCCTGCCGTTCACCAGCGGTACAGAAGCGGTGAGGTATCTTTTCGGCAGCGACGGCTCTGGCTTCGATCACAAGGGCGATGCATTGCTGATTTTGCTGGATTTGAACCTGCCGGACATGTCCGGCATCGATATACTGCGCCGGGTCAAGGAAAACAAATTTTTGAAATCCACGCCGGTCGTGGTGTTGACCACGACGGACGACAGCCAGGAAGTAAAACGTTGCTACGAACTGGGCTGCAATGTCTATGTCACGAAGCCGGTGAACTACGAAAGCTTCGGCAACGCCATTCGCCAACTGGGATTGTTTTTCTCCGTCATCCAGGTTCCACCGGCCGCCATATGAACCCTGTTACACCGACATTGCTGTATATCGAGGACGATCCGGCGCTGGCCCGGCTCGTCGATCGCGGCCTGACGCGGCTCGGCTTCAAGGTCGTGCATGCCGTGAGCGGCTCGCAGGGATTGGATCTCCTTGCGCAGGGCGGCATCGACGTCGTCGCGCTGGATCAGTACATGCCCGGTCTGGACGGACTGGAAACCCTCGAACGGATCATGGCGATCCCGAACGCCCCGCCGGTAGTATTCGTCACCGCCGCGCAGGATTCGAGCATCGCCGTCACTGCACTGAAGGCCGGCGCCGCCGACTATCTGGTGAAGGACGTTCACCGCGATTTCATTCCCCTGCTCCAGGTCGCCGTCGAAGGCGCACTGCGTCAGGCGCGGCTTCAGAAGGCCCGCGATGACGCCGAGGCCGAAGTGCATGCCTCGCGCGACCGCTTCGCCGCCCTTGCCGCCGAGCGCGAGGTGCTGTTGCGCGAGGTCAACCACCGTGTCGGCAACAGCTTGCAGATCATCGCCTCGCTGTTGCATCTGCAGGCCAATTCGAGCGCTCAGGAGGACGTCAAGGCAGCGCTGACCAATGCGATGGGTCGGGTCGCCGCGGTCGCTCAGGTTCACCGCAGACTTTATACCTCGCACGATTTGAAGAGCGTGCTGCTGAACCTTTATCTCGGCGCCTTGCTCGAGGATCTCAGGCGGTCCGCCGAGGGCAACCGGATGTCGCGGCTGACATTGAAGGCGGAGTCGATCGAGATCGACCCCGATCGAGCGGTGGCGATCGGCATCATCGTCAATGAGCTCGTGATGAATGCGGTGAAATACGCTTATCCCGACGGCGCGGGCCCCATTCATGTCGAACTCGCGGCCGAGGGCGAAGACCTCCTGCTGTCGATTGCCGACGATGGGGTCGGCCTCAACGGCAAGAGCGATCCGCGTTCCACCGGCATGGGACAGCGCATCGTCACCGCGATGGCCTCGAAGCTCGAGGCCATCGTTGAGCGCGATCCCACGCATACCGGCACCCGGATCGTGCTGCGGTTTCGCCGTGTCAGCAAGGCCGCAATAAAGGCAACCAGCGCGGCCGCAAGCTAGCGGCGGTGACCCTCATCCTGCTATCCTCCCAGCCATGACGTCGCGCGACTCCGCTAGTTCCGAAATCACGCCCGAAGTGCTGCTGCGCGCCTATGCCTGCGGCATTTTCCCGATGGCCGAAAGCGCCGACGATCCGACCCTGTTCTGGGTCGAGCCGGAAATGCGCGGGGTCATTCCGCTCGAGGGCTTTCGCATCCCCTCTCGGCTGGCTCGCACGGTGCGCTCGGACGCCTTCGCGGTCACTGTCGACATGGCGTTCAAGGCGGTGATTGCGGGCTGCGCGGCGCCGCAGCCCGGCCGTGACGACACCTGGATCAACAAACGCATCCGCGATCTCTATGTCGGCTTGCACGGGATCGGACACGCCCACAGCGTCGAGGTCTGGCAGAATGACGACCTAGTCGGCGGGCTCTACGGCGTCAGCCTGGGCAAGGCCTTCTTCGGCGAAAGCATGTTCCACCGCGCCCGCGACGCCTCGAAAGTGGCGCTGGTGCATCTGGTGGCCCGCCTGATCGTCGGCGGATTCGAGCTGCTCGACACGCAATATGTCACCGAGCATCTGCGCAGCTTCGGCGCGGTGGAGATTCCGCGACGGCGTTATACTGCCCTGCTCGACAAGGCGATCAAGGGTGAGGCGGATTTCTGGAAGTTGCCGGTCGATCAGCCCGTGAGCGGCGCAGACGCGCTTGCGATCATCGCCGAGCGCGGCTGAGGGACGCCGGTTCTACTGCCTGAAAACCCCGAACAAACCACCGGGTTGTTGCGGCGGCGGTTGCGGCTGAGGCGGAGGCTGCTGCTGGAATTGCGGCTGCGGCGGCGGCGACGGACGCTGCGCCTGCTTCGGCTGCGGCGGCCGCTTCTGCGCCGGCGGCGGCACTTTTGGCGGATCGGGCTGCGCGCTGACGACGGTCGCGTCAGGGGCTTTGCAATCGGTCAGCCAGATATCGTAGATCGGATGCTCCACCCCGTGCAGGCCAGGGCTTGCCGCAAACATCCAGCCTGAAAAGATCCGCTTCACTTCGCCCTGCAAGGTGATCTCGTCGACCTCGACAAAGGCGTCGGTATTGGCGGCCTCGGTGGCCGGGCGCGTGTAGCAGGCGTCGGTCTTCACGCGCAACGCGCCGAACTGCACGGTCTCGCCGATATCTTCGTCGAAATTGATGATGCGGCCAGTGATCTTGTCGAGCCCCGAAAAGCTCGCCTTCTTGTTGACGATTTTTTGCGCCGGCGGCTCGGAGACCACCTCGTCGCCGGGCTGCAATGTCGCCGGCGTCTGGGGCACGCCCTTCTGCTGACGCTGTCCCGGCGGCAAAGGGTTAGCGCCGGGCGGCGCGACCGCGACGCCTTGATTGGGCTGCGGAGGCGCTACCGCGATGCCCGGCTGATTCTGCGGAATGACAGTGGTGCCGGGCGGCGGGGCGAGCGGTTGCGACTGCACGCTTCCCGGCGGAGGCACGCCCTGCCCCGGCAGCGGACGGTTGGGCGCCGGCAGCAGGCGGCCCTGCGGCAGTTCCGGCACTTCCTCTTCGTCGTCAGGCATCGGCTGATTGCCGCGGGGAACGTTGCCGGGCGGCCGCGGCTGATCGGAAAAGATGTTGCCGATCTGCGCGCGCGCGGGCGGCGCAAGCGAGATCGTCGCAGCGGCGATAAGGGCCGCAAAACCGGTCAGGGCAATGGTTCGAAACATCTTGCGGCTTTAAAAGGCGAATCGGGTTTGCGACATTGTACATATCGCCGCTCGCAGACCCCCGGGTTAACACGCCGAATACGGCGGGGAAAGGGCGGTTTACCGCCCCTTCGGCCGCAACTCGCCCATTCCGTCGCGCTCGCTCGCTATCGCGGTTCAGATCTACCGCTACTGGTCAGCGCGCACGACAAATGAAATAGTCGCGCCAACAAGGTTCGCGTGCCGCACGCAAAAAGCATGCGAAAATCCAAAAACCGGACCAGTCAGAGGAACGCCCCGCATGCCCGATCGCATTCGCCTGGATGGCAGGGTTGCCGTTGTCACCGGCGCCGCCGGCGTCATTGGCGCGGCGACGATGCGGCTATTGTCCGAGCGCGGGGCGAAGATCGTGGCCGTCGACCGCCGGCAACAGGACCTGCAAGCTGCGATCCGCGAACTGCCGGCTTCCGCACAGGCGCTCGCGGTCACAACCGACGTGACCCGCGAAGATGACGTCGCAGGCTATGTCCGCGCCGCGGTCGACCAATTCGGCGCCATCGACGTGTTTTACAACAATGCCGGCGTCGAGGGCGAGATTGCGCCGATCACGCGATATTCGCTCGAAGCATTCCGCAAGGTGATCGACGTCAACGTGATCGGCGTGTTCTTGGGCCTCAAGCACGTGCTGCCGGTGATGCTCAAACAGAACAGGGGCAGCATCATCAATACCGCCTCGATCGCCGGCCTGATCGGTTCACATGACATCGCAGCCTACAGCGCCAGCAAGCATGCGGTGATCGGTCTCACCAAGAGCGCGGCACTCGAATGCACCGCGACCGGGGTTCGCGTGAATTGCGTCTGCCCCGGATTGATCGACAGCCGCATGCTGAGCGCGATCATCGAAGGCCGCAATCCATCCACGGCGCCCGTTCCAGAGAACAAGATCGTAGACCGGATTCCGGCACGCCGCCTCGGGCAGGCGTCCGAAGTTGCGTCCATTGTCGCCTTCCTTGCTTCCGACGAAGCGAGCTATGTCTCGGGTTCCGCCTACACCGTCGATGGAGGACGGGTAGCGAGCTGAGGGTTGTCATTCCGGGGCGACGCAGAGCGTCGAACTACGATGTGCAATTGCACATCGGAGAATCTCGAGATTCGCCGATGCGCATTGCGCATCTGAGGTCTGGTGCTTGCGCACCATCCCGGAATGACAGGTTCAAGTATCAAAAGGTCCTCTCGTCATGCCCATCACCCTCGACCCCGATGCCGCCGCCGTGTTTAGGGCATTTCAGGAAGCCGGTCGCCCGGCTTATGAAACGCTTACGCCGTCCGAGGCGCGCGAATATTATCTTCAGGCCCGCCTCGTCACCAATCCCGATCCGCCCGAACTGAAATCGGTCGAGCCGCTTTCGATTCCCTCCCCTCACGGATCGATTCCGGCGCGGATCTACACGCCGAAGACGCTGAGACGGCCAGACGGTCTGGCACCCTGCCTGGTGTTTTTCCACGGCGGCGGCTGGGTGATCGGCGATCTCGACAGCCATGACGTGGCCTGCCGAAAATTGGCGCTCGAGGGTCAGCTCATCGTGATATCGGTCGATTACCGCCGCGCCCCCGAGCATAAATTTCCCGCCGCCGTCGAAGACGCCATCGCCGCGACGGCATGGATCGCTGCTCACGCAAGGGAGCTCGGCATCGAGGCGGAGCGGCTTTTGGTCGGCGGCGACAGCGCCGGCGGCAATCTCGCCGCGGTGGTCGCGTTGGCGGCGCGCGACGGCAATGGCCCCTCGATCTCCGGACAAGTGCTGATCTATCCGGCGACCGATTTTGCCATGACGCATGCCTCGCACCGCGAGCCCGAGACCAGCATCCTGCTCACGCATTCCGTCATCAGGTGGTTTCGCGACCATTATCTCAACGGCGAAGCCGACGTCGGCGATTGGCGCGCATCGCCTGCGCGCGCGAGCACGCTGGCCGGCTTGCCGCCGGCCTATGTGCTGACCGCGGGCGCCGATCCCCTGCGCGACGAGGGCGACGAATATGCGAGGCGACTGAAGCAAGCCGGCGTGGCGGTCGCCTACCGGACTTTTCCAGGCCAATTCCACGGCTTCTTCACCATGGGCAAGCTGCTGCAGCAGGCCGATGTCGCGGTGAGCGAAATCGGCGTTTGGCTGAGGGCGCTGAATTAGCGTGGGGATTTACAGACGTGCTGCCATCGCCGGTGAGCCACACGGCTCGGTGCGTATTTAGAAACGGTTAAGCCCTCTTGGGCATATTGGGCGTTGAAGGTGCTCATCGGCGCGGCGGTAGCCAAACGCCTTCTGGACGCAGATCCAACGGTCTCTTATAGAGCCGGCATTTCAGAAAAGACCAGCGCGGCGAACCGAGGCTCTCAAGGGCCTCACCCTCTTGAGTCGAGGACGCGCAGCCATGCGACAACACGTACGGAAATCCCTCGTTCTTCAGGAATGGGATCGTTGGCTTCAAACTCAGCCTGATGATCCGCCAGCGCCCACGGCCAGAGACACGTTGAAGTTCTTTTACGAGCTTCAGGACAGGCGGTCGCCTCTTTTGGATTTCCGACCAAGTCGAGGCGACAAGTGGCAAGTCATTCATGCCTGGTTGCTCAACGAGGGGCGTGTCTCCGATTGACGTCATCGGCTACAGCGCGACTGTCGTTTACCTTCTTCGAAACGCGCAGTATCAATTTTGCAATTGTGGTGTAGTCTACAGTCCATGCATGTCGAATATTGACTTGCATCCAACCAACTCTTGCGACCACGGAGGGAAAACATGGCCAAGAAAGCGAAGAAGGCAAAGAAGGCAAAGAAGTCAGGCAAGAAGAAAAAGAAGTAACCCACCTCTGAAAGCCTCGCATCGGATAGCGTCTGAAGTCGGTCAGGCCTTCGCAATGGGGAAACGCGACAGCCTTCTCTGAGAGAATATCCGAGCAACAAACGATCAGGCCGGACCCTTATGCAGATGGCGGATGCATAACGGTCCGGTTTTTCATTGTACCAACAGATCGCCGCTTAAGATATCGCTCCGATCCGGCTTAATAAGCGCGTGCCACCGCCACTTCATGACCGATGGCCTTCGCGGCCTGTAAATGCTTCGCTTCCGACGTGCACCAGCGACTTCCGGCCTTCCGCTGCCCGGCATGTTGGGGGCCCGCTTCGGTCGAAATAGACCGTAACCAGATGTTACTTGGTGGCCCGGAGCGGTTGCCGCATGTTCACGCTCCGCGCGCTTTCCCGCCAAAGCCCCCGCCGCGCCCTGTCAGAAAAGCCAGATGCCCGCCACTTTGCAAAGGAGCCTCACCCTGCCGGTGCAAGCACTGGCGTGGCTCGGCGGTCAGGGCACGCGTGCGATTGCCGCGCTGGTGTTTATCGGCATCGCGCTGCCACCGCTTGGCGAACTGCTCAAGCCCTACGTCACCGAAGCGGTCTTTCTTCTGCTCTGCATATCGTTCATGCGCGTCGATCTCGGCGCGTTGCGCGATCATTTGCGGCGGCCCGGCCTGGTTCTCGCCGCTAGCGCATGGACCACGCTCGCGGTGCCATTGATGTCAGGCGGAATCTGCCTCTTGACCGGCCTCGATATGCGTTCACCGGATCTGTATCTCGCGTTGATGCTGCAGGCGGTGGCATCGCCAATGATGGCCTCGCCGGCGCTGGCGGCGGTGATGGGTCTGGATTCGACCCTCGTGCTTGTCACGCTGATCACCAGCACCGCGCTGGTTCCGATCACGGCACCGCTGTTCGCCTACGTTTTCTTTGGCTCAGCGCTGACACTCTCGCCGCTCGGCCTGGGGCTCAAGCTGGTCGTAATTCTCGCGGGATCGCTGCTGGTTGCGAGCGCGATCCGTTGGACCGCAGGCGTATCCGCCATCAGGCGGCACGCCCGCCCGATCGATGGATTGAATGTCTTGTTTCTTCTCGTCTTTGTTGCGGCCGTGATGGGCAATGTGGTTGGCGGCTTTCTGGCCGACCCCGTCAGCACCATCGAGCTGACGATGCTGGCCTTCGCGGTATTCTTCACGCTCCTCGGCGTCACCGCGCTGATCTTTCGCAAGGCCGGTAGCGGGCGCGCGATGGCGCTCGGCCTGATGGTCTCGCAGCGTAATATGGGACTGATGTTGGCCGCGACCGACGGCGTGCTGCCGGGCACGACGTGGCTATATTTCGCGCTCTCCCAGTTTCCGATCTATCTATCGCCGCAACTGCTCAAGCCGATGGTGCGAAAGTTGAGCGCCCAACCGGCGGCGTCTGCCGCATCCGAGGCCGGCGGCGCCTGAGAAGTGTTGGCGTGGGCGACAAGCTTGCCATTTCAAGACGCGTCGGGCAGCGTCGCGCCGGCCAACGATGATCGGCGCGGACTGCGCGCGCGACAGCTTTTTGCGCCACCTGGGGAGAAACCCAATTGGAACCCTCGGCCTCGATCGAGATCGCCAGGCATACGCTGCTTTCGTGCGGCCTCATTCTGGCGGTCGGGACCTTCGCCGGCCTCATGGCGCAGAAAATCAGGATTCCCGACGTCGCGGTGTTCCTGGTGGTCGGCATAGCGATTGGTCCGCAAGCGCTCGGGCTGATCGATATCAAGGCGGGTTCGGCGCTGAACCAGATCATCCTTCTGTTCGGTGCGAGCTATATCCTGTTCGATGGCGGTGCGGCGCTGCGGCTGGACGTCCTCAAACAAGTCTGGATCACCATCCTGACCATCGCCACGGTCGGCGTGCTCATTACCGCCGGCATCACCGGCCTTGCCGCGCATTACATTCTGGGCGTTCCCGCAAGTATCGCGCTGTTGCTGGGCGCGGCGCTGGCCTCGACCGATCCGGCAACGCTGGTGCCGATCTTTCGGCAGATCCACATTCGCGACCGGGTTGCGCAAACCGTCATGGGCGAGTCGGCATTCAACGACGCCACGGCGGCGATCGTCACCTTCGCTGTGCTCGCCGCCGCGACGGGGAGCGCAGAGTTTTCCCTGACGGCGTCGCTGTCAGCGCTTGTGAAGCAATCCGTCATCGGCATCGTCGCCGGCATAACGCTCGGCTATCTCGCCGCGCTGCTGATTGGCCACGAAAAGTGGGCCTTCCTCGCCGAATACGCGCCGGTGGTCACGCTCGTCGCCGTCATCGGCGCCTATTTCGCCGCCAGCGGCCTGCAAGCCAGCGGCTTCATGGCGGTGTTCGTGTCTGGCATCGTCCTTGGCAACAAGGAGGCGTTTGGCTTCCGGATGGAAACTGGCGAAGCGCAAAAGCTCGACGAGTTCGCATTGACCACGGCGTTCATCATGCGCCTGTTCATTTTCATCCTGCTCGGTACGCAGGTCGATTTCACACTGATCGGCCGCTATGCCGTTGCCGGGGTAGTCCTCGTCGCCATCCTGATGCTGGTCGCGCGCCCGGCGACGGTGTTCCTGTGCGCGCTGCCGGATCGCCGCGCGCGATGGAGTTTTGCCGAGATGCTGTTTATGTGCTGGACGCGCGAGACCGGCGTGATTCCGGCGGCGCTGGCCGGGTTGCTGCTCGGCACGAACGCGCCAGGTGCGCAACTGATCGCGTCGGTCATTTTTGTCGCCATATTGATGACGATCCTGATCCAGGCGCCGACCACGGAATGGCTGGGACGCAGGCTCGGGCTTTTAGAAAAGAATTAGCGGACCGCTACCTCCGAGACCTGTCGTAAGTTTGCGGACGTGATGCCGTGACCTGATTTTCTCCTTTGTTCAGATCGACGGTACACCCCAGAGTACGAGTGTATGCGTGGCTTGCCAGAACCAGGTCTCGCCATCGTGCGCGGCCTGCAGGCTGAAAATCCGTTTGTTCCAGTGTGGATCATGGACGAAACGGATGTTCTCGATCTCGAAGTCAGTCTGTCGCTCCTTCCACGCTTTCGACCAAGCCAAATGCGCTTCGTCGAGTTGCTGCCGCAGTTTGGAGACTTCAACCGAATAGGAAGACGGAAAGAGGATCCTGTAGGTCATCGACTGACTCATCACGCGATCGCTTTTTCAACGGTCATCCGTAAGGGCGGCCCAGCCTCGGCACGCCAGAGTCCCAAACGTGGTGCGCGCCTCAAAATCAAGCAAGAGGATAATACCAGAGGTTGATTTCAACTAAAGTTGCATGACGATTGAATCGACCCGCCCGCGCGGTGCGCCGCAGCGATTGCGGCGGCTGGCCGAAAGCGCGGATAAGCGCCGCGCAATACCCCACAAAATGTTCTCAAAACGTGCGGCGTTGGCGGTCGCTTCCGCCACGCCCTCGCAACGCGAGCAATTTCAGAGTTAACGGATTGTAGCCGCCAAGTTCAAAATCCGAAGGAGGTCGCAACAAGGTCGTTAAAAATTTCGCTATATTTGTAAAGCAGGAATTTCTAGTGGCAGTGTCGTGGGGTTACTCGATGACTGAAGCCAGCCATCATTTTTTGAAAGAATTAAACGAAGCAATTTCGAAGGGATCTCCCGACACCTGCGCCAGGGCAGTGTGGCGCGCGACCGATATATTGATAGAGGGTCGCTACACTGAAGACCAGATTTGGGTCTTCGGTGAGGTGATCGCTCGGCTGTCGGAGGAGATCGAACACGCGATCCGGGCAAAGCTCGCAAAGCGTTTGGCGCACACCGACAATGCCCCGTTCAAGGTAATCAAGATACTGGCCGCCGACGATTCGATTGATGTCGCGGGACCGGTCCTTCAGTACTCCCGGCGCCTCGACACCAAGTCGCTGGTTAACAATATCAGGACCAAAAGCCAACCGCACCTTCTGGCGATTTCCAAGCGAAGTTCGATCCCGGTCGAGGTGACGGACGAACTGGTGACGCGCGGCAATGGAGAAGTGGTCCGATCGGTCGCGTCGAACAATGGCGCTTGCATCTCGGATTTCGGCTTTATGCAAATGATCAAACGGTCGGAATCTGACTGCATTCTCGCCGAAAACCTCGGCCTTCGAAAAGAAATTCCGAGACATATGTTCCAGCAGCTGATCGCGAAGGCGTCAGACGACGTAAAGCGCAAGCTCGGGCTGGAACGTCCCGATCTGGTGGACGAGATACAGAGTTCGGTGACCGAGGTCGCGGGGAAGCTGCATTCCAAGTTTGGTCCGGCAACGAAGGACTATTTTGCCGCAAAGAGGTCCGTGACCACCCAGCATCAATACGGCAATTTGAACGAGAACAGCATCCTGGAATACGCTCGAGCTCGTAAATTGGAAGAGGTCATGGTTGGGCTGTCCCTGTTGTGCTCATTGCCTGTCGACATCGTGGAGCGGGCGTTGGTGCACAGCAACAGCGAAATGACGCTCATCCTGGCAAAGGCCCTCGACTTCGGGTGGGAGACTGCAATGGCGCTGCTATTTCTCGGCGCAAAAAATCATCGCATCGCCGCAGGCGACCTCGAAGAGATGAGAGAAGAGTTCGCGCGTCTCAATACCGAGACATCTCGCGGCGTCTTAAAGGTCTACCAATCGCGCAAGAACGCGATGGCCGATGGGCAAGGTCAGCGCCGCTTGGCTCAACTCCATTCTCGGGGTTGATGGTTTCGGTAAAAACTCGCGCTCGAGGCTTTGGCCGCAGCCGGCTAACCACTTCAGCCCCTATATAGCGGATCGCGGCGCGGTGCCCGTCCCTGCGCTCAAGAGCTGGCCCGCGCGGCGCGGCGCAGCGATTGCGGCGGCTGGCCGAAGGCGCGGATGAAGGCGCGACGCATCCGCTCGGGGTCGCGAAAGCCGGTTGCTTGCGCCACGTGTTCGATCGCCTGGCTGGAAGATTGCACCTGTTGCCGCGCCACTTCGATCCGCAGGCGCTCCACCGCCTTCGACGGCGTGGTGCCGGTCTCGGCGATGAAGGCGCGGGAAAAGTGACGCGAACTCATGCCGGCCCGGTCGGCCAGATGCTCGACCGTCAGCGGCGCGTCGAGATGCTCGCGCGCCCAGCTCAGCAGCGGTCCGAAGCGCCCCGTCGGCGCCTTCAGCTCCAACAGCGATGAGAATTGCGACTGCCCGCCGCTGCGGCGATGGTACAGCACGAGCTGGCGCGCGGTTTTCTGCGCGATCTCCTCGCCAAAATCTTCCGCCGCCATTGCGAGCGCCAGATCGATGCCGGCACTGATCCCGGCCGAACTCCAGATGTTGCCGTCACGAACGAAAATCCGGTCTGCCTCAAGCGTCACCTTGGGGTAAGCGGAAACGAAATGCCGCGTGCGCTGCCAATGCGTGGTGGCGCGGCGGCCATTCAGCAGGCCTGCTTCGGCCAGGATGTAGGCGCCCGAGCAGACACTGGCAACGCGGATCCCGCGTTTTGCCGCGCTACGCACGAAGGCCAGCGTCCTGGCGGAGCGCGAGGCCGCGATTACTCCCTCGCCGCCTGCGACGATAAGGGTGCTGATCGCACCAGCGGACCGCAACCCCCGCGCCGGCAATTCGACGCCCGATGAACTGCGCACCGGACCGGGTACTTCCGCCAGCACCCGGATCGAGGGGGTCCCACCGGCAAAGCGGCTGGCAATCTCAAACACCGAAATCGGCCCGGCGGCATCCAGTAGCTGGAAATCCGGAAAGACGAAGACGCCAATCATGATTCAGCGGATGTCTGAAAATGAGGGAAATTCGTCATGTTAGACAGAAGACCATCATGCCAGCATGTTGAGGTCAAGTGGTCCGAATCGGACCCCACTGCTCGTCATGCCCGGACGCCTGTCCCCGACTTGATCGGGATGGTCCGGGCATCCATCACTCTTCGGAGCAGCCCTGGCGGAGGGGGTGGATTGCCGGTCATTGAGCGCGAAGAGGCGCTTTTGCCCGGCAATGACGGAGGTGGTTTTCCAACAGTCGCAATCCTTCGGGGACGTCTTTCGATGTCGGCTCCAATTCAAATTGGGCTTCTGCTGTTTCCAAGGATGACGCAGCTCGACCTCACTGGTCCCTTGCAGGTGTTCTCCAGCGTCCCGGGCGCAAAGGTGCACCTGATCTGGAAACGGATCGAGCCGGTCGCAAGCGACTCGGTGCTGACGCTCACGCCCACCACCAGCTTTGCCGACTGCCCGCAGCTCGACGTGATCTGCGTACCCGGCGGCGCCGGCACCGACGACATGGTCAACGACGGGGAGATGCTCGAATTCCTGCGCGGTCAGGCTCAAGGCGCGAAATACATCACCTCGGTCTGCACGGGATCGCTGGTATTGGGCGCGGCCGGCCTTTTGAAAGGATACCGCGCCGCGACGCATTGGACGGCGAGGGAATTTCTCGGCCTATACGGGGCGATCCCGGCGAAAACGCGCGTGTGTATCGACCGCAACCGTATCACCGGCGGCGGGGTCACCGCGGGGATCGATTTTGCGCTGACGCTGGTTTCGATCCTGGTCGACCGACCGACCGCGCAAGCCATCCAGCTGCGGCTCGAATACAACCCGGCGCCGCCGTTCGATTCGGGCTCGCCCGATACTGCGCCCGCGGAAATTCTCGCGCGCCTGAAGGAGAGAATTGCCGCGGGCCAGGAATGCCGCCGCGCCGCCAACCGTCGGGCGGCCGCGCGGCTAACGTCATTGGATCGGTCGGTCACCTGAACGCCTTACGGATTGCCGGACGGCGCGGGCAAACAGCTCAAAGGTAAGGTTTCTGAGCCATTGATGGCCGGCGTCACGGTGGTAACGTTCGTGCCAGAATTGGGCGATCTCGATACGCGGCAGCGCGATCGGGGTTTCGAACGCAACAAGGCCGAGTGGCCCCGCGAGGCGCTGCGCCAGATTGGTCGGCAGGGTTGCCACACCGTCGGTCTCAGCCGCAACAATGGCGCCGGCGATGAAGCTCGGCACGCGCAACATGACATTCGCGGGCGCGATCGCGGACGACAACACGCGATGCGCGGTGCGATGCGCGGCGTGTCCGGTCTCCGATCCCGTCACCAGTATGTGGCGCTCGGCGAGAAAGCCAGCCGCCGATTGGCATTTTCGTGCGCGCGGATGGCGCTTGCGGAGCACGCTGGAATAGCCGTCGAAATAAAGCCGCTGCCGCCGCAGATAGCGGGCGGCCTTCGGAAACGCGCCAAACGCCAGATCGGCCTCCCCGGTCTCGAGCCTGAGCTCGAACTGTCGCGCGTCCAGCGGCACCGCGCGCACGCTGATGTTTGGCGCGATGGTCGCTACGCGCGCGATCAAAGGCGGCAGAAACCTGATCATGCCGACATCCGTCAACAGCAGGCTGAAGCGCCGATCCGAACGGGCGGGATCGAATTCGGTTGCCGCCGAGCGCAAGCCGTCGGCGGCAGCAAGAAGAACGCGCAGCTGATCAGCGATATCGAGCGCCTTGGCCGTCGGCTGCATCGCCTGGCCGTTGCGCACGAACAGCGGATCGGAAAACTGCACACGCAGGCGGCCAAGCATCTTGCTGATCGCCGGCTGCGTCGTCTCCATCGCCTGGGCCGTGCGGGTGATGCTGCGCTCTCGCAGCAACGCATAGAGAACCCGCAGCTCGCGCAAGCTCAATTCCGAATATGCCTCTTGGTCCATATGCATCATTCCAGTTTCGGCATGGCGCAAGTCATCGCCGGAAGATAGGCTTGTCGTCAACGACAATCGCCAATTTCAGGCGACAATGGAGGATCCCAATGGGCAAGTTCATCGTCGAACCGCATTTTCGGCTTCAGGAATGGGTTGCGGAGGAGAAGGGCTATTTTCGCGACCAGGGGCTGGACTACGAATTCCGCGAGCTGATCCGCTCGACCGAGGGCCAGCACCATAACAAGGGCGGCCGCGGGGCCTTCCAGAGCATCGAGCAGGGCCGCGAGGCCGACGTGAGCTGCGCCTGCCACTGGACGGTGAATGTCGCGGCTTCGAACGGCCACACCAAATTGTATTCGGACCTTTACTCGATCGCGCCGTCCGGGATCTTCGTTCCTGCCGATTCGAAGGTGCGAACCCCGGTCGATCTGGCGCATGTGCCGATCTCGGTCGGATACCAGTCTGGAAGCCACTATTCGACGATCCAGGCGCTGGAACAGTACATTCCGGCCAGCGACATCAATCTTATTTTCGAAGACGGCATGCTGTTCAGCCGCATCGAGCGCCTGATCGACGGCAAGAGCCAGGCGGCCGCGCTTTTCAACGGCCCCTATTACCTCGCCGAACAACTCGGCTACCGTAAGATCATCGACACCACATTCATGATCGCCGCCATGATCAAGGGCTCGCCGGACCCCGAAGACGTCCGTCGCTACTTCCGCGCGCTGCGCTCGGCGCAACGCGACATCGATCTGCGCCCTGAGCTTTACACCCACTACTACAAGAATGAGTTCCCCGACCGCTTCCATGCCATCATGGATACGCGGCGCTGGGGGCCAGGCGAGAGAATCGTATTCGAACCCTATTCGAAGGAGGTGTTCGAGGAATCGTTCGATTGGATCGCAAAGCACAAGATCTTTTCCGACGGCGCCATGGGATCGGGCGAATACGATTCGTCGACGATCTCTTTTGCCGCGGAGTAGCGCGGCCGCCTGCTTCGCGAAGGGCGGGCCACATTGAAGCGACTACGCGTCACGTCGTTTCGAAAGGACCGCAAAACAAGAAAACCGCAAAAAAAGAAAAAGGCCGCCCGGTTTCCCAAGCGGCCTTTCCTGTCCTACGGCAGCCTCACATTTAACGGGCGATTTCAGAACGTCGGCGCCCGGGGGCCTATCTCCCGGCCACATCCTGATCGGAAGCCGCTGCTTATCGGGTCAGTCGCGAACTGGAGCCCGAACCGTCGCGGTGGTTTCCCATCTCCGTAAGATGACCCATTGAGCCACGACCCCACGCGGGGCGCAACAACGCCGCGATAAATGTCCCCGCTGTTCCCGTTGTCCACAGGCTTTCACCGTCATTCCGGGGCGATGCAAAGCATCGAGCCCGGAATCTCGAGATTCCGGGTCTGGTCCTTCGGACCATCCCGGAATGACAATGGTTAGGTTGAGCTTCCGGGCGTCCATGGCTGGTAATCGCCGGTGGCCGCGGGCCTGCGGCCGCTCGCCAGCGTCGAACCGGAGGGCCGGTAGGCCGAAGGCGTCCCCGTGAGGTTCGGCAGATGCGGCTTTTCCCATTCGCGCGCCGTGTAGCTCTCTTCGGTCGGCGCCGTGTCGACGGTGTGATGCAGCCAGCCGTGCCATGACGGCGGCACGCGGGTCGCCTCCGCGTAGCCGTTATAGATCACCCAGCGCCGCTCGAAGCCGAGCGACGGATCGATCTTGCGACCCTTGGTGCGGTAATAGCGATTGCCCTCTTCGTCTTCGCCGACCAGTTCGCCGAACCGCCACGTCCACAATTGCGTGCCGAAGGTCTGGCCATTCCACCACGTGAATAACTTGAGAAAAAACTGTTTCATTGGCGCTGGCCGGTTCGAGAAGTGTTGCGGTCCTGATGCCACCGGCGGGCCGAATTGTCCAGTAAAGTCCGGCGCAAGGGCCTTTCGGCAGGATGCAAGCCTTTCCGCCGAGGCCATCAAAGCCAGCTCATCAAACTCGCGTCATCGCCGCAATCCGTTCATTCCGCGTACAGCTCAGATCACATACTATCTGGGCGTGCACGAAGGGTGCGCGGCTCGGGAACGTCTGCCTCAGCAAGAGCGTTCGGCGTGTCCGGTGACAAGGAGCCGACAATGATCAGTCCAAAGGCAATGAGTACGGCGGTAACGCTGGCCCTGGTTCTTTCCGTGGCGGCGCCGACCGCAGGCTTGGCCGAGTATAAAACCAACAACGGCGGCGGTGTCCGCGCCAACGGCGGCTATCGGCCTCCTCCTCCCGCCGTTGTCGCCCGTCCCGGCCCGGCGGTGGCCGCAGCGCCGGCCGTCGGCGGATACCGTGCCGCAGCGCCGATGGCGCAGCCTGGCGGAGGCGGCGGGGTTTATCGTGGTGGCTATGCCGGCGGTTATAACCGCGGCCATCGTGACCACGATCATGACCGCGATCGCGGCGGCTTTGTCGCAGGCGCTGTCGTCGGTGCCGTCATCGGCGGGGCGGTGGCCTCGCAAGGCTACGGCTATTACGGTGGGCCGGGCATTTATTATGCGCCGAGCTACTCCAGCGACCCATATTACAACGGCCCTGCGGTCGCGCCGGCGCCTGGCGGGGATGATGCGGTCGCCACCTGCATGCAGACCTACCCCTCCTACGATCCGCAATCGGGAACCTATCTCGGCGACGATGGCTATCAGTACGCCTGCCCGTAAGGCTTGTGTGATGTCATGCGAGACCAAGACGGGGCGCGTCAACTGCGGCGGCGCCGTCTCTCGCCGCGTCAGGATTGCGTCGCCAGTGCAACGCCGGCCAGCGTAAACACCAGCGCGGCGATCTGGACGGTACCGAGCGGTTCGTGCAGCGCGAGCGCGGAGGCAACCACGCCGATCACCGGCACCGCCATGGTGCCGATCGCCGCAACCGAGGCCGGTAACCGCGCCAGCGCTGCAAACCAGCAGACATAGGCGACGCAGAACTGGATCACGGTCGAATAGCTCAGCAGCAGCCAGTCATAATCGGAGAATCCGGCCACGCTGGCGTTCTCGATCAAGAGGCCCGCGAGCGACACCGGCAGGCATCCGATCCCGATCTGCCAGGCCGCCGCCGACACCGGTGGCAGGTTGATCGGAAGCTTCTTGGCGAGGACCGCGCCGACCGCAAAACCGAAGGCACCGCCCAGCGCCAGCAAGATTCCCGGCAGCTTTGAAAGGCTCGCCGCAAAGCCATTGCCACCGAGGATGGCGCTCAACCCTGCGAACGCCGTGACCAGCGAAATGAGGTGCAACAGGTTGGGCCGCTCGCCGAGGATCGGCCACGCCAGGATCGAGGCCCACACCGGCATGGTGTAGGCGATCAGCGCCGCTTCGCTGGCCGGAAGCCAGAGCAGCGCGAATCCCATCATCACCATCCAGCAGCCGACGTTGAGAAACGCGGCAAGCACCAGCCTTGGCCAGAGCTCGCGCGGGACATGCAGGTTTTGGCGGCGCGATACCGCCAACAATGCGAGCAGGCACGCCCCGACCACGCCGGTGGTGCCGCGCAGCGTCAGCGGTGGCAGCAGGCTCAGCAGGTATTTGGTGATCGGCCAGTTGAAACCCCAGCCGATCGAGGTGATGGCGAGGAAGACAAGGCCCGCGGGCGCGATACGCGCTCTCGCAGCCGGCTGGTTTGGCAGTGTCATGAGGGGGATGGACCGGTTGAGAATCAACGGCACCTTGCCGCCTATTTCGGCCCCGGACCATGGATGGATCAGTATGCCAGTCCGGACCTGTCGGGCGCTTCCCCGTAGCTTCACGTGAGTCTTGCTGAGGCAAGCCCTCGGCCGCAATAAATAGTTACCCTGTGAACAACGGGATGAAGCCTGGAGAGGCGTGCCGGACGAGATTTTTTTCGCTTGGGAATCCCTGAGGACTCACTGATACTTGTCGACAGCAGCGGCGCTCCCAGCCCCCTGTTTTTCCCAGCTTTCCACCATATTTAGTATTTGATTCAGGAACTCGTACTAATCCTTGACGGGCGCGATGGAGTCGTCCTAGCTTTGATCCTGTTCGGCGCGAGTGTGTTTGGGTCCCGCCGGTCGCTCCCTGAAGGGTTCCAGAATGAACACTCCGCCAGCCGATCGAGGCAGCGGATACGGGTCTTTTTGTCCCGAATTCCGGACGCTTTCGGAGGCGCAAAACGAGCCAAAAAGGGCTCGGGGTGAGAGTTCGAGAGTTGCTAAACGGGGCCATGCCGCGAACCAGCATGGGCCTATTTGAGGGTGGCGTTGAGTACATGGGCTTGAGCCGGAACTGGGGAGTTCCGTCCAAGACATGCGGAGGCAGCCGCGGTGCCAGCACCGAGGTTGCGGCCGGAGACCAGAAACAGGGCCGGATCCACCGGTAGAGCTTGCGAACGCCCAGGCCAAAGTTGTCTTAAAACCTTGGTCCGGGAGGTTCGCTCAAGGAACAACAACACCCGGCGCCGCGGCGGCGGCCGGTCAAAAGAAGAACGGGGCACGACCATGCGAATCGAACGGCGCCACACCACTGACGGCCAGTCACCCTATGCACAGATAGATTTCAGATTGACGACATCTGAGATCCGCAATCCCGACGGCTCGGTGGTATTCCGCCTCGAAAACGTCGAGGTGCCGGAATTCTGGTCGCAGGTGGCGTCCGACGTGCTGGCGCAGAAGTATTTCCGCAAAGCCGGCGTCGCCGCGCGCCTGAAGAAGGTCGAGGAAGAGACCGTGCCGTCCTGGCTGTGGCGCTCGGTGCCCGACACCGAGGCGCTGGTCACCCTCCCCGAATCCGAGCGTTACGTCAGCGAGCTGTCCGCCAAGCAGGTGTTCGATCGGCTGGCCGGCTGCTGGACCTATTGGGGCTGGAAGGGCGGCTATTTCACCAGCGAAGACGACGCTCGCGCCTTCAACGACGAGCTGCGCTACATGCTCGCCAAACAAATGGTGGCGCCGAATTCGCCGCAATGGTTCAACACCGGGCTGCATTGGGCCTACGGCGTCGACGGTCCCGGCCAGGGCCACTATTACGTGGACTGGAAGACCGGCAAACTGACCAAATCCAGGTCGGCCTACGAACATCCGCAGCCGCACGCCTGCTTCATCCAGGGCATCGAGGACGACCTCGTCAACGAGGGCGGCATCATGGACCTGTGGGTGCGTGAAGCGCGCCTGTTCAAATACGGCTCGGGCACCGGCTCGAATTTTTCACGTTTGCGCGGCGAAGGCGAGAAACTCTCAGGTGGAGGCCGCTCCTCCGGCCTGATGAGCTTCCTCAAGATCGGCGACCGCGCCGCCGGCGCGATCAAGTCGGGCGGCACCACGCGCCGCGCGGCCAAGATGGTGGTGGTCGACGCCGACCATCCGGACATCGAGACCTATATCGACTGGAAGGTGAAGGAGGAGCAGAAGGTCGCCGCTCTCGTGACCGGCTCCAAGCTCAACCAGCGGCATCTGAAGGCGGTGCTGAAAGCCTGCGTCAACTGCGAAGGCAGCGGCGACGACTGTTTTGACCCCGAGAAGAACCCGGCGCTGCGCCGGGAGATAAAACTCGCCCGCCGCGCGCTGGTCACCGACGGCATGATCAAGCGCGTCATCCAGTTCGCAAAGCAAGGCTACAAGGAGATCGATTTCCCGATTCTTGACACCGACTGGGATTCGGAGGCCTACCTCACGGTGTCCGGCCAGAACTCCAACAACTCGGTGTCGCTGAAGGACGATTTTTTGCGCGCGGTGGAAACCGATGGCGATTGGAACCTGATCGGCCGCACCAACAAGAAGATCACAAAAACGCTGAAGGCGCGCGAGCTCTGGGAGAAAATCGGCCACGCCGCCTGGGCCAGCGCCGATCCCGGCCTGCACTTCAACACCACCATGAACGACTGGCACACCTGCAAGGCGTCCGGCGACATCCGCGCCTCCAATCCGTGCTCGGAATACATGTTCCTGGATGACACCGCCTGCAATCTGGCGTCCGCCAACCTCATCACGTTCTACACCCCCACCCATCCCTCCCCCGCAAGCGGGGGAGGGTCAGGAGGCGGACGTTTCGACGTCGACTCCTACGAACATCTCTGCCGGCTGTGGACCATCGTGCTCGAAATCTCCGTGATGATGGCGCAGTTCCCCTCCAAGGCGATCGCGGAATTGTCTTACGAATTCCGCACGCTGGGCCTGGGATTTGCCAATATCGGCGGGCTTTTGATGACCATGGGCCTTTCCTACGACAGTAAGGAAGGCCGCGCGCTGTGCGGCGCGCTGTCGGCGATCATGACGGGGACGGCCTACGCCACCTCGGCCGAGATGGCGAAAGAACTCGGCCCCTTCCCCGGCTACAAGAAGAACGCCGGCCACATGCTGCGGGTGATCCGCAACCACCGCCGCGCCGCGCACGGCGAATCCCGTGGCTATGAGGCGCTCGCGGTCAATCCGGTGCCGCTCGACCACGCTTCGTGCAAACAGGCCGACATCATCGAGCACGCCAAGGCCGCCTGGGACAAGGCGCTCGCACTCGGCGAAGCCAACGGTTACCGCAACGCGCAGACCACGGTGGTGGCGCCGACCGGCACCATTGGTCTCGTGATGGATTGCGACACCACCGGCATCGAGCCGGATTTTGCGCTGGTGAAATTCAAAAAACTCGCCGGCGGCGGCTACTTCAAGATCATCAACCGCGCCGTGCCCGAAGCGCTGCGCGCGCTCGGCTATCGCGAAAGCGACATCGCGGAGATCGAGGCCTATGCCGTCGGCCACGGCTCACTCTCCAATGCGCCGGCCATCAACGTTTCCACCTTGAAAGCCAAGGGTTTTACGGACGAAGCTCTGGTAAAGGTTGAGGCGGCGCTGCCGACCGCCTTCGACATCAAATTCGCCTTCAACAAATGGACCTTTGGCGAAGACTTCCTGCGCGACACGCTCAAGATCGAGCCGGAAGCGATTGCAGCACCAAATTTCGACCTGCTCACCGCGGTCGGGTTTTCCAAGCGCGAGATCGAGGCGGCGAATGTGCACATCTGCGGCGCGATGACGGTGGAAGGCGCGCCGCATCTGAAGGCCGAGCATTACAGCGTGTTCGATTGCGCCAACCCCTGCGGCAAGATCGGCAAGCGCTATCTGTCGGTGGAGAGCCACATCCGCATGATGGCGGCCTCGCAGCCGTTCATCTCGGGCGCGATCTCGAAAACCATCAATATGCCGAACGACGCCACGGTGGAGGATTGCAAATCCGCTTATCTCCTTTCCTGGAAGCTCGCGCTGAAGGCCAACGCACTCTACCGCGACGGCTCGAAGCTGTCGCAGCCGCTCAACTCGCAGCTCATCAGCGACGAGGACGAGGAGGACGACGCGATCGAGGCCTTCATGGAGAAGCCGATGGCCGCCCGCACCGCGGCGCTGTCGGAAAAGGTAGTGGAACGGCTGGTCGAGCGTATCGTCGTGATGCGCGAGCGCGAGAAGATGCCGGATCGCCGCAAGGGCTACACGCAAAAGGCCGTGGTCGGCGGGCACAAGGTGTACTTGCGCACCGGCGAATATGACGACGGCCGGATCGGCGAGATCTTCATCGACATGCACAAGGAAGGCGCGGCGTTGCGCTCCTTCATCAACAACTTCGCCATCGCAGTCTCGCTGGGTCTTCAGTACGGCGTGCCGCTGGAGGAATATGTCGACGCCTTCACCTTCACCCGTTTCGAGCCGGCGGGTCCCGTGCAGGGCAACGACTCCATCAAGTATGCGACCTCGATCCTCGACTATGTGTTCCGCGAACTTGCGGTCAGCTACATGGGCCGCTTCGATCTCGCCCACGTGGACCCTAGCGAATCCAACTTCGACGCCATGGGCAAGGGCGTCGAGGAAGGCAAGTCGCCGGAGAGCAACAAGTATCTCTCCAAGGGCCTGACCCGCTCGCGCACCGACAATCTCGTCGTCATGCGCGGCTCTTCACCCTCCCCCCTTGGTGGGGAGGGTGGCGCACGCAATGCGCCGGGTGGGGGCGCGCAAAACGTCACTTCGCTCTCCTCCCACGGGGCGACCGCCCGCGTCTCCGAGGCGATCGAGGGCACGGTCGCGCTGAAGCAGGAAACAAGCCACGATTTGTCGCCGACGGAAAAGCTGGAAGCCCTGCAATGGAGCAAGGCGGGAGCAGCCGCGGCCGCAATGCCGTCGAAAGCCGAACGCCGCGCGGAAGCCAAGGCCAAAGGCTATGAGGGCGAGATGTGCGGCGAGTGCGGGCATTTCTCGCTGGTGCGCAACGGCACCTGCATGAAGTGCGATACGTGTGGAAGCACGACGGGGTGTTCGTGAACTCAATTGCGTAGGCCCAGGAAGAATAAAGGCCGCTCTCACCGAGCGGCCTTTGCCGTTTTAGGATCATCTCGCGCAGCTTTCTTTGGAAAAGAAAGAACAAAAAGAGAACAATCAGTAGTTGCTAGCGAACTGTACAGAAAAACGGGGGATAGAGACTCCGTTCACTAGCGTGTTGCAGTAACGTCGAGAGATGTGATTCGGGTCTACACCAATGCACTAGCACGTAATAAACCATTGGCGACGATCGCGCGGGCAAATCTTGACGCGGGATCGATGGCTAGGAGGTTCATGAATCGTCCAAACCTTAAGGTCATAAACGGCAGTTCGCGTTCTCCTAGTCGTCTAGATTGGGCCACAGTTGAACAGGCTCTTGGCTCCAGCGGAAAGGCCGACGAGCCTAGAACTCTCAAGTTTCAGCGTTTGGTTTTAAGCAAGCTCTTCAAAATCTCGCTTTTGGAGGCAGATCAGCAAATCACTGACGGCGGTGACGACTGTGGAATTGACTGCTTCGTAATCGACTACAATGATAACAAGATTCACCTGATCTCGACCAAAACGGTCGATAGCTATGAAAAGGCCAACAAGAATTTCCCGGGCGCGGAGGTCGCGAAGTTAATTTGCTTTGTAAGGGACTTCGTTCGTAAGGCAGACAATCTCCCGGTGCGTTGTAATCCCCTGCTGCGTTCTAAGCTCACCGAGGCTTGGGATGCGATGGAGGCAGGGCGGGTATTTCTCATTTGTGTTCACATTTGCTCCAACCAAAGCAATTTAATCGAGAGAGACCTTCGTTCGCTTGAGGATGGATTGCTTGAGTATAAGGCTCTCGCATTCGAGCATCCCCTTAGCCGCTTCTCTGATGAAGTCTCTAAGAATTGGTCGCCACCGACTTTGAAAGCGCTCAAACTTGTGGGCGGAGAACAATTCGAACACGCGAGGCAACTGGTAAGCGACGACGAAACGACAAAGGCTCTAATTGGGACGGTCAAGGTTTCGGATCTATGCGATTTCCTTCGGGACCAACAAAACAGTTTCGTCGACGAAAATCTATTTCATGCCAATGTCCGCGGGCACCTGGGCATTCTGAATCCTGTCAATCGCGAAATCGCTGACACCCTACGCGGTCCCGAAAACCATCGCTTCTTTTTCCTAAACAATGGAATCACAATAGTCTGCGAAAAATATCTCTATCAGTCTGGCGGATTCCCAATAACCCTCCATCGCCCGCAGATTGTTAATGGACGACAGACAGCGGAGACCATATTCGCCGTACATCGAGAGCGATCATCTCGGGTCGGAAACGTAACGGTTACGGTTCGCATAATCGAGACTTCCGATCCAGAACTTATCGAAGAAGTATCAATAGCAACCAACAGCCAATCTCGAATTGGCGCTAGAGATTTGCGAGCAAACAGCTCAATAGCAAAAAAGCTGGGTTCAGGATTGGATCGTTTAGGATATTACTACGTCCGGAAACGTGGCGAGGTGTCCCTGATGCCTCCCGAAAAAACAATCGATGCCCTAAAGGCCGCTCAGCTAATCTTAGCGTATCTCAAGGGTCTTCCAGAGAAGGCCAAAACAGATACCTCGTCTATGTTCGCTGAATCGTTTGAACAGGTATTCGACCCAAATCTAGTTACACCAGAACTTCTCGTTGCCGCCCACAATATCTTTTTGGCTGTGGAGCAGGAGAAGCATCGTGCTATGCTAACAATGAGGGCGTCGGGTCTTTCAGCCGCTAGCGTCGAACATTGGTTGGTCGAAGGCTCCTTCCACGTCCTTTATTGCGTTGGACTAATTGCCAAAAAGCGACAGCTCGATTTGTCGCATTATGAGGCGTGCGCTCTTCTCATCCCAGAGGCAATGGGGTTGGTTGGTCGGTATTACGAACATGCAGAGCGCGTCGCAGCTTACCGACTGTTCCGATCCGTCAAAGCTCGAGAGGATTTACGCCAACTCGTTGAAGGCGTGAACTTCAATACGGCGCAATCACGTCAGATTGGCTTCAATTTCGATGCACCAAAATCGGAGCAGGACATTTTCAGATTAAGCAACGCGAGTGCGGTGGTCGCTCCTAGCTCCTAGGATGGGTGAAGCGGAAGCGATGCCTATCAATTTGCAGTTTGCGAAGATGATGGGTTAAGCGAAGGGCTAACCCATCCTTCGGCCTACCAGCCATGCTCAAGAGATCTCGTAGGATGGAATAGCGAAGCGTAATCCGCCATCATGCATGCTAGTCGGCACAGTATGCTTGCGCCATTATGCGGTACTACGCTCTAAACCAAGAGCTGACTACGAGGCACAAGCGACATGCACTCGCCCGCAAAATCCGCAAATCCTCCCTCAAAGGTCGCCACTTTCGGAACATTTAGCAGGCGTAGCCCGCATGAGCGCAGCGACATGCGAGGTTTCCATCTTCGAGTCCCGCATATCGCTGCGCTCATGCGGGCTACTTGCTACGAGCTACCTCGTCCCATTGGATAGCGCCTCGAGCAGCCTTCCAATCTCGGCCGCGAGATCGGCGACAGCTGCCATCGGCATGATGATCACGTGATCGGCGCTTTCGGTCATCATCAAATTGATGGGATCGGTCCCTTCGAACAGTCGGAAATCGGTGCGATACACGATGGAGTTTTTCTTCATCGCGTAGGCGTAGCCGAGCTCCCAGCACGTTCCGCTGTCCGGGTCCGCGCCATCCAGGCACGCCACCACCGTTTCGGCCCAGTCGAGGCCTTTGACGTCGCTTTCGAAGATCGTCCGGGGCAGGTCTTTGCGCTGCTCGTGCTCCTGCGGCAGGAAAACCTCGTGGCCCTGCTTGCGAAGCAGGCCCGCCAGTTCCTTGTTGAACGCCAATTCCGCGGTCGAAAATAGCGGGCCGGCCATATAGATTTTCATGGTCCCTCCTTCATCCTTCCGGCGAACCATATCATCGCAGCCCGTAGGATGGGTTGAGCGCTTGCGAAACCCATCGGCTTGCTTCGCGTGCGGGGTGACGCGATGGGTATCGCGGAGCCTGTCATCGGGCGCGCATTCGCGCGACCCGTTGGCTCATCCGGGCTACATACCGCCCTTTTTCGCACCCCACGCAAATGCTATATCTCCGAGATGACCACCGCCGAAGACATCGAAAAAGCCGTCGAGCAGCTTGCGCCGCGCGAGTTGGCGCGGTTTCGCGCGTGGTTTGAGGCTTTCGACGCGCAGCAGTTCGATGCCGCCATTGAGCAGGACATTCGGGCTGGCAAGCTCGATGCGCATGCGAAGGAAGCCCTTTCCGCACACCGCGCCGGTCGCTCGCGCGAGGTATGAGCTACATCTGGGCCGATCGATGCAGCGCGACATCCAGCCTTCACTTTCAACTCGAAGGCCGTCTACTCTTGTGATACGCTACCAAACATGAAGACGAAAAAATTGGCCGAAGTTCTGGAACGCGTTGAGGCATGGCCGCCTCACGTCCAGAACGAGCTTGCCGAATTCGCTCTCGAACTCGATGCCGGGTTCAGGGATGGGGAATACGAGCCGACGCCGGAAGAACTTGCCGGTATCGATCGCGGCCTGCGCGCTGCGGCGGAGGGCCGTTTCGCGACCGACCAGCAGGTCGAGGCTGTGTTTGCGAAATTCCGCGGTAAATGAAAGTCGTCTACACCGACGAAGCGCTTAAAGATCTCGACGCGATTGCAAACTGGCTGATTGCCAACTATCCGGCGGTTGCGCCCGCTGTGGAGCGACGGATAAGAACCGTCATCAGGCATATTATGCACTGGCCGGAAAGCTCTCGCCGTTCGGCCGAACGCGCGGGTGTTCGCGTGGCACCGCTCGGGCGCTATCCATACAAGATTTTCTATCGGATCAATGGCGACACGGTAGAAATATTGCACATCCATCACGCCGCGCAGAAACCCTGGGATGAGTAGCCCGGGCGGATTACGCCTTCGGCTAACCCACCCTACCCGCTTTCCGGTGAAATCTGCACCGTCTGGTGCCCCCACCCGCATCACACCTCCCCCAACTCCAGCGGCTCGAACCAGTTCGTCAGCGACAGGCCGCCGTCGATCACGATCGCCGCACCCGTGACGTAAGCCGAAATCCGGTTCGACAGTACCGCGAGCGCCAGTGGCGCGAGGTCGTTTGCCTCGCCGAGGCGGCCGAGCGGGATGTGGCGGGCAAGCGCGGGATCGGCGACGAAACCGCCGGCGGCGATCGCGCCCGGCACAAGGGCGTTGACGCGGATGCCGAAGCGGCCGAACGTCTTGGCCAATTCCTTCACCAGCATCGCCATCGCCGCTTTCGACGTCGAGTAATGCGGCAGGTTGCGCGGCGTGCCGGCGTGCAGCGAGGTGAGGAACAAAAACGAGCCGGGCGCTTGCGCCGCGATCAGTTGTCGTGCCAGCTCGCGCGCGAGGTGAAAGCCGGCATCGACATTCACGGCCCGCATCCGCTCCCAGGTCTCGTTGCTCACAGCGAGCGCATGATCGGCCTCGCGCCGCGGCGGCGAGGCCGAGTGAACGAAGTGGGTCACCTGCCCGAGGGCGGCTTGCGCATCCGCCAGCAGTGCATCGCAAGCGGCGGGATCGGCGAGATCGCCGATCCATGCCACCGCCAGTTCCGGCCGCGATGAGGCCTTGACCGCCGCGGTGACCGTCTCCCGGTTCACGTCGGCGAATACCGTCCGCACGCCCTCGCCGACCAGCGCTTGCGCGATGGCGCGGCCTATGCCGTTGCCCGCGCCGGTGACAAGCGCGGCCTCGCGCGCCGGATCGAATGGGGTGTTCAGGAGGCTCATGCGGCCGGCCCGTGGTACGGATTTGCCAACGGTCGCGCCAACGACGCGCCCGGCGATGAACTCAAGCGTAATCCGCCGCTCCCCAAGGGCACAAGTGGCGCGCTTGAGCCGTAGGGCGGAATAGGAAGCCCGTAGGATGAGTTGAGCGCTTGCGAAGCCCATCGGCTTGCTTCGCGCACGCGATCACACGATGGGGTATCGCGGAGTTTATCATCGGGCGCGCATTCGCGCGACCCGTTGGCTCCACCCATCCTACAAGGCTACGTGCTCGATCCGCCCGACGGCCCAACCGATTTTGCCCGACGGGCAGTTTGCACATATCCGTCATGCGAAAACTGCCCGTCGTGCCATCCTGCCGCAGGCGGCGTCAATTGATCTTGCCCGCAAATCAGCGGCACATATCCCCGTCCCGCACCCGATAAGAGGGGCGCTTCGCGATCGTCACGAACGTTGGGAGCGGGATGCGATGGACGCAGGCGATGTCAACTGACGAGTGATGTTGCAGGCGGACGGCGAAGTCGTGTGGTCCTGACGCCCCGACGCTGGAGTCAAGCCGGTGGAGGCAACTTCGTCGGCGACGGTGGCAAGAAAGCCCGGTCACCGGGGAGAGTACGATATAAGCGTTAAAACCATTGCGCGGGGAATGCCGGGCGTTTTCGGTGTGACCGTGGTGACTACGCTCGTGTGCTTTGTTTTTTATCGCACGCGAGGCTGCGGGCGCTATCGGAGCGCCCGGCATTCCCTGCGCCCTTGTGTCCGGAAAATCTGTCAGAATGTGCGAACGGGCGGTTGCGGACCAACCGCCCGTTGCTGGAACTGAGCCCGTTGCGCCCAAAAGCGACCGAGCTT
>Ga0137407_10000417_pt1 | contig 29556 bp, 17 predicted proteins | sample CZOMad2_2_16fung_FD_108410 | JGI IMG/M metagenome (GOLD analysis project Ga0137407, IMG submission 108410) | Vadose zone soil fungal communities from Angelo Coast Range Reserve, California, USA - CZOMad2_2_16fungal (Illumina Assembly) | ecosystem: Environmental > Terrestrial > Soil > Vadose... | reverse complement strand
GGCCGGCGCCGCTTCCCGGATCCCCCCGAGCTGGTCGAGGCGCGCCGCCTGCTCGCCGAGAGCGGCGCGGCGTCGGTGCAACGCCCGGCCACGGAGCTGTAAGACAACTACGACAAACTGACTTTCCCGTCGACGTCCGTTATGGTCCGCGTTCCAGGCACAGCTCGTGCCCTGCCCCTGTCGCATGAACCGCCTCCTCGTCGGTCTCCTGTCTTTCGCCGTCCTACTCGTTGTGACGACCTGCCAGGACGACCAGAGTTTTCGGGTCCCGACGGCCGTATGGCGCCCGCCGGCCGCCGACCTCGCTGCGGGCACCGGTCCGGTCACGTTGGTCGGTGCCGGCAACATCGCCTTTTGCGGCCAGCCCGGCGCCGCCGCGACGGCGCTCCTGCTCGACTCGATTCCGGGGACGGTGTTCGGCGCCGGCGACAACGCGTACGACAAGGGCACCCTCACGCAGTACAACACGTGCTACGGAGTCACGTGGGGGCGGCAGAAGGCGCGTACCCAACCGGCACCGGGCGACCTGGACTATAAGACCGCCAACGCGAGCGGCTACTTCGGCTATTTCGGCGCCGCGGCGGGCGACCCCAAACAAGGCTATTACAGCTACGACCTCGGCGCGTGGCATATCGTTGTACTGAACAGCGGCAGCCCGTCCCTGGTCCCGACGACCGCGACGTCGGCGCAGGTGCAGTGGCTCAAGGCCGATCTCGCCGCGCACCCGGCGCATTGTACCCTGGCCTACTGGCATCACCCCCTGTTCGACTCCAAAGACAACCCGAACGCCAACATCCGCCCGCTGTGGGACGCGCTGTACGCCGCCGGTGTCGACGTGGTGGTGAACGCGCACTACGGCTTTTACGAGCGGTTCGCGCCGCAGACTCCGACCGGCGTCGCCGACCCCGCAGGCGGAATCCGTGAGTTCGTGGCGGGGACCGGCGGCGCGCTGGTCACGCCGTTCGGCACCGTGCGGCCGAACAGCGAGGTGCGCAACAGCGGCACCTTCGGCGTCTTGAACCTCACGCTCGGCGACGGGAGCTACAGCTGGCAGTTCGTACCGGTCGCCGGAAAGACGTTCACGGACAACGGGACGACCGCGTGTCACGGCGCACGGCCGACCGTGAGCGGGGGCCCCGACATCACGACGAATCCGGGCGACACGGTCACCCTTTCCGCCAGCTTCAGCGATCCCGATCCCAGCGATGGCCCGTGGGGATACACGGTCAACTGGGGCGACGGCACGTCGAGCACCGGCAGCACGGCGAGCCAGACCGCACCGATCAGCGCGGCGCACGTGTACACGACCGTGGCGTCCTTCCGCGTGCCCGTGACAGTGACGAACAGCGGCGGTATCTCCGGGATGGACACGGTAGCCGTCACCGTGGTTGCACCGCCTGTCTTAGTGGGCGCCGGAGATATCGCCGACTGCACGAGGAACCAGGATTCGCTCACCGCGAACCTGATGGACACGATCCCCGGGACGGTGTTCGCGGACGGCGACAATGCCTACCCGGATGGGTCGAGCACGGTTTATAAGAACTGCTACAACCCGACGTGGGGGCGGTTCAAAGCGCGCACGAAACCGGTGCCCGGCAACCACGACTACCTCACCACCGGTGCGAGCGGCTACTTCAACTATTTCGGGGCGGCTGCGGGCCAGTCGGGGAAGGGCTACTACAGCTACGACCTGGGGACATGGCACATCGTCGCCCTGAACTCCAACATCGCGATGAACGTGGGCTCGCCGCAGGAGGTGTGGCTCAAGGCCGATCTCGCCAAGAGCACCAAGCGCTGCACGGTCGCCTACTGGCACCACCCGCTCTTCAGCTCCGGTAACGAGGGGGCTCACCCCGAGGTGGCGCCGCTGTGGCAGGACCTGTACAACGCCGGGGCGGAGCTGGTCATCGTCGGGCACGACCACGACTACGAGCGGTTCGCCCCGCAGGCGACGAACGGCGTGGCGGACTCGCTGCACGGCATCAGGGAGTTCGTCGCCGGCACGGGGGGCGGCGGTCTGTTCAGCGCTCACGCTCCGGTGGCGAACTCGGAGGCGCTGAACGACAACACCAACGGCGTGCTGAAGCTGACGCTGCACACGAGCGGCTATACCTGGAAGTTCCTTCCCATCCCGGGCAAGACGTTCACGGACGAGGGCAGCGGCTCCTGTCACGGCGCGCCGTCGGGCGTGAATCATCCGCCGACGGCCGCGCCGGGCGGACCGTACACCGGCACCGAAGGTGTCGCCGTCACCTTCGATGGCAGTGGGTCTTCCGATCCCGACGGAGATGCCCTCGGCTACGTGTGGACCTTCGGCGACGGCGCCACCGGGACGGGGGTCGCGCCCAGCCACACCTACGTCGGCGGTGGGGCCTATACCGTCACACTCACCGTCACCGACGCTCGCGGTGCATCCAGCGCCCCGGGCACGACCACTGCCACCATCGCGAACGCGGCGCCCGTAGTGAACGCGGGGCCGCCTCAAACCGTGAATGTGGGAAGCCCGGTCACGCTCAACGCCACGTTCACCGACGGCGCGAACGACGGTCCCTGGGCGTTCGGAATCGACTGGGGCGACGGGTCGCCGCCAACAAGCGGTAGCACGAGCACCCCGGGTTCCATTACGTCCACGCACGTCTACAGTGCGGCGGGCGTCAATACCGTACGCGTCACGGTGACGGACAACTTCGGGGCCGCCGGCTCCGGAACGACCACCGTGACCGCCACGAGTCAGGTCGTCACCCTGGTGGGCGCGGGCAACATCGCGCGCTGCGACCGGACGAACGACGAGGCGACCGCGGCGTTACTCGATAACATCCCCGGCACCGTGTTCGCAGTGGGCGACGGCGCCTACCCGGACGGCACGCTCGCCAATTACCAGAATTGCTACGATCCGAGCTGGGGCCGACACAAGGTGCGCACGTACCCGGTGACCGGCAACCACGAGTACGACTCGAGTGCCACCGCGGTCGGCTATGTCAGCTATTGGGGCACCAGCTATTCGGGCGTCCTCGGCGGGGATCCCAGCCAGGGTTATTACAGCTACGACCTCGGCGCGTGGCACATCGTCGTGCTGAACAGCAACAACGCGTTCGTCTCGACCGCCGTGGGCTCGCCGCAGGAAACGTGGCTCCGGTCCGATCTCGCGGCGACCACGAAGCAGTGTGTGCTCGCCATGTGGCACAGCCCACGGTTCTACTCGACCACCTCGAGCACGTTCTTCCCAACCGGCAGTGTAAAGCCGTTCTGGGACGATCTGTATGCTGCGGGCGCCGAGCTGATCATCAACGCGCACATGCAGGACTACGAGCGGTTCGCGCCCCAGACCCCCACCGGTGCAGCCGATCCCACGAACGGCATCCGGGAGATTATCGTGGGCACCGGTGGGAGTGGGCTCGACGCGCCCAACACCCTGATCATTCCCAACAGCGAGGTGCAGATCAGCGGCGTGTACGGGGTGCTCAAGCTCACGCTCGGCGACGGGTCCTATTCGTGGCAGTTCATCCCCGTCGCGGGCCAGACGGGGGCGGATTCGGGGAGCGGTAGCTGCCACTGAATAGGGGATTGGCTTCAAGCGGGCCGTAACACTGCCACGGCGTTGCTGTAGCAGGGTTACAACAGGAAACGACGCGCGCTCAGGCGACCGCGAACGAACCCAATAGTTGACTACGGGTTAGCTATGAGCGTTGCGCGCATGCAACATGCGGCGCCTTTCGGTAATGCCCGACCGCGCCCGTCGTCTGTCTGCCCGCCTCATGCCCTCGACGGTCCGTGTTCTTGTCTCTGCGCTCGGTGCGTCCCTGCTCCTGTCGACCTGTCGCGAGGACCACGGTCCAGCTGCGCCAACCGAGCTCAAGGTGCCAACCCTCGCGAGCCTTGCGCCGCCTGGGTCGGTCACCTTCGTCGGAGCAGGCGACATCTCCCTCTGCTCGCACCACAACGACACCTCCACCGCCAAGCTGCTCGACACGATTCCCGGCACTGTGTTCACTACGGGCGACAACGTCGGCTCGCCTGGCGACAGCGCCACCTATGCCAATTGCTACAACCCGACCTGGGGGCGGCAGAAGGGGCGGACCTTCCCCGTGCCGGGCGACGTCGAGTACGCGGCCGCCGGCGCGCCGGGCTACTACGGCTACTTCGGCGCGGCCGCGGGCGATCCGACCAAGGGCTACTACAGCTATAACCTGGGCGCCTGGCACATCGTCGCGCTGAACAGCGCGACGTCCATGGCGGCGGGTTCGGCGCAGGAGCTGTGGCTCAAGGCGGACCTGGCCGCCACCACCTCGCAATGCACGCTCGCCTACTGGCATCTGCCGGCGTTTTACTCCGGCACGTCCACCGTCCGCTCGGCGGTGCTGCCGCTGTGGAACGACCTGTACGCCGCGCACGCCGACGTGGTGCTGAACTCGCACACGCGGAACTACGAGCGGTTCGCCCCGCAGACGCCCGCAGCCATCCTCGACACCGCCCAAGGGATCCGGGAGTTCATCGTCGGCACGGGCGGCCTCGGCACGTGGTCGTTCTACACGATCGCGCCCAACAGCCTGGTGCGCGCGCAGGTGTACGGCGTCTTGAAATTCACGCTCTCGCCCGGGAGCTATTCCTGGAAGTTCATCCCGATTGCGGGCACCCAGTTCTCGGACTCGGGCTCGGCTGCGTGCCACAACTCGGCGCCCCCGCCGCCGCCGCCCCCGCCGCCCCCGCCCACGCCGGCGGTGAATGCCGGTCCTGACCGCTCGACGTATCCGGGCGTAGCGGCCAACCTGTCGATCGCGTTCAGCGACACCGGGGCGACCGACGCGCCGTGGAGCTACCAGATCCTGTGGGGCGACGGCAGCTCCAGTACGGGCAGCACGTCGAGCGCAGCGACACCGATCACCGCCAGCCACGCGTACTCCGCGCTCGGCCTCGACAGCGTGCACGTGTCGGTCACCAACAGCGCCGGACGGACCGGATCGGACTCGCTCTCGGTGCGCGTGATGGCGCCGGGCACGCAGGTGGTGCTGTTCGGCGGAGACATCGCCGACTGCAATAACTCCGGCCGCATCCAGACGGCGAGCATTTTGGACACCATCGCCGGAACCGTCATCGCGGGTGGCGACAACGCGTACCCAAGCGGGGCGAGCGCCGATTTGGCGAACTGTTACGCACCCACCTGGGGGCGGCAGCTGTTCCGCACCTACGCGGCCATCGGCAACCACGATTACGGCCTGGGCAACGCGAACGGCTCGTGGGACTACTTTGGCGCCGCGGCCGGGCCGCGCGGCCTCGGCTACTACAGCGTCGACATCGGGTCGTGGCACGTCGTGGTGCTGAACAGCAACTACACGTTCGTGCCGACCGCGGTAGGCTCCGCTCAGGAGCTGTGGCTCAAGTCCGATCTCGCGGGGGCGGCGGGGAAATGCATTGTCGCGGTGTGGCATCACCCCCGGTTCTATTCGTCGACGGGCCCGCTCTCCGCCGGCACCTCCACACTGCCGTTCTGGAACGACCTGTACGCCGCGCATGCGGACCTGATCCTCAATGGCCACATGCACGATTATGAGCGTTTCGCGCAAACCGACCCGTCCGGAAACCTCGATCTCGCCAACGGCATCCGCGAGATCATCGCGGGCACGGGTGGGGGCGGCCTGGACGGCCCCAATACGGTCTTCTGGCCGAACAGTCAGGTCCGCATCAGCGGCGTGTTCGGCGTGCTCAAGCTCACGCTCTCGTCCACCGCCTACAGCTGGCGGTTCATCCCGGTGGCGGGACAGACGGCGACCGATTCCGGCACCACCGCGTGCCATAACGCCGGTGCCGCGGTCAATCACCCGCCAACGGCGGCCCCCGGGGGCCCCTATTCGGGATCCGAGGGAACCGCCATCGGCTTCACGGGCAGCGCCTCGTCGGATTCCGACGGTGACGCCTTGACGTACGCCTGGAGCTTCGGCGACGGGACGAGCGCTACCGGCGTCGCGCCGAGCCACTCCTACGTCGACAACGGCACGTATACGGTGACCCTGACGGTCACCGACTCGAAAGGTGCCGCGAGCACCCCGGCCACCACCACGGCGACCGTCGCCAACGTCGCTCCCGTCGTGACACTCCCTGCCAGCCAGACCGCCACGGCCGGGAGCCCCTACGCGCTGAGCGCGACCTTCGGCGATCCCGGCGTGAGCGACTCCACCTGGACCTACACGATCGACTGGGGCGATGGGTCGACGACAACCACCGGCGGTACGAAGAGCCAAACCACGGCCATAACGGCCAGCCACACGTACGCGGCGGCCGGCAGCGATACGGTGCGGGTGACGGTCACGGACAAGGACGGCGGAGCGGGCTCGGCCAAGACACCGGTGGCGGTCGGCGCGGCACCAAGCCCGCCGACGGCGGCGCCGGGCGGGCCGTACACCGGCAACGAGGGAGCCACCGTCACGTTCAACGGCACCGGCTCCACCGACCCTCAGGGCTCCCCGCTGACGTATGCGTGGACCTTCGGCGACGGAGCGACCGGGACGGGCCCGACCCCTGCGCACGTGTACGCGGACAACGGCAGCTTCACCGTGACGCTCATCGTCACCGATGCCCTCGGCCTGTCGAGCTCGGCCGCCACCACCACGGCGACCATCGCCAACGTGGCCCCGGCGGTGACGCTCCCGGCCAATCAGGTGGCCACCGCGGGCATCGCCTACACGTTGAGCGCCACGTTCAGCGACGCTGGCGTGAACGATGCTCCCTGGGCCTACACCATCGACTGGGGCGACGGGTCACCGCAGACCACCGGCAGCGCGAATAGCCAGTCGGCCGCGATCACCGCGAGCCACACCTACGCCGCGGGCGGCACCGACACCATGCGCGTGACCGTGACCGACAAGGACGGCGGCGCCGGATCCGCTAAGACACCCGTGACTGTGGCGGCGGTGAACCATCCGCCCACGGCGGTCGCGGGGGGGCCGTACACCGGTACGGAGGGCACGGCCGTCGCCTTCAGCGGCAGCGGCTCGTCCGATCCGGATGGCGATGCGTTGACGTACGCGTGGGCGTTCGGCGACGGCACCACGGGCTCCGGCGCGACCCCGAGCCACGCCTACGCCGACAACGGCGGCTACACGGTCACACTCACGGTGACCGACTCGCACGGTGCGGCCAGCTCGCCCGTCACCACCACGGCTACGATCACGAACGTCGCGCCGGCCGTGAGCGCCCCGGCGGGCCTAACCGCCAACGCCGGCAGCCCGGTCACGCTCACGGCGACGTTCAGCGATCCGGGCGTGAACGACGCCCCGTGGGCCTACGCGATCAACTGGGGCGACGGCACCGCGCAGACCACCGGCAACGTCACCAGCCAGGCAAGCGGGATCAGCGCGTCTCATACCTACGCGGCCGCGGGAACGAACAGCGCGACGGTGACCGTGACGGACAAGGACGGCGGCGCGGGCCTCGGTCAGACGGCGATCACGGTGACGCAGCAGGCGGCGAGCGTCACCCTCGTGGGCGCCGGCAACATCGCGCGCTGCGACCGGACCAACGACGAGGCTACGGCTTCCCTGCTCGATGGGATCGCGGGGACCGTCTTTGCGATCGGCGACAACGGCTACCCGAACGGGACCGCGGCGAACTTCACGAACTGCTACGACGTGTCATGGGGCCGCCACAAGGCGCGCACGTATCCGGCCGTCGGAAACCACGAGTACGACTCGAGCGCCACGGCCGCGAGTTACTTCAACTACTTCGGCGCCGCTGCAGGCCCGGCCGGCCAGGGCTACTACAGCTACGACCTCGGCGCGTGGCACATCGTCGTGCTGAACAGCAACAGCACATTCGTTCCGACCGCTGTCGGCTCGCCGCAGGAGGTCTGGCTCAAGGCGGACCTCGCCGCGACCGCGAAACAGTGCGTGCTGGCGATGTTCCACCACCCGCGCTTCTACTCCACGACGGCCAGCTCCTTCTCTCCGACGACGTCCGTCAAGCCGTTCTGGGACGATCTCTACGCCGCGCACGCGGAGCTCATCCTCAACGCCCACATGCAGGACTACGAGCGGTTCGCCCCGCAGACATCCGCGGGGGCGGCCGACCCGGCGAACGGCATGCGAGAGATCATCGTGGGCACCGGCGGGAGCGGCCTCGACGCCCCCAACACGCTCATCACAGCCAACAGCGAAGCACGCATCAGCGGTGCGTACGGCGTGCTGAAGCTCACGCTGTCCGACGGGTCCTACTCGTGGCAGTTCATCCCGGTCGGTGGCTCGGGACCGACGGACTCGGGGACCGGGGCGTGTCATTGAGCTACTCGCGCCCGACAGCGCGGTGCGGCCACCCGGGCGTGGCGTGGTTAATTCAGGGGTGTAACGGAACTGCCACAGCTCGCCCCTCTGCTACCAGTGGGGACTGAGCTAACCTGCAGTTACTTAACGACTTGACGTCCGAGGCAGCGCGCATGTGTCCTGCTTAATGCGGCAGGGATGCATGCCCCCGTGAACCCGATAATAGTCACCCCGAACCGCCCGCGCACCGACGCCGGCGGCGTTGCGGCCATTCCTCCCGTCGCGCGCTCGATCGTCGAGCGCCTGGGCGAGGCCCTGGCCGACGAACGCGTCGCCTGCGTCCAATGGAAGGGCAACGCCAAGCAGACCCGCTGGATGAGCGGTGAGGGGGACATCGACCTGCTCGTCGACCGGGCAGCCGAGGTGCGGTTTCGCAGCATCCTCGAGACGCTCGGGTTCCAACGCGCCGATCCGCCCCCCGCTCGCGCTATCGCCGGGATCGAGAGCTACTTCGGCCTCGATCCTGTCACCGGACGGCTGATCCACGTCCACGTTCACTATCGCCTCGTCGTCGGTGGCTCCTGGCGCACCGTCTACCGCCTCCCCATCGAGACGCCGCTCCTCGACTCGGCGATCCCGTCGGTCGTGTTCCGCATCCCGGCCCCCGAATTCGAGCTCGTCGCGTTCCTGGTGAAGCTGGTGCAGCGCTACACCGTCCGGGGTATTGTGCGCCATTCGCAGCCACCGTGGTTGCAGTCCATCCAGGGCGAGCTCGACGCGTTGGTCGGGAAGACCGACCGGGTAGCCCTGGCGAACACGCTGGCGCAGCACCTCCCCTGTCTCGACGTGCCGTTCATCGACGCGTGCATCGCGTCGCTCCGGCCGCAGTATCCGCGGTGGCGTCGCGTCTCCCTGCGGTGGCAGCTGCACCGACGCATGCGCGCCCACGCGAAGGGTCCGCCCCTGAGTCTTACGCTGGGTCTCCTGCTCCGTGTGATCGTCACCCTGGGCGGCCGGCTCCCCTTCTGGCGCGCGGGCAGGCACCTCGCCCACGGTGGCACCGTGGTCGCGCTCGTCGGCGGAGACGGCGCCGGCAAGTCCACCTGCGCGCGGGAGCTGCGCGATTGGTTGTCCGACGCGTTCAATCTCTTCGCCGCCCACCTCGGCCGCCCGCCGCGTTCCCTGCTGACCCTCGCGGTGGGAGGTCTCCTAAAGGTGGGCGGAGCGATCGGGGCGCGTGCCGCCAGGGACGGAGAGGGTGCTCGCGCGCCCGGTTTCCTCTCCGCGCTGCGTGACGTCTGCACGGCTCGCGACCGTTACCGGCTTTACGTCAAGGCGCGACGATTCGCGCTCGCGGGCGGCATTGCGCTGTGCGAGCGCTACCCGGTTCCCCAGAACGCGGAGCTCGCCGGTCCCCGCCTCGACGCCTTTGCCGCCGCGCTCAGGCAGACGCGCCTCGGAGGGTGGCTCCTTGCGATGGAGACGTGGTACTACCGCCAGATCCTGCCGCCCGATATTCTCGTCGTACTGCGTGTCGACCCCGAGATCGCCGTCCGTCGCAAGACGGACGAGCCAGCGGACTACGTCCGCGAGCGTGGCCAGATCGTGTGGAACACCGACTGGTCCGGCAGCGGCGCCCACGTCGTGGACGCCGGGCAGCCGCTCTCCGCGGTGCTGGGCGATCTCAAGGCCATCCTCTGGCGCGAGCTGTAGCGAAATGGAATCGAGGCGGAACGGCACGTCGCGGCCTCTGGTGGTCGAGCTCGTCGGTCCGGCGGGCGCGGGCAAGAGTGCCCTGGCCGAGCGACTGCTCGCGCGGCACGACGTGATGCGCGCGAGCATCTGGAACCTGCCCCGCGCGCTGTTGCTCGAGAGCGGCGTCCGCTCGCTCCCCGAGCTGCTCCGGCTCTGCGTCATGACCCGCTCGCTACCACGCGAAGAGCTGAAACAGATCGTCCGGCTCAATGCCCTGCGCCTGTACGTGGGCCGCCGGGTCGCGGGTGCTCGTGTCGTGGTGCTCGATGAAGGGCCCGTGTTCGCGCTCAGCTGGCTCCGCGTGTTCGGCCATCCACGCCTCCAGAACGGCCGGGCGGAACCCTGGTGGCGCGCCACGTACGCGGTCTGGGCCGCCCTGCTCGATCGCCTGGTGCTGCTCGATGCCCCGGAGCCCGCGCTCACATCCCGCATCCGCGAGCGGAACAAACCCGCCGACGTATTCCGCGCCATGTCGGACGAGGAGATCGGCGACGTGGTGGGGCGCTACCGTATCGGCTTCGAGCGCGTGCTGACTGGTCTCGCGCGCGCGGGCGGGCCCCCACCGGTCACGTTCGCCACCACGGAGACCACCCCCGGCCGTCTTGGCGATGCGGTGCTCGAGCTGCTTGCGGAGCGTCCCCGTGCCTGACGCCGTGCGGATCGCGACTCCCCTCGTCGACGCGCCACGTCCCGCGACGCTGACGCAGCGCGCCTCGCTCAACGTCGTCGCGTCACTGCTCGACTACGGCGCGAAAGTCGCCGTGGGATTGGTGGTCGTGCCCATCCTGGTCGGCGGACTGGGCCGCTCACTGTACGGCGTGTGGGAGATGCTGGGCCGCCTCGTGGGCTACATGACCGCGGGCGACGGCCGGCCCACCCAGGCGCTGCGCCCGGTGATCTCCAACCTCCAGGCCAGCGATGACGACGCTGCCAAGCGCCGTTACGTGGGGGGCGCCTTCTTCGTCTGGCTGCTGTTCTTGCCGCTGGTCGTGGCCGCGGGCGCGGGTCTCGTGTGGCTCGCGCCCACGATCACCAAGGTCGCCCCGCCCCTCTTCCCCGTCGTCCGGCTGACCTGCGCCCTGCTCGCGCTGAGCCTCCTCGTCGGCACCCTCGCCGCGCTCCCCGAAGCCGTCCTCCGCGGCATGAATCTCGGCTACAAGCGGATGGGGCTCCAGGCGGGGCTCGAGGTTGTGGGCGGCGTGCTGGTGGCGGGCGCCATCTACGTCGGGCTCGGCATGGTCGGGGCCGCGGGGGCGCAGATCGCGTTCGCGACGCTCATGGGGCTCTGCTTCTGGTGGGTGGTCCGCAAGTACGTCCCCTGGTTTGGTGTCGCGCGGCCCACCCGTACTGAGATCCGCGGGCTGCTGGGCCTGAGCCTCTGGTATTCGGCCGGTGAAGCCGTCACCAAGCTGCTCCTCGCGAGCGACGTGATCATCCTCGGCATGGTGCTCTCGCCCACGGCAGTGACCACCTACGCGCTGACGGGTTACGCCGCGCGGATGGCGGTGAACATCCACGTGCTGGCGGCCGGCGGGGCCATCCCCGGCATCGGCGGCGTGATCGGCCTGCGCCAATACCAGAAGGCCTTCGCCTTGCGAAACGAGCTGCTCGCCGTCACGTGGCTGTTCGCGACCACCATCGGTGCGGCGATCCTGCTGTGGAACCGCTCCTTCCTCACCCTGTGGGTGGGACCCGGGAACTACGCCGGCCCCTGGGTGAATCTGCTGATCGTGTGCACGATGGCGCAGACCGCCTTCGTGCGGAGCGACGCCTACGTGATCGACGCGACGCTGCAGCCGCGCCAGCGCGTGGTGGTCGCCGGCATCGCCGCCGCGCTCACGATCGGCCTTGCGACCCTGCTCTCGATCCGCTTCGGCACTGTGGGCTTGTGTCTAGGGATTCTGGCGGGGCGGCTCGCCCAGTCCATCGCCTATCCCCACCTGGTGCACACGTACCTCGGCGCCGGATCGTGGTCCGCACGGCGCGCTCTCGCGCGCCCGTTCGTTACCATGATCCTCATCTTTGCCACCTGTGCGGTTCTCGGCGACCGGATCGCCACGCGGCACTGGCTCGTCTGGGTAGGTGGGGTCGCCGCCACGTCTCTCGCCCTGCTCGGCATGGCCCTGGTCACCGGCCTGCCCGCCGAGGCCCGGACAACGGTGTTGCGACGCGGGCGCGAGCTCGCCCGCAGGCTCACGTGACCGTCCCCGCCGTGCAGCTACCGCTGGGGCGCCTGCCGGCCGCTCCGGAGCAGCGACCGCTCAACCCGCTTCTGCGGTGGATGTTCTTGCTGTTGGTCTTCTCGATTCCGTTCGAGTACCCCGACCGTTCGTTCCCAATCGAGATCCCGACGATCACGGCCGGTCTGTTCCTGTTCGCGACGTTGCTGCAACCGAGCGCCTGTTACGCCCGGCGGCCCGGGGCCGTACTCTGGTTCCTGGTCTACCTGTACATGTTCAGCCTCGGGGCCGCGCTGAATGGGCGCGACGCCGTCGCCACGCACCTCATCACCCCGGACTACTGGGCCCAGGTCTTCAAACTGTTCCTCCTGGAGCTCGAAGCCGTTCTCGTCTTCTGGGCCGCCGCCAATTTGCTGCGATCTCCGAAGCTGGCGCGCGAGATGCTCACGACGCTCGCCGTCGCCTGCGCCATCTTCGCCCTGCTGCCGGTGCTCGGCATCGCGCGCACCGCCCGCGTCCAGTGGGGCGGCGTCGAGCGGATAACCGCCCTGGGCCAGAACGCCAACACGAGTGCGATGATCCTCTCGACCGGACTGATCGCGCTGGTCGGTCTGCAGTACGGTTTGGGACGAACGTCCACGTGGCGCCGGGCGCTGAGCTGGGCCGTGATGGCGTTGATCGTGATCACGGTGGTGGAGACGGGCTCGCGGATCGCCCTGCTCGCGTTGGCAATGGGCCTCACGGTGTTCGCCCTCGGCGGCGTGCACACCGCTTGGGCGAAAGTCAGGAATGCCTTCGTAACGGCGCTGGCATTGGGGTTCGTCGTCGCCGTGGCGTACAACTCGGCCGTGATGCGAACGCGTTTTGAGGATACGGTCGAGCACGGCGCGCTGGCCGGTCGCGAGCGCATCTATCCGGCACTGGGACAGATGTTCACGGAGCGGCCCGTCATCGGCTGGGGGCCGGTGAACAACAAGTACGAGCTCGGGATCCGTTTGGACGAGCGGATCCGGCGCCGCCGCGACGCCCATAACCTGATTCTCGAGGTGCTGTCGGCCTCCGGCCTGTTGGGCGCCGTTCCATTCCTTGCGGGCCTCGGCCTCTGCACCATGGCGGCGTGGCGTGCCCGCCGCCGGGAGCACGGAATGCTCGCTTTCGCCCTCCTGGCGTTGGTCATGACGGCGAACATGAGCGGCAACTGGATCGCCTCCAAGCTCCTCTGGCTCATCCTCGCCTATGGCCTCGCCAGTGCGACGTACCCTCCGACCACGGTCCCGCTGCCGGCGCCGCCGGTGCTGCCGCCTTGGCCCACCCTGCCCCTCGACGCGAGCCGGCGCCGAGGGCTTGCGCCCACCGCGAGATCATGAAGCTCGCCGTAATCACCAGCAAGTACCCCGCTCGGGTCGCTACCTTCTTCGAGCGGGACATGCGGGCCCTGGTCGAAGCGGGCGTCGAGCTGGATGTCTTTCCGATTTATCCGCTGGATCCGAGCCTGTGGGGCTACGGCCTCGACGTCCTGCGAGAGGACGTGCTGCCGCGCCGCCGGGTACATCACGTTGGGTTCTTCGAGAGCTGGCGACGCGCCTGGCCGTGGCGCGGGCTCGGCACGGTGCTGCGCGAAGCGGCGGCCGTGAGCGTCGCCGCCGCGCGATTCGGCCCGTCCCCGCTCGCCAAGAGCCTGTATGTGCTGCCGAAGGCGTGGGGCTGGGCCACCGAGCACGCCGATCGCTATGATCACGTCCTCGCCTACTGGGGTAACTATGCAGCGACCGCGGCACACCTGTTTCGCCGACTGATCAAGCGGCCGACCCCGCTGTCGATCTGGCTACACGCCGGCACCGACCTGTACCTCCGCCCGGTCTACCTGCGGCAGAAGCTGCGGGACGCCGATAGCGTGATTACCTGCTGCGAATTCAACCGCTCCTACATCGCCGAGCGGTATGGCAACTCGGTGCCGGGCCTCGCTCAGCGGATCCACGTGTGCTATCACGGGCTCGACCTGGCGACGTTTCCGTTCCGTCCCGACGGACGGCCCCCGGCACGGCTGCTGGCGGTCGGTCGCCTGGCGCGCGACAAAGGCTTCGCCTACCTGCTCCGTGCCGCGCGGGTCTTGAGCGACCGCGGCCACGCACTCGAGGTCGAGGTCGTGGGCGACGGCCCCGAGCTCGCGCGGCTGCGGCGGCTGGCCGAAGCGCTCGGCATCGCGCCGCTGGTGCGGTTCCGTGGCTGGCTGCGCTTCGACGAGGTCCGCCGTGCGATGAGCGAGGCGACCGTTCTGGTTCATCCGTCCGACCGCCTGGGCGACGGCCTACCCAACGTGCTGCGCGAAGCGATGGCGCTCGGCACGCCCGTGATCGCCTCGCGTATCGCCGGCATTCCCGAAGCGTTGGACGACGGGCGGTGCGGCGTGCTCGTGCCGCCTGGCAACGTGACGGCGCTGGCCGACGCCGTCGAGCGCCTGTTGCGCGATCCCGCCCTGCGCCACGAGCTGGCGCGGCAGGCGCGCCGGCGCACCGAGCAGCAGTTCGACATGTGGCGCAACGGCGCGCGCCTGGCCGAGCATCTCGGGGCCACGCGGCGCCTCGCCCCCAGCGAGCGCGCCCTCGCCCTGGCCCACTCATGAGCCGCCGCGGCCTGGTGATCTCGTTCTCGGGCCTCGACGGGGCCGGCAAGTCCACGCTGATCGCCTGGCTCCAGGGCGAGCTCGAGCGGCAGCACCATCCGGTGACGGTGCTGCGCATGCCCGACGGCGTCGGCGTGTACGCCCTCGTGCGCGCGGCGCGCGATGCGGTGCGGCGTCTCTTTGGCAGCGGCAACGGCGGCGACCCTGGCCGGCCGCGCTGGGCGGGACAGCCGCGGGCCGCCGGGCTCCGGGGAGTCGCGGGCAGGATTCGCGACGCGATCGTGTGGAGCAAGCCCCTGCGCCGGGCGCTCTACCCGGTGGACCTGGCGATCTTCCTGGCCATCCGGTTTTACGTAGCCACCGTACGGCGCCGCGTGCTCGTGACCGACCGCTACTTCTACGACACGCTCGTGGACGTGGCCGACGACGGCCGCTGGTTCTGGGTCCGCCTGCTCGAGCGACTGACGCCCGAGCCCGACGTCCCGGTATTTCTGGACGTCAGTCCCGAGGAGTCATACGCCCGCAAGGGTGAGTACTCCGTGGCCTATCTGGCGCGCCGCAGCGCCGGCTACCAGGCGATCGCGCCCCTGGTGCTGTCCGCCGTCGTCCTGCCCAACACGGACCTCGGTGCCACGCGCCGCGCGCTCCAGCGGGCGGTTGAGGAGCGCCTCTCCTCATGAGCAGCCTGCCCCTTCGGCTGTATCATCGGCTGCCGTCACCGGCGCGCGCGCTGGCCGCCACGCTGCGCGGGTGGTACCTGCGCTGGTCGCGCTACGGTCGCGAGACGCCGCGTCTCATTGCGGAGGCCCAGGAGCGTGAGCACTGGAGTGCGACGCAGTGGGACGCCTGGCGGCAGGAACGGCTGGGGTACGTGCTGCACCGGGCGGCCACCCGCGTGCCGTACTACCGCGCGCAATGGGCGGCGCGGCGCCGGCAGGGCGATCACGCGTCCTGGGAGGTCCTCGAGAACTGGCCGATCCTCGACAACGACCGGGTGCGCCAAGACCCCGCCGCCTTCATCGCGGATGACCGGAATCCGCGCTGGATGTTCAGCGAGCACACGAGCGGCACGACGGGCAGGCCGCTGGTGCTGTGGCGGACGCACCGGACGATCCGATCCCTGTATGCCCTGTCGGTCGCGCGGACGCGGCTGTGGCATGGTGTCTCGCGCCGCGACCGCTGGGCCATGCTCGGGGGGCAGCTGATCGTCCCCACCGCACGCCGGCGGCCGCCGTTCTGGGTGTGGAACGCCGCGCTGCGGCAGCTCTACATGTCCACCTATCATCTCGCTCCGGACCTGGTTCCCCATTACCTGGATGCGCTGCGCCGCTATGAGATCGAGTATCTCGCCGGCTATCCGTCCTCCCTCTATGCCTTGGCGCAGGAAGTGCTGCGCCTCGGCCAGGGCCGCGTGACGATGCGCGTCGCGATCACGAGCGCGGAACCATTGCCCGAGTGGGAGCGGGAGACGATCGCCACGGCGTTCGGGTGCCCGGTGCGCGAGACGTACGGCATGAGCGAGACGGTCGCATGGGCCAGCGAGTGCGAGGCGGGGACGTTGCACCTGTGGCCCGAGGTCGGCCTGATCGAAGTCCTGGCGGACGGGAGGGTCACGGCCCCTGGTGGGTTCGGCGAGTTCATCTGCACCGGGCTCTTGAACGCCGACTTCCCGCTCATCCGCTGCCGCCTTGGCGACTCGGGGCGACTCGCGCCGCCGGGGGGCAAGTGCGCCTGCGGGCGCACGCTCCCGGCCCTCGCCGCGGTGGACGGCCGCACCAACGATCTCCTACTGACGCGGGACGGCCGGCGCGTCGCCTGGTTCAATCCGGTCTGGTACGGTCTGCCCGTGCGCCAAGGCCAGATCGTCCAGGAGGCGCTGGACCGCATCCGCGTGCGCTACGCGCCGGCACCCGGATTCAACCCCGAGTCCCGTCACCTCATCGTGGAGCGATTACGCGAGCGTCTGGGTGCGGTGCAGGTGGTCCTCGAAGAGGTCCCCGAGATCCCGCGCGGTCCGAATGGCAAGTTCCGCGCCGTTCTCTGCACGCTCCCGACCGCGGACCGCCCAGCGACGGCGGAGGCATCTTGAGCCACCCGATCGGCGTCCCCATGGTCACGAGTGACCGGCCGCTCGTCACGGCGGTCATTCCGTGCCGGAACGAGGCGCGGTACATCGGTCCCTGCCTCGAGTCACTGATCCAGTGTGCCTATCCCAAGGATCGGCTCGAGGTGCTGGTGTGCGACGGCATGAGCGACGATGGCACGCGCGAGATCGTGGCCGGCTACGCGGCCCACCACGGCTTCATCCGCCTCGTGGACAACCCGCGGCGGATCACGCCCTGCGCGATGAACGCGGGGATCCGGGAAGCACGCGGCGACGTGATCATGCCGATGGGGGCGCACGCGGTCTACTCCGCCTCCTACATCTCACAGCTCGTCGCCGCCCTCGAGGAGACGGAGGCCGACAACGTGGGCGGCGTGCTGGTGACGCTTCCCGCCAACGGGACGCCGCTGGCGCGCGCCCTGGCCATCGGCCTGTCGCATCCGTTCGGGGTCGGGAACTCCTACTTCCGCATCGGCGCCGCGGAGCGACGCCTGGTGGACACGGTGCCGTTCGGGTGCTATCGCCGCGCGGTCTTCGACCGCGTCGGGCTGTTCGACGAGGAGCTCGTCCGGAATCAGGACGACGAGCTGAACGCGCGCTTGCTCAAGCAGGGCGGGCGGATCATGCTCATTCCCGAGGTGGTGTCCTATTACTACGCCCGCGGCTCCCTCGGCCAGGTGGCCCGCATGTTCTATCAATACGGCTACTTCAAACCGGTGGCGGCGTGGAAGGTCGGCCGCATCATGACCGTCCGCCAGCTCGTCCCCGCCCTGTTCGTCGGCGCGCTCGCCGTGACTGGGGCGGTGGCGCTGTGGTGGCCGCCGGCGCGCATCGCGTTCGCCACGATCGCGGGCGCCTACCTCGCCGGCGCCCTGGCCTGTGCCGCCCTGGCTGTGCGACGCCACGGCGCGCGCTGCGCCGCGGCTCTCCTGCTGGTGTTCCCAACCCTGCACTGCTCCTACGGTCTGGGCTCCATCACCGCCGTGCTGGAGCGCGCGATCGGGAGGCGGCGGCTGCCGCATCAGGTCGCGTCGGTGCCGCTGTCGCGATGACGCCCCCCCTGGCAGTCGCCAGCTTCGGCTACCACGAGGTGACGGATCACCCCGCCACCGCCGGCTTCCAGCGCCCGGGGGCGCTGCCTTACAAGCACACCCGCGCGGCGTTCACGCGGGACTTGGACGCGATCGCTGCGGGCCCGTGCCTGCCGGAGCGCGTCACCGATGTCGATTTCACCCGGCCCGGTCGGCATGTGCTGCTCACGTTCGACGACGGCGGAAAGAGCGCCGTCCCGATCGGCGACGCGCTGGCCGCCCGCGGCTGGAAGGGGCATTTCTTCATCGTCACCGGCCTCATCGGCTCTGGGACTTTTCTCACCGAAGGGGAGATCCGCTACCTCCACAGCTGTGGGCATGTCGTGGGCAGCCACTCCGACACGCATCCCGACATCTTCCGCGAGCAACCGTGGGACCGGATGATCGAGGAGTGGCGCGTCAGCCGGGACAAGCTCGCCCAGCTGCTCGGCGCGCCCTGCACGACCGCCTCCGTCCCCGGCGGCGACAGCTCGCCCCTGGTGCTCCGCTCCGCCGGTGCCGCGGGTCTCGCGTATCTCTTCACATCGGAGCCCGTCCTCCGGCCCGAGCCCGTGGACGACTGCTGGATCCTGGGGCGGTTCATGCCGAAGGCCTGGACCCCTGCCGCGCGGATCGGCGAGCTGGCAGCGTTCCGGGGGTGGCGCAGTGCCTTGCTCGTCCGGCAGCTCAAGGGCCTGGCGCGCAGCGCGTTCCCCCGGCTGTACCGGCAGTACGTGCAACGCACCACACGCGAATCGGTGCCGCCGACCGGCGCCCGGCACCTTACCACCAGTAGGGGGGAGAGACAACTGTGACTGACGCTCAACCACCGTCTCAGAGTGCGACGCAACCGTTCGCTCCGAAGCTGTTGCAGGACTGCGACACCAGCGGCGTGCACCACCCGGTTCCGCACGCCTAACGTACGATCTGACAATCCGTTACGACGCTGGCCGCGCCGTACGCCTCTTGCACCGCGAACTCGCTTAAGATGACCTCCATGAGCGTGCCCCAGGCTGAATCGCGCTACGCATCCTGGGTGCTCCGCCTCCTGTTGAGCCCTGACGCCGTGGCGGACGGGCTCGGTGCGCTCGACTGGGACGTTCTCCTGCGCGTGGCACGAGCCAATCGTGTGCTCGTGCGCACCGCGCAACGGCTGGCGGCGGGGGCGATCGCAGTCCCCGAGCGGTTCGCTGCAGCCGTCGCCGGCGAACGCCGGCGCATTCAGGCCACGCTCGCGCTGATGCAACGGGTCAGCCGGGCTTGCCAAGCGCGCCACATCGCGTTCCTGTTTCCCAAGGCGTTTCAGGACTATCCCGACTTCGGAGACGACGTGGACCTGCTCGTGCTGACGCGCTCCACCCGGGTGGACGGCGGCATCATCGAGGGGCTTCCCGCATCTCCGGTACCCCGCGACTGGGGCGAGCGCATCGCGGGCGCCGTGACGTACCGCGTCACGGGCTGCCCCTCCCCCCTGGACGTGCAGCATGGGCGTCTCGGGATCGTGGGCGAGCACGACGCATTTCCCCAGGTGCTCATAGAGCACGCTCGGGTCACCGTGGTCGCAGGGATCGAATTCGCCGAACCCCCTCCCGAGGATCAGCTCGTGCTGCAGGGCATGCAGCGCGTGGCGGGGCGCCTCCGGATTGCGTTGTGCGACGTGGTGTTTACCGTGTCGACCCTGCGCCGTGCCACGCTGGACTGGGACTACGTCATCGCGACCGCCCGACAACACGGAGCGCTGCCCGGACTCGGCTGCTACTTGAGCTATGTGGATCAGGTCCATCACGACGTCTTCGGGCAACCACTGCTCGCTGACGCGGTGTCCCGCTCGCTGATGCTTCGCGGCTGGGGACAGATCGAGTTTCGCAAGGGAGGCTATCGCTTCCCGATCGTCCGGGCGAACAGTCGACTGTACTGGCGGCAGTTCCGGCAGCGGATCGCCAGGGGGGATTGGACGGGCGCGGCCAGGCTCTGCTTGACTCCCGTCGTCGCCGGCGCCCGCGCCGTTCGCTGGCTAGCGGGCCGGGTGCGGGCCGCGGTGCGGCCCCGCGGCGATCGGGAGCGGACCGAACCGCTCGCCGAAGCAGGTGTGACCGAATGACCGCCGAGCGCATCCTGGTGCTGGACGGACGCACGATCGAAGCCCTGGCGTGTGTGCGGTCACTCGGCCGGGCAGGCTACTGGGTCGCCGTCGCCGGGAAGGGACGCTGGCCCCTGGCGAGCTGGTCGCGGTACTGCGGCGCCCGCTTCAACTACCCCCGCGAGACGCTCGCGGCGTTCGCCGCACTGCGCTCCTGGGCGCACGCGCAGGGCATACACGTCGTGCTCCCCCTCACCGAGACGACGAGCCTGCTGTGCAACGCGGAGCGCGGCGAGTGGGAGGCACGGGGAATCGTCGTAGGCTGCGCACCGGACTCCGTGCTGGTACGGGCGTTTGACAAAGCCGAGACACTGCGGCTCGCCGGCGCGTGCCACGTGGAGATCCCGCCCACGCGACTCCCCGCTTCGCTGAGCGAATGCCATGAGGCCGCGGCGGCCGTGGGGTACCCCTGCGTGGTGAAGCCGCGGTTTACCAGCGCGTGGAACGGCGATGGATTCCTTCCCGACCTGGGCCCGACGTACGCGAAAGACGCGGTGGAGCTCGAGGCCGCCGTGCGGTCGCGCCGGCAGGGCGAGTATTGGCCCCTGATCCAAGCCTTCGTCTCCGGTCAGGGCAAGGGCGTTTTCACCGTGTGCGACCATGGGCGCCCGGTGGCGTGGTTCGCCCATGAGCGACTGCGGGACGTGCGGCCCACCGGCTCGGGAAGCAGCCTGCGGCGCTCCGTGGCCCTCGACCCCCGGCTGCAGGCGCGTGCGGAGCGGCTGTTGTCCCAGATGCAGTGGCACGGCCCTGCGATGGTGGAGTTTCGTGACGACGGCATCCTGGCCCCGTGGCTCATGGAAGTGAACGGCCGGTTTTGGGGCTCGCTGCAATTGTCGATCGCCGCCGGCCGCGACTTTCCACGGCTCTGGACCGACATCCTCACCGGCAAGCCGCTGCCACCCGTCGACGGTTACCGCGAAGGCGTCACGCTGCGCTGGCTGTGGGGAGACGTCAAACGCCTCCTCTACATCCTCGCCGGCCGTCCCGCGGGCTATCCAGGCCACTATCCCTCGGTGGCCCAAGGCCTGCGAGAGCTGTTCGGCCGCCAGCCCCCAGGCACGAGGCTCGAAGTCTGGGAGGCGCGGGATCCCTGGCCCGCCGTCGGCGAATGGGTGGAGGGCGCCCGCGAGGTGTTCGTCAGGCAGCCCAAATCGCGATGACGGCCCCCCACACGGCCCTCCGCGTGTTGATGATTACCAACTCCTGGCCGACCCCGGGGCGACCACGCACGACGTACTTCATCAAGCGCCAGGCCGAGTTTCTGCAGGCGGCGGGCGTGGACGTCGACGTGTTCCATTTCCAGAGCGCCAAGCGACCCTGGAACTACCTGGTGGCGTGGCTCCGTCTGCGTCGCCGCATGGCGCACCACCGCTACGACCTGGCCCACGCGCAGTTCGGTCAAAGTGGTTTGCTGATGCTCCCCAAGCGCCTGCCCCTGGTGGTGACCTTCCGGGGAGACGATCTCGAGGGGATCGTGGATTCGGATGGCCGGATAACGCTGCCGGGCCGCGTCCTCAAGCTCATCTCGCAAGGCGTGGCCCGCTGCGCCGACGCCGCGATCGTCGTGTCGGAGCACATGAAGCAGTTCCTCCACCCTTCCGTGCGGACGTACGTGGTTCCGTCCGGGCTCGACTTCCAGCTGTTCCGGCCCATCCCGCGCAACGAAGCGCGGTGCCACGTCGGCCTGCCGACCGACAAGCGGCTGGTGCTGTTCGTGGGAAACCCGGAGCTCCCGCGGAAGCGCTACGTCCTGGCGCGCGAGGCCGTCGCCGTGCTGAATCGGTCGCTGCCCGCCGAGCTGGTGCTCGCCTGGGGAACGCCCCACGCTGATATTCCTTTCTTGATGAGTGCCTGCGACGCGCTCGTCTTCACGTCGCTGCAGGAAGGCTCGCCCAACGTCGTCAAAGAAGCCCTGGCCTGCAATCTCCCGGTCGTGTCGGTTCGGGTCGGCGACGTACCCGTGCGGCTCAAGGATGTGGAGGGATGTGAACTGTGCGCCGACGACCGGCCGGAGACGATCGCCGCCGCGCTGGAGCGCGTGCTGCGGCGTAACCAGCGTATCGCCGGCCGCTCCGTGGTGCAACACCTCGACGAACAGAAGCTGACGGAACAGGTGATTGCGATTTACCGTTCCGTGGCACGCGCTCGGGAATCGTCTAACTGATGCTGAACGCCCGCATCCACATCTCCAGGGAGAGGACACGGAACAAGCCGAGATAGCTCTCCGTGCTGGCGGCCGCGGACTCGGGTGCGGCATACCAGCGGCGCAGGACCTGCGGGTCCACGTACTTCTGGCAGCGCAGTGTGTCCTCGATGAGCGCGGTCACCTGCGGACGCAGGTCGCTGGCGAGCCAGCGATGCCCTGGCACCGCGAAGCCCAGCTTGGTTTTACGCATGCGGATCACGTCCGGGACGATGCCTTGCATCGCGCGGCGAATGGCGAACTTGCTCCAGCCTTTCCGGATCTTGAGATCGTCGGGCAGCGAGAAGCCATACTCCACCACGTGGTGATCCAGCAGGGGCACCCGGGCTTCGAGGGAAAACGCCATGGACGATCGGTCTTCCATGCGCAGCAGCATCGGCAGCGTATCGACAAACAGATCGTCCCGCTGCATCCGCTGCATGACGGTCGCGCGCGACTCCCCGGCGCGCGCCTGCGACGCGTATCGCCACCACCGCGTGGCCGGGGTGCTCTCACCCGACAGGGCACGATTCCAGTCGGTGCGGACGGCCTTCTGGAGCAGCGTGTCGACTGCCAGCAGGCGCCGCAGCTGCCGGGGCAGATACCGATACCCATTCCGGATGTCCAGGACGTAGCGGTCCCCCTGCAACAGGGTCGCGCCGAACTCCTGCACCAGGCGCCCTAGGCGGCCCGACTTGAGCAGCGAGGCCAGATACGCGTAGCGGAACTTCGCGTAGCCCCCGAACACTTCGTCTCCGCCTTGGCCGTCCAGGAGCACCTTGACGCCCGCCTCCTTGGCCGCCCGCATCACCCGCCACTGCGCATAGTACGTGAGCTCGCCGAACGGCATGTCCTGATGCCAGGCCATGCGGGCGAACGTGTCCAGAAAATCCTCGGGTGCGGGAAAGGTGAGGTGCGGCGTGGCGCCCACCGCCCCGGCGACCGCAAGAGCATAGTCGCGCTCGTCGAAGGCGCGGTCTTCATAGCATGCCGTGAACGTATGAAAGGTGTCGCCGAGCGCCTTGGCGGCGTCCGGCTGCTCGCGCCAGATCTTGCCGATGAGCGACACGATGGTAGACGAGTCGAGCCCACCGCTCAAGCAGCTGCCGATCCGAGCGTCGCTGATGAGATGTCGGCACGTCGTCTCCAGGAGCAGGGTCCGCAACCCGTCCAGCCGCTCGCGGTCCCCAGCGCCGTTCGAAGCCGCGGGGACGAGCTCCCAGTAGGCCCGAGTAGCGACGTGCCCGGTGGCTGTGTCTAATGTGAGGGCGTGGCCCGGCGGCAGTGCCTTGACCGCGCGCAGCAGCGTACGCTCGCCGTAGTCGCAGTTCGCATGGGCCAGGAACGCGACCACGGCCTCGTCGTCGGGGGTGGCGTCGAGGCCGGGGAACGCGAGAAGCGCCTTGATCTCCGACGCGAAGACAAAGGCGCCGGAAGGCATGCCGTAATAGAAGGGCTTGATCCCCAGGCGATCCCGCGCGCAAAACAGCCGCCCGCGCACCCCATCCCAAATGGCGAACGCGAACATCCCGTCGAGCCGGCCGAGACAATCCTCTCCCCAGTGGCGGTAGGCCTGCAGCAGGACTTCCGTGTCGGTCCGCGTCTTGAACGTGTAGCCGAGCGTCTCGAGCTGCGCCCGCAACTCGAGATGGTTGTAGATCTCACCATTGAACACGATCCACTGTCGGGAATCGCACGCCATCATCGGCTGCAAACCACGGTCGGAGAGATCGATGATGGCCAAGCGTCGGTGCCCCAGCCCGACGGTGACGGGCGTGTGTGCGTCCCAGTGCGTGGTGTGCGGCAGGAAGGTGTGATGCCACTCGCCGGCACTCGGCCAGCCGAGCAGGAACCCCTCGCCGTCCGGTCCGCGGTGCACCTGCAGATCGTTCATGCGCTGTAAGGCGGCGGGGTCCACGGGACGGCCGAGACCGACGGCGCCTACGATCCCGCACATCAGGCGTGCTCCTGGACCCTTGATGCCTGCATCCGGCGGTTCCCCCCTGGGGTGAGTCGCTCGCCGGCTGAGGCAGGGCGAGATCGGACCTCCCTTACTCAAGAAGCATGCCGGATGCTGCCGCCTCTGGTTCTGCGCCGTGCCTGTAACTCCTTATCTGGCAGGCAAATGGCAGTCACCCCCTGGATCGCGGAGTCGTTTAGTGCTGCAACACGTGCCAAAAGGGGGTGCATAACTGTATCAGACGAGATACAACCGAGGAGCTCAGCGGAACTCGAATGCTCCGATGTCCCAGCCCGCTCCGTGCGGCCGCATGCTGCCATCAAAGTCGTTCGGCACGGTCGCGAGCTGGAGCCCCGCATCGACGGCGGGGCTGCCGGCCTGGGGATGGAAGTCGAATCCCGCGGGGTTCACGAACAGCGGATCCGCCCGGTCAAGGTTCTTCGAAAACGTGACACCGGGCGGGCTCGCGTCGCTGACGGGACCGTTCGACGTCAGATTGTTGGCCACGGTGACGTCGCGCATGATGCCACCGTAGAACCGGATGCCCGCGGTCGTGGGCCGGTAGAAGATGTTATTGGCGATGACTGCGTGCGACAGGTCACTCGCGAGGATGATTTCCCCTGCCTTGTTCGGATTGCCGCAGCAGAACGTGTTGTTGACGATTGACAGCCCCTCCACGTTCCCGCCGTGGCCGCTGTAGCGGTGCACCGACCATCCGTGCCCGATGTTGTAGAAAATGTTGTTCCGGATGACGACGTTGTTCCCGCTCTCGAGATACACCCCGTGATCGTGATTCTGCCAATAGGCGTTGGGCTGACTACACCCGTCCTCGCCCGGACCGTAGCGACCGACGTCGTGGATCAGGTTCCCCTCGATCAGCACGTTGTCGTTGCCAACGCCGATCGCGGAGAGTCCGATCGAGCGTGTCTCGCAATGACGCCCCACGTCGTGGATGTGGTTTCCCGCGATCTGGAAATCGCTGACGCCGGACGACGGGCTGATCGCATCATGCCAGACGCCTTTGATCTCGAAACCCTCGATGCGAACGAAGCTTGCGGCAAGATGGACCCCGTCCGCCGACCGGTTGTTCTGGCCGTCGAGGACGGCGCCCCAGCGGTGTTCCGCCTTGAAGGTGACGGAGTGCAGCGCCGCGCCGCCCCGTCCGACGGACAGGACCGCTTTGCTGGTTCCCGTGTACACGCCATTCCTCACAATCACCAGATCACCCGGAGTCACGAGGCTGGCGGCTTGCTGGATGGTGCGGAAGGGATGCGCGCTCGTCCCGGGATTGGCGTCGTCGCCCGCGCCCGCGTCGACATAGTAACAAGTGCCAGATCCGGTGGCGCCGCACGCTGCCGGGCCGGGCGCCGCCACCGTGGCGCTGGCCCTGCGCGTCTCCTCGCCCGTGGGCGCGGCCGGCACCGACCCGGTCACCCGGCCCAGCGCCGCCACTCCGGCAAATAGCGCCGCAGCGGCCACCACCGCACGATCCTTCCGCGGCGCCAGCAACCGCGCCACCTGCTGCAGGAAAGTCATCCCTCAGTTCCCTCCGGCCTGACCATCGCTCTGGGGATGGGGATAATAGGGACCCAGTCGCGCCAGGCCAGCCGTGCGGCGCAGTCATTAGCTCCCAAGTTGTTACACGACCGCCACACCGGCCCCCCACGCTGCGCTGTCTCAATGCATAACAGCAAGTCCGGCAACGAGTTCGCCGGCGAGGCAGGCCGCACGGCTCTTGCACATCGGACCCCCATGGCCGAACCGCAGGCTTTCCGGTGGGCGGCACCGACACCACTCGACCGAGAGACGCCTACGCCGCCCATCCGCTTCTCAGGACGCCCTGTCCATCTGTCGACCGTCGCGGCGGGACCTGGATCCGCGGGGACCCGAGCCCTGCGCCCGGTACTCGCCGCAGGGTCGCGGTTCCTGGCGACCGCAAGTGGTGCGCTGGTCCGCGTAAAGCAGCTCTGGAACCGCGTGCCCCGCCCGATTCGTGACTGGGTGCACGCGGCGTTGGACGCGACGGGCGTGCCCTACGCTCTCAACTATATCGCCGGGTACGAGGCGATGTATCAGGTCGACAACTTCGCAGGTAACCTGATCGAGCTGAATGCGGAGTATGCCAGCAGCTCACCTGAGCAGCGGGAGAAGCTGGCGGGGCAATTCAAGAGGATCGTGGATGCCCTGGTGATGAGAAACGGGGTCAGCAAGAGCACGCATCCGATGCGACAGAACCGGATCCTCATGAAGGTGCTGAGCGACACCAGCTGTCGACTCCGCACATCCGCGATCAAGGTGCTCGAGCTGCCGTCCTCGACCGGGGTTGCCGCGTTGGACAACTATGCGGCGCTGAGCCAATACTACCGCATTCGTGCTTACGTGCTGGGCGATCTGTTCTTTCAGCTCCGCTATGACACCGATCGCCAATGCATCTTCGACGAAGAATTCACTTTGCTTCAGGTCAAGATGAAGAGGCGCTTTTTCAGCATCCATCGGCCGGCACGCTCAGGAGAGCGGCACACGCTTCTCACCGCCGTGTTGTTGTTTCCTTTCGAACTCGTGGCGCGGTACCTGAAGGCAAAGTACGCCTATGCCGAAGCGCGCACCACCATACCGATCCCCCTGGTTCACCCGTATGTCGAGGCTAGGATCAGAACCGGCGATCTGACGGTGAAGACGATGGATGTCTTCCACAAGATCGGAGACCGGTACGATGTGATCTTGTGCTTCAATTTGTTGCTGCGACGCTATTTCCCGCTGGATCAAATCGCCCAAGGGATCGAGAACCTGAAGGATGCGCTGCGCGAGGATGGGCTGCTGATCATGGGGGATGAGGAGTCTTACGCCGTCGCACGCAAGCGCGACGGCCAGCTGGTCTTCTTCAAGAAAGAGGGGCGTTTCTAGGCAATGTTCTTCAGCGCATACCTGGGGACCGACGCCGGACTCCCCGTCTGGCGGGACGCCGTGGTGCAGCACGCCCGCTGGCTCGGCCTCCGGGCCCGCATCGAAATGCGTCCGGTGAGCGATGGCCGAACCCTTTCGCTGGGTTGGCTGGAGCACGCCGCCGCCGCGGGAAGTCGGGGCGGCCTGGAGGAGACAGAGCAGCAGATCGTCGCGAGCACGCTTGTCCCCGACGGCGCGGCTCTCGACGGCGACGCCAACGCGGCGACCCTGACTGCGTCGCTCTCCCGCGCCGAGATTCGCGTCGCCATCCCGCCGACCAGCCCGCAGCAGTTTTGCTACGCGCGGACCCGTCACGGCACCGTCTTTGCCGACGACCTGCGCTTGTTTCCCCGCCTCATGAGCGTGGACGTCGATGAACGGGCCGCGTACGCCCTGCTCCGCTACGGCGCCATTCCGGCTCCCTTGACCCTCTACACGCAGGTGCAGCGCATCCCGAACGGCCATCTGTTTCGACTGCCCCCTGCCGGGGAGCCCGAGTGCACGCCGATGTTCCAGTTGACCGATCTGCGGGACCGGAACGGCGGGATGCCGCAGTCCGACACGCGGGTCTCCGACACGCTCGATGCGGCGCTGGCGCGCGTCCCCGGGTCTACGGTGTTGTACTTCAGCGGCGGGGTGGACTCCGCACTCCTGGCGGCACGCCTCCGCCGACTGGGACGCAATGACGTGCGCCTGGTGAACTATTCCTTTGGCCCCGACGATGAGGAGAGCCGCCTCGCCTTGCGGGTCGCCTCGCACCTCGGCCTCGAGTGTCACCAGATCCGCCACGACGTGCGAAAGGTTGGCGATGTGCTCGAGCGCGTGGGGACGGACTACTCGTTCCCCTTTGGAGATATCTCAGCGATCCCCACGAACATCCTGGTCCACGAGGCGCTGCCGTTCGCAGGCGAGTCGCGGACGGTCCTCGAGGGAACGGGGGCGGACGGTGCCTTCGGCCTTGGTGCTGAGTACGGGAGGTGGCAACGGGCGTACGGCATCCCGCGGCCGCTGCGTCGCTGGGCGGACGCAGCGTACCGCGGCTTGCAGCTGTGGAAGTACAATTCACTTCTGGAGCGTGCCGGCCGCCTCCTCTCCAGAAGCGCACGCTTGCCCGTCGGGCATGCCTTCGTGGCACAGAACGCCTTCGAGGACATCGCTTATGCGACCCCGCAGAATGTTCAGGCGGAGCTCGAGCGCGCGGTTCAGAGCATCGAAGCGATGAGTTTCGGCACCGAGGCACGCGATCAGCTGAGTTGGCTCGACCTCGTGTGGGTCTGCGCGGGACGAATGGCGCCGAAGTCCTTCGACCCGCTCCGGGCCCGGGGGATTCGCCCCCTCTACCCGTTCCTCCAGCCCGCAGTGGTCTCCGTGAGTTCGTCGCTATCGTGGGACGAGAAGTGCACGGCCGGGGAAAGTAAGGCGCTGCTCAAGCGACTGCTGGCCCGCGACATCCCGCCGGAGCTGGTGTACCGGCGCAAGATCGGCTTCACGCGGCCCGCCCATGCCACCTTCGCGCTACCGGCCGTCCAACAATTCCTCCATGAGGTGGTGCTGTCTCGGCACAACGTGCTGCTTGACTACTGCCGGCCGGACGTCGTGCGGCAACTCGTCGAGCGGTCACCCCACCGCGTCCTTGGCGCCAGTGCCTACAGCTTCCTGTGGGTGCTGATGTTCAGCTCGGGATGGCTGCGTCAGAGCGTCACCGGCCCCGATCGCGCATCGCCGCGGGGCGTCGACGTCGCGTACGGAGCCGCGGGCCGATGCTGACCACCTTTTGGCGCAAGCTTCCTCAAGGCGCGCCGCACCGCCTCCCGCCGTTTGCGTCGGGTCCGCAGCTCATCAGTGGAATTCAAATGCCCCAATATCCCAACCCGTTCCCTGCGGCCGCTGTACGCCGTCGAAATCGCTCGGCACGTAGGAGAGACTGATCCCGGCGCCGATGGCGGGACTTCCCGCTTGCAGGTGGAAGTCGAATGCCGCCGGATTCACGAACTTCGGATCCGTATTGTCGAAGTTGTTGGCGAACGTCGCACCGGTCGCGCTCCCGTTCCACACAGCGCCGTTGGCGGTAATGTTGTTCTCGACCGTCACGTTCGTCAGCGTCCCGCCGCTCATGTCGACGCCTGCCGTCGTGGGCTGGTAGAAGATGTTGTTCGCAATGACCGAGTTGCTGAGCGGTTCGTCGATGACGATGTGGCCGACGCGGTTGGGATTGGCGAAGGCAAACGTGTTGTTCACGACGTAGAACTGGTCGACGCTGCCGGCGTACAATTGGATCGGCCAGCCGTGCGTCATGTTGTAGAACACGTTGTTGCGAACGATGAAATTGTTCCCCTGCGAGTGATAG
>Ga0137407_10000416_pt1 | contig 29619 bp, 26 predicted proteins | sample CZOMad2_2_16fung_FD_108410 | JGI IMG/M metagenome (GOLD analysis project Ga0137407, IMG submission 108410) | Vadose zone soil fungal communities from Angelo Coast Range Reserve, California, USA - CZOMad2_2_16fungal (Illumina Assembly) | ecosystem: Environmental > Terrestrial > Soil > Vadose... | reverse complement strand
CGCAGGATTCAGTCGCCTCGATGTTGGCGGAATACACTGCGCGACGCGCGTGGCTTCTTGATGCTCTGAGAGAAATTCCTCGCCTGAGTTGCAACGAACCCGAAGGCGCCTTTTACGCCTTTCCGAGCGTCTACGGATGTTTGGGTAATAACGTAAAGAGCTCCGCTGATTTTGCTTCACGATTGCTTGCGGAAGAGCAAACCGTCGTCACTGATGGCGCGGGCTTTGGCGCCGATGGATACTTGCGAATCTCATACGCCACGTCGATGGAGCAGTTGCGTGAAGGTGTGACTCGAATCCGGCGTTTTGTGGAGCGTCTGAACAGTTAGCGTAGTTTTAGGCGCAGACAAATCGAACGAACAAAAAAAGGGCGCCGATTGAAAAACGGGCGCCCTTTAAGTTTATCAAGACTGATCCTTAATAAAGGTTGAAGTTGTATTCAAGCTGGAACCACATCGAGACCGGATGTCCGTCCTTAGTAGCGGGAACAAACTTGATGCTTCGCGCTGCAGCTATTGCTCGCTCGGTCAGGCCATTCGGTAGGCCACTGATGGCGCGGATCTGTGTTACCTGACCGGAGGACGAAAACACAGCCTTAAGCACCACTGTTCCGGTGACCTGGTTCTTTCGTGCGTCCTCAGTGTACTGCGGCTCGGGCTTAGACAGAATACGGGCCTTTGAAGTTACGTCTTTGCCGCTGAAGATTCGATTGTAGTCGGTGCCGCCACCGCCACCGCCGGGCCCGCCACCACCCTCGTGATAGTCACCGCCGCCGATGTTGCCGCCCCGGCCTGGCCCAATGCCGCCTCCTTCACCAGGTCCGATACCGCCACCCTTGCCGGTGCCGATACCATTCCCGGTTCCCGGACCGGACGACGGATCGGTACTCTTGGATTTGGGGTCGCCGTAGGCGAGAACGCGCGCGTCAGGTGGGACCAACATTGGATCCGCGACCACAGTTGCCGCCACCGGGAGCACTGGGTTTTTTATCGCCGGGGGATGCGGATCAGGTGCGACCACTTGGGGAACCGTTAACGACGCCTGAGGAGTCTTGCCGAACGAGGCAGGCTTTTGCTCCTCGCGGCCGCCACCGCCGCCTCCACCTGGCTTCTCCTGCTTGGGTTTGCTACCACCACCTTTGCCCTTGTTCAGACCAGCAGTGCCCTCATCAGGAGTGGGTTGTTCGTTTGGAATGTCTATAAAGTTTTGGACGACGTCCTGTTCCGTAGCCTGTCTTTCTTCGATCCTCTTTTCCCAGAAATTGTAAAGAACCCCGCCACCTATTAAGAGTAGAAAAACAGAAAACGCTGCAACCATCCCAAAAACTGCGTTGGTTGATTCAGCATCCGGAGCCCCCAATACTGCTCCACTCTGACTCTTGCGAAGCCAGGTCACGAAAATCCCAGCGAGCATTATGCCGGCCACCAAGGCAAATGTGATGAAGCCGGTTCGAGAGATACCGCCTGGCTGAGCGCGATCGAGCAGACCGATAATCCCTACTAAACCCACCATCGCCAGGATCGCGACGATCAGGCCCAGGACCACGTTGCGATTTGCAAAAAACTTTGCGGCCATCTGTCCATAACCGAGCAGGGAGCGCTTGCTAAATCCGAACGGGTCACGCTTAAATTCAGGCCACGTTAACTGATACTCATGGGCGACGTATGCTACTTCCTTAGCGAGCCTGCCCACCAGGCCTGCGTCATCGATCATTGTCAGGTGATACTCGCCGCGCTGTACCAGCGCCACGGAACCAGTTCCCGCCAGAACGGGCGAGCCCGCACTAACAGAATCCGTAAAACTCGGCGAGTTAACCACCTTATTCTTAGGCTCAGAGACCAGCACATTTAAAGGAGTCCCATCCACGGGACAAAAACTAAACTTGTCCGCGAACTCCTCTTTGCATGTGGAACAAAACTTCATCTTCACTACCTCGTTTTGGCCTTGGGGGAACTGGGCTGCATCGGCTACCGCGTCTGCGCTTCCCATCTCCCTATGATAACTGTTTGCCACCCGTTGATCGAGAGTTTTCGAAGGCTCTGGAACAATCCAGCGCTCCAGCAAACTCTGAAGGTCATCTTCTATTATTAGGCTTTCTCCGGGCCCCTCGGGTGGAATGGTGCTACTCATTTCAAGCCTGCTCCAAAGTAACAATTTCTCGACTAGTATTCAATTCCCTGCTCGTCGCCAGGTATGGCCGGAGCCTATTTCGTAGTCGCTCGCGGGCTCGGTGCAAGCGAGATTTTACGGCCCCGACGTCGGTGCCAACCATGCTCGCGATTTCGTTGAGCGCGAGCCCCTCATACTCAAAAAGAACCAACGCCTCCCTCTGCAAGGGCGGCAAGCTGGAGACGGCCTCCTGCACTTTTACTGAGAGTTCGTCATCCAACAAACCGCCCAGCGGTTCTTTGCCGCCAGCAATGAATTGATTCTCCGCGTACTCATCCATCGCCGATTCTCTGCCAAAGTCCCTTAGCTGCTTAAGCCAAAGATTGCGTGCCGCCGAAAACAAATAGGTGCGCAGCGAGGCTCGTTCGGGCCGGAAGTTCTCTGGCTTCTTGATCAATCCCAAAAAGCAGTCGTGGGTTATGTCTTCGGCTGCTTCGACAGAACCCGAGAGTCTGTATGAAAAACGGAAAATCGCCGCGCGATGTCGTTCATATAGATTGATGAAAGCCGCCGGGTCACCAGCTCCTGCCTTTTCAAGCAAAAGTTCGTCTGTGATTCTTTCTGGCACTCGGCACTCGATTCTGCAGGAATCGCTTCCTACTAAGTATTACCGACAAACGTCTAAAAGATACGCCCTTTTCTCAAATTCCGCGGCTCATTCCAGCCTCATTTCAAACACCGACCTGTTAAACAGTTACCGCTGGCGGCCGCAGATCTGTTAGGCAGTAAGCATATTGACGCGGCCGATGCGGCTCAACTCAGGGCGTTGGATGCATTTAGAGGCCAAACGGTTGACGACTAAATATCGCGCCTCTAAGATGTTTTGCTCCCATTTATTAAAACGAGCCTTGTTTAGCGTTTGATTACTAACACGCGGGCCCGTAACACGTATGAACTTAGCGGTATCGAAGCATTTCCTGGGAAAAACCGTACTGGCGGTCTGCTTCTTAACTTTGCTCCAGTCAGCAGTTCCGGCACAGATCTCCATGGAGCCTGAGCGCAACCGCCTATTGAACGGCCTGCGTGTGCTCATCTGGCCACATCCCGGCGATCAGGAGGTGTTACTGAAACTTCGCGTTCATAGTGGAGCAGCATTTGACCTGGCAGGTAAGGCCGGCAGTATGGCGCTGCTTGGGGACATTCTCTTTCCCGACCCTTCGACTCGCGAATACTTTACTGAGGAAATGCAGGGACGGCTGAACGTCATAACTGACTACGATTCGGTGACGATCACTATGCAAGGACGGGCTCGCGAGTTTGAGCGAATAGTCGAGATCCTGCGAGCGGCTCTGGTAACGACACAACTGACACCGGAAAATGTTGCCAGAGTTCGGGACGGTCGCATAAAACTCGTTAAGGAAACCAGCATTTCGCCAGCAATACTGGCCGATCGTGCGATTGCCACGCGGCTGTTTGGGGATTTCCCGTATGGGCGTCCGCACGGCGGCAGTGTAGAGTCTCTCGAAAGGGTGGAGAGAGCTGACCTGATGCTGGCGCGCGAGCGATTCCTAAATCCGAACAACTCCACCCTGGTCATCATCGGTGGCATCCAATCTAATCGCGCAATGCGGGCTCTGCGTCAACTACTAGGCGCGTGGCGCAAAAGTGAACAGCTTGTCCCGCCCACGTTTCGACAGCCAGCCGCACCTGATCCGCGTACGCTGATAGTTAACGCGCCCGCGGACCAGAGTGTCGAGGTTAGATTAGCCCTACGGGGTTTCAGTCGGCAGGATGCGGATGCATCGTCTGCGACTTTACTCGCCACCTTGGCACGCCAGCGGTGGGAGAAACTTCTCCCTGAACTCACGCGCAACCCGGTATTCGTCAGGCATGAGGCCTTCGCCCTGCCGGGAATGTTCGTAATGGGGGCGAGTGTCGACAATTTGCTCGCAGGAAAAACACTAGCGACCGCACGCGAGGTAATGCAGTCTCTGGCGAGTTCGCCTGTCACCACTGCCGAATTGGAACAAGCAAAGAGCGACGTAGTGACGCTCACTAACAAACAACTGAATACATCCGAAGGCACTGCGAAGGCCTGGCTCGACGCCGACACTTATCAACTGCCCTCGCCGGCTGAACAGATGCGCGCTTTCAACGTAGTATCAACGGCTGATGTTCAGCGAGTAGCCGCACGCCTCCTTCATGACAATGCTTTTGCTTCCGTAGCGGTGGGCAACTCCGATGTGGTGAAAACGCAAATTGAGCGCTACGGCAAAGTGGAAATCCTGGGTGAGATTGATCCAACGACTAAACGCGAATCCAAAAATGAAGCGAAACCCCAAACCAAATCGGATATCAACGCGAAGCCGCAAACGAAAATTCCTACGAAACCTGAGTAATCACAAATCATTCGCAATGTGCCTGCAACCAAATCGATACCCACTTCCGGTTAACTGTGCCTGACAAAGAAAGCGCAACGACGAGTGAGCAAGCGCGCCGCGTTCGCGAGATGTTTGCGACTATCGCCGCTCGCTACGATCTTTTAAATCACCTGCTCTCCGGCAACATTGATAAGCGATGGAGACGGATAGTTGCGAGAACTCTAAGAGCGACACTTGCCAAGAGTGATGCTCGGGTTCTGGATGTAGCGTGTGGTACGGGCGACCTTTCACTCACGCTGTTTGAAAGAGGCGAAGCACGAATTGTCGGCATAGATTTTTGCCGGCCGATGCTCGAGATCGCAGCGTCGAAGGCTTCGAGGTCCCGCTATTCACTGCCTTTTGTTGAGGGAGACGCTCTCGACCTTCCGTTCGCTGATTGTTCTTTTGAGGCAGCCACTATCGCCTTCGGATTGAGAAATCTGACGAGTGTTGACAAGGGCTTCAGGGAACTCTTGCGGGTTTTGAAACCGGGCGGCAGGGTCGCAGTGCTGGAGTTTTCCAAGCCGAGAGCACTCCTGTTGCGTTCGCTTTTTAGGGTCTATTTTACGAAGTTGCTGCCGCTGTTTGGTGGTTTGGTAAGCGGTTCGCGGAGCGCATACGAATATTTGCCTGACTCGGTTTCGCGGTTTCCGGATCAGGAAGAGTTGGCTTCGTTGATGAAAGAAGCTGGCTTTGCTGAAGTTGACTATCAGAATCTGACTGGAGGAATTGCGGCGTTGCATTGTGGTACGCGCCCCACTAATTCATAGGGATTCACGAGATTGGTTGCAAACAACTACTTTGCAACCATAAGAGCGTAGCCCGGAGGAGGGCCTTGCGGACCGCGCGGTTGTCGGGGCCACGCGATTCATTTCGGTTTTCCTCGCGGGCTACGTTCTTGTCTTGCATCCAAACAGCCGCCCTCATCTGCGGTATGCTATTATCCCCACGAATTTCATCCAATCCCTTCTTCGAGACACGCCCAGAGTGCGTTCATTTTTCAGGCATAAGCTTCTTGCAACGTTACGGCGCTTCGCGATCTTCCTGCTCGTTGTCTGGACGGTAGTTTCTCTGGTCACGTTGCTAATCGAACTCGTGCCGGGAGATCCTGCAGTTGCAGTTTTGGGGGAGCAGGCTACGCCTGAGCAGTTTGAGCAGTTTCGTCAGAAGCATGGCCTCGATCGACCGCCCTTCTTCTTTTCATTTCCCAGGGATGCTGCCGGCGAGCGCCACTTTCAATGGCATGGCGCCGATAACCGCTACACCGAATATTGGGTTGCACTGCTTCACGGCGACATGGGGCGATCGTTTCGCACTGACAGACCAGTCAAGGACTTGATCAAGGAACGCTACCTGGCAACCATAGAACTTGCCCTCGCCGCGCTGCTGATCGCGATTGTCATTGCTATTCCCTTAGGGGTAGTTGCCGGGAAAAACCGTGGCTCGTGGATCGACAATCTTGCGTCCATCGTTGCCCTAATAGGGATCAGCTTGCCTGGTTTTGTTATCGGTCCGTTGCTCGTCTATGTATTTGCAGTGAAACTCGACTGGCTGCCACCCTCCGGCCGCTTCGACTTGAGTTATCTGGTTTTGCCGGCCCTGACCCTGGGAGCTGCACTCTCGGCGATCCTGACTCGCATGGTGCGTTCTTCAGTGATTGAAGAATTGGGCGAAGACTACGTTCGCACCGCGCGCGCCAAGGGACTCAGTGAAACGAAGGTGGTTTACAAGCACGTCTTAAAGAACGGACTTATTCCAGTAGTAACAATTTTAGGATTGCAGCTTGGGGTGCTGCTCGCCGGCGCGATCATTACGGAAAAAATCTTCGGATGGCCCGGCCTGGGCCTGTTGCTGGTTGAAGACGGCATAGGCAAACGCGATTACCGGGTGGTGCAGGGGTGCGTTCTCGTGATCAGCATGACTTACATCCTTGCCAACATGCTAACGGACATGGTTTACAGGTGGCTGGATCCACGCATCCGGGTTTCATGAAGAATGGTCTTGAGACTTTGGGTCTTTGGACTTGGACATGCACCGAATAAGAACCAAAGACCAAACTCCAAAGCCCTGAGACCCCAACACTCACAATGAATCGCTTAACCATCATCGGCCTCATCATCGTAACGATCCTGGTGATCGTTGCGATCTTCGCGCCGTGGATCGCCACTCACGACGTGGGTGCTACAAATCTGTCGCTTCGCTATCTGCCACCATCCGCGCAATATTTCTTTGGGACTGATTCCACTGGTCGCGACATATTCTCGCGCGTGGTCTTTGGCGCACGTATTTCGCTGAAAGTCGGCATTGTAGTGGTTACAGTTTCGGCGATAGTGGGTACGCTGCTGGGTGCGCTGGCTGGCTACTATGGTGGTTGGATCGATAGATTCATATCCGGTTATGTGTTCAATGTGTTTCTGGCCTTCCCTGGCCTGCTGCTGGCTATAGCCATGGTGGCTTTCCTGGGTTCGGGGCTTAACAAGTTGATTTTGGCCCTTTGTATTATTGGTTGGGTTGGTTATGCGCGTTTGATTCGAGGGCAGGTTTTGAAGGTGCGCGAATACGATTTTGTCCAGGCCGCTCGAGCGCTGGGCGCGAGTGACGCTCGCATACTCATCATTCATATATTACCCAACGCGATTCAGCCGTTGATTGTGCAAGCGAGCCTGGGAATGGCCGGAGCTGTTTTGTCTGAAGCAGCGTTATCGTTTTTGGGTTTGGGCGTGCCTCCACCAGCGCCCTCGTGGGGCGTAATGATTGAAGAGGCTCGCGATCTATCCACTCTCCAGGCGGCCCCGCACGCCTTGATATTTCCAGGCCTCGCCATCGCGCTCACTGTGCTCGCCTTCAACTTCATCGGCGACGGCTTGCGAGAGTATCTTGATCCGCGGCAACGCTCCCGATGATTTTATTCCACACAATCCCTGGTCTCCTTATTACATTTAGAGAAGACGTTGGCTGACAATGCGAAGACTTATCAAAAGTTCATTACTGGTATTCCTCGGCATAGTTGTTGGCGTCATTGCCTATGAAGCAATCATGTTTATTCGAGTTTGGCGATTGCGCACTGAGAATCCAGTAACGACTTCAATAATGGAGGCTCGCGCAAGCGAAGCGGAGTCACATGGACAACAACCAAAACGGGAGCAGGTTTGGGTAGCTCTGGATCGCATTTCTCCCAACTTGCAGCGCGCCGTCCTGGCGGGCGAAGACACCAACTTCGTAACGCACCGCGGTTTCGATTATCAAGCGCTCCAGAAAGCCTGGGACAATGCGTTGCGTGACGCAGCGCGGGAAGCAAAAAAGGAGGGTGAAAACGACGACTGGCTGCCAACTCTTCCTGATTTCAAACGCGGGGCTTCCACGATCTCGCAGCAGTTGGCAAAGAATCTTTACTTGTCTTCACAACGATCTTTGTTTCGCAAGGGACAGGAAGCGATTCTCACAATCTTTTTGGAACGGACACTGACAAAACGCCGGATTCTCGAACTCTACCTCAACGTTATTGAATGGGGCGATGGCGTCTATGGCGCGGAGGCCGCAGCTCAACATTATTTCCACAAACCCGCGTCAGCTTTAAGTGCGAACGAGGCTGCCTTTCTTTCGGCAATGATTCCCAATCCGCGCACTGTCTTCAATCCACAGGTGAATCCTCGGCGAGTCGCTCGCCGACAAAGGATCATCATGCGCGGTATGCCCTATGTGAGAATACCGTGAACACACGAACTACTGATGACAACTATGGTTCCACCATTAACTACCTCGGCGACTCTCCCCCCTGTAATGAGGCAGCGCTACCGGGGCTGCAAATAGCCAGCGGTAGCGCCAGGAGGAAGAGTATGCGGATGACTCGAGGAAGGGTTGTCTTTGTGAATCGATCTGGTCTTGCTGGTTAATAGCAAGAGTCGTACGCCAACCTTGACGCATAACTTAGACGGCAAACTCTTTCGTGAGTTGAAGCTCTGCCTTGCGTAGCTCGAAGCGTGCCCTGCCTAAATTGCCTTCGGGACTTATCGCCAGGACCATGAAGTAATCTCGGCCCACCAGTCGCATTATCACTACGGCCTCATCGAGCGAAATCACCAGTTCGCGAAGATTACCGAGTCCTGTATCTTTCCCCGCCTTCTGCGCGCTGCGCACCAGGGACGTGAACTCAGCGGCTGCTATATCGAGGTTTGCTTCCTGGCCGGCTTTCTTGAGTAACCGTTCCACTGCAATACCGTCGAGGCCCATGATGAGTGTACCGAGGCTGCCCTCGGTGCGCTCCATTATTTTTTCGAGTGTGTCTTTGAACATGACAACCTACCTCGCATGGCTTATGGACGCTGTCCACCCAGTGTGCCGGGCCGTGCACTCGGCGTTGATGCCGGTGGCGCATTTGGTGTCGGCGCATTCAAGCCCAGTGGCGTTGTTTGCGGCGCGGACTGTTGCTGCTGCAACTGCGTCGGTGTTGGGGTGTTGCTGGTCGGATTGCCCAAGGGAACAGGCTGCGCAATGGTTGTCGTCCGTGGACCATTGGTCGGGACAGTGCCCGTGGGACGGCCCTGGTAATCGGGCCGGTAAATGTGCGGTGTGATGAAGAATAGAATTTCGCTGTTTTGACGCGTAACTAACTTGCGCTTGAAGAGATTGCCAAACAGTGGGATCGAAGCGAGCCCAGGGGTGCGTTGTAGAGTATCACCTTCAGTGTCAGCCAGCACACCACCCATTACGGTCGTGCCGCCATCTGGTACCAGTACTTCAGTCTGCATTCGCTGAGTGTCGATACCTGGGACACCGCCGACGGCAATGCCGGTATTGATGGTATTGTTTTCAATGGTAACGCGAAGAATGACAGTGCCTGCGTCGGTGATTTGCGGCGTGATTGAAAGACGCAAAGGAACTGAAACAAATGTCGTCGTTACGACAGCGGTTCCGCTTGCAGCCTGCGTGGTTTGAACTGGAATCTGCGAGCCGCTCTCGATTTGTGCCGGGCGGTTGTTTAGAGCAGTGACGCGGGGCGTGGCTACTGTCTTTGCCTGGCCTCGCGTTTCCGCGAGCGTCAGTAAGGCACTGATCTGGGCGCTACCAAAGAGTCCCGTTGTCAGGCCGATAACCGTGCTGGCTGCGGCTGCTCCAAGCGATCCAAGGGGCTGTCTGGTACCGACGAGTCCACCAAAAACACCGAACGGATTAGGACCACTCGTGGCGCCGCCACCTCCCGAAGCTCCGGAGCTGGGAAGTGTTCCGACGTTAGCCAAACTGCCGCGGCCGAAGTTTATGACGCCCGCCGAAAGCTGGGCACCCAGATCGCGGCTGAAATTATGCTGAGCGATGACGATGCGCGTTTCAATTTCCACCTGCGGCTCTGGCTGATCCAGAATCGTTACGAGCTGGCGAATCGCTTCAATGTTTTCTTTTACGTCGGTGATGATCAGCGTATTACTGCGTCCGTCGACTTCGATCGAGCCGCGACGCGAGAGCCGGCGCGAAATGATCGGCAGTAAACCCTGGTCACCACTGCCTCCCGTCGCATCTCCGCCAGCACCGCCGCTGAAGCTGAGGTTAGTTGCACCGCCTGAGAAGGCGCCGGTCGAGCCGGCAGCTTGTGCTAGAGTTCCGGACGCTCGTGCGTAGTTCAAACGAATGAACTCCGTAACCAGCGATGAAGCGTCAAGTCGCGAATCATTGATCACCTTCTGTGTTTCCGATTCTCTGGCGAGCACTTCGGTTGTCGCCACGCGCAGGATGTTGCCGTTGCTTTCGACGCCCAGGCGATTCGCCTTTAGCACCGCATCAAGCGCGATGTTCCACGGAACGTCCTGAACGTTTACAGTCACTGGCACAGCTCCCACGGAACTGTCGATTACGAAGTTCACGCCATACTGCTCGGTAATGTAGTTGAGTATGTCGCGAATGTCGGCATTGACCACATTCAGGTTGATCGGTTCGCCCACAAAACCCGGCTCGCCATAATGCCGTCCCTGTTGAGACTGCGACGTCTTATCAGTGGCGGGCGGCATGCCGACGCTGGGTGCGACGGTCGGCGAAGTAGAAGGCTGCTGCTGGGCGGCCGGTTGGTCCAGCGTGGCCGCCATAATGGTCGACTCGCCAGTTGGCCGTGTCCTGGAGTTATCGGCTGCAGCGAATATATTGATGCCGCACAGACACAGGAATACGAGGACGAGCGTTGTCCTTCTGGTGGCATTTGTGATTCGGGACTGATAAACCATCTTTTCCCTCCTTAAGGGAATTGCTAGACGCTGACCGCCACGCGCCACGCTCGTTGTTTTTCAGCCAAAAGCGCGCGCCGCACAACGCGGCATCGTCCGGGGTTGATTGTCAAACTGCGTAGCTTCCTTACCGATTGATCTGATGGGCCAACTACGCGTGGAAGGGATTTCGAACCAATTAGTGGTTTGATTCGAAATCAGAAACTAAGGCTTGTCAGCGGCCGGTTTGTCCGACTTCTTTTCCGGTGCTGCAGCCGTTGGGTTGTCAGAGGACGCTTTGGCCGCCGCCGCCGCGAGGGCGCCGACGGTAGTGGCCTGTCTGAGAGGCTTCATTTCGACTGACCGTTCCCGTTTCCCGTCGGAATAAACTGTTTCGCGACGGAAGATGAGGCGATTGTCTTCGATAGCAACCAGTTGCCCGTCATAAAACCGCTCGCCCGGATAAATCACGTAAGCCAATTTTATCGGGGAGGCTTCAACAATCGCGGCGTATCCCCGTGGCGAACGGGAAATGCCGACTACTTGTACTTCGCTCAAGAGGAAAGCAGAAATGGGTTTTGGCGCTGCTACCCGGGCACTCATCGCTGCCAGCTTCTGAGCCTTGTACTGCTCGATACGCTCCTGAATTGATGGGGGCATAATCAGGCCACCTGTTTTTTTCACTACCAGGCGCGGCGCCTCATACTTCTTGAATGGATCCCGGCCACCTTGATTGGAGCGACCAGACGCTGGCCTGGCTTCATTCTTTTCTTGTCCGTTAGCAGTTAGCACTGCGCCACTGAGCGTGAAACCAGCAACGGCCAGAAGAATCGCAAGTCCGTATTGGAGAATTTTTGTTTGCTTCATGGTGATCACTTTCGGGAGCGGGTCTTGATTCCTGTAGTCGAATTACTTTACGGCTGGTGCCGCCGGGGTTGTGGCCGGAACTTGCCCGGAGCCCGCACGCTGCGCGCCGGCTGGCTTCTGAAGTTTCTCAGCGGAAACGTAGTACGCAGTTAGATCGAACGTTGCGTCCACTGTTCTCGAGGGAGATTGCTTGTCCGCCTGATTGAGTTGGAAGTTGGTAATCGACACAATCCGCTGATAGTGAGCCAACTGTTCAAAGAAGTTACGAAGTGCTGCGAACGAGCTCGTGACACTAACTTCGATCCTCTTACCGTTATAATTTTCCTGCTGGATGTCATCCTTGGGAAGGAACTTCCGCAGCACGAGTCCGTTTGTGCGGGCTCGATCCTGAACGCTCTGTAACACCATCGTTAGCTCGCGCTGTTCGGGGAGCAGAGCCTTCAGCTCTTCATATTCCTCTTGTCTCAGCTTATAGACTGCACGGAATTCATTGAGTCTCTGCGAAGCGATTTGAGCTTGCGCGTTTCGCGGAAGCAGTTGCGCTATCTCGTCCTTGAATACTTTCGTCTCGGCGCCAATGGGCTTGGTAACGAAATACCAGAAGCCACCATACATGCCTGCAGCCACGGCCACGAACATTAGCAGTCGCGCCCACCAGCGGAGTGATTGAAGATTACCGATTTTCATCTTTAGCTTCCTTCCCCCATTTTTTGGCGGGGGGTCTGGGCGAGTTATGGAGCGCGTTTACTTTTTCAACGCCACTTGGTTTGGGGCTGGCTTTGCGGCTGTTTGGGCCTGAGATTTGGCGCCGTAGGTGCACTTCACCGTGAAGCTCACAACCTCCGGAATTAAGACGACGGAATCCGCCGGTGTCGCGAAACCATTTTGGCTGACCGGATTCGGTGCCAGTTCGCGTTGGGTTTCGATATTCAAGTTAGTGAATAATCCGGACGAGAATTCAAGGCTCTGGCCGAATCGCGTAACAGCACCCTCGTTCGGCGAGAGTCCTTTGATTGTTAGCTCGCCATCCTTATTTTCCAGACTCTTCAAGTAGAGTTCGGGGACGTTGTCAAACCGCACTTTGATTTCACGAAGCACTGCGCTCGGTCCCTGTTGTGATTCGCGCAGTTTCTTGATCGCATCGATGCGGCCCTGGATGTCCTGAGCCTTTTTCTCCAGTTCGGCCTGCTCCTGGTTTACGACAAGCATTTGCTGGTTAATGCGTCGCTGGTTCTCGAGCTCCTGCTGAGCGGCGGAGTGCTCCGACTTGGAACTAACGTAACTGTAGCTAATCCCGACAACCAGGAGTCCAAATACGGTGAGAGCCAGCAGAAGTGTCTGCACGAGCGGGGTAGTCACCCTCGCTTCAACCATCGCTGCCCCGCTGGGCCGATCCGTAATGGATTCAACTAAATTGATCTTGATCATGCCGCTTCCACTCCTCTCAAGGCGAGACCGACGGCAATTGCCATATCAGGAACGATCTCCTTCATGTAATCGGGGTCAAACTTTCTGTCGTCCACCTGTATCTGGCGAAAAGGGTCAAACAGTTCAACGGGGATTTCAAATCGCTTCGCGAGATACTCAGGCAAGCCGGGAAGCTTGGAACTACCGCCTGCCACCAGAATCTTCTGAATGGCTTCCTCGTTCTCTTCAGCGGTCGCGCGGTAGAAATCCATTGTCTTGCGTATCTCCAGTGCGAGGATGTCGGAGACGGTCTCGATAATCGGCTGGATCGGACGCGCTTCGATGCCTTCCGGCAGGGGATAACCACGTTTGACCGCTTCAGCCTGTTCGAATGTCAAACCAAGTTCCTTCTGCAGCAAGCTTGTGTACTGGCTGCCGCCAACCGAAGCATCACGTGCAAAGACCGAGCGCGTGCCGTTGAGGATGTTGATGTTCATCGTCGAGGCGCCGATATTGAGCAGCGCGACAACCTCGCCGGCTTTGGGCTGATAGTTGAGCTCATAGCAATTCTGTAGCGCGAAAGTGTCAACGTCGATCACCACCGGCTGTTTGCCGGCCAGCTGAATTGCCTGCTTCACATTTGCTATCTTGTCACTCTTGCAAGCTGCCATCAGCACGTTCAACGCGTCTGAAGAACTCCCGATAATTTGATAGTCAAGATTAACATCCGTGATATCAAACGGAATATGTTCTTCGGCGTGCCAGCTAAACGACTCTCGCAATTCGTCCTCGCTCATCTGGGGGAGAACGATATTTTTCACGATCACGGAATGGCCGCTAACTCCCGCTGCAACGCGGGACGTCTTAATTTGGTGCTCCGTGAAGATGCTCGTAATAACATTTGAAACGTTATTGAGCTCCATGATTTGCCCGTCAACCACGGTGTCAGGTAGAAGGTTCTCGAATCCCAGGTTGACGAGATGGTAGTTGTTGCCCTTTCTTTGCAGCTCGACAGCCTTGATTGAGCTGGAACCAATATCGAGGCCAACCAGATTCTTCTTGCCATTACTTTTTTTGAACATGATCTTATTTATTCCTCGGGACAAAGAGAGAGCGGATTCTGTGCTGCTTACGCAATCGAGCGCGGGCTTTCATCGCTCTAGACAAGCGGCTTTTGACTGTCCTATTGATCTGCGTAGATGGCTTTTCGCTTTTCACACTTACGGTCCTCGACGTGTCTTTGAGAAGTTCCAGGAGAAGAGGGGAGTTGTGGAGCGGGACGCGACTTCGCGCAGGTTTCAGATTTAGACAAGAGCTGATTTCTCTGAGTGGATTAGCCTTCCGTAAGACCGAAGGCGAGTGAAACCGGCACGAGGAACAGAGGCAAGGTGCCTTAATGGAAGGCAGCATCCCACCGCCGTCGGAAGCAGACTACCGTACAGGCTAAACAATGTCAACTAGTATTTTGCTATGTTTAACGGCTATTTGCGTTCGGCCCAGGAGGTTTTCTGGAATGCCTTAGGAAGATTCCAGATTCAAGTCTGCGAAAACCATTAGCTTGCGCGTGGTAAGGCAGACGGTTAGGATGCGACGCAATGAGACTAAGCCGTTGGATCCTGCTCTCCGTCGGGCTCGTGTTCGCGATTGTCGCGAGTTGGTTGTGGTGGGTAAAGCCCAGGCAGGTAGACATGGCGACCTATGCCCCGGCCGATTCGATGCTCTATCTGGAGGCAAACCACCCGCTGGAGGTCGTTGAAACCATAGCCGGCACGGACGCTTGGAGAATATTTGAAGGGACTGCGGCTACCCCTGCCATTGCGCCTCGAAGCCGCTGGCTGCAAGGCTTTATCCGCTGGACGGGCATTGGCCCAATTCAGTCGGTGATTCTCGCGAGAGCTCAAATCGCAGCCGTAGTCACCGATCTGGGTACGGTTGAGGAAGGTGATACGCTAAGAATCAAACAGGAAGAGGTCATCCTTATCGAGACCCACACTTCGCAGGGCCGAATCAAGGCGCCATTTGAACAAGCTATCAAAATCCTTGCGGAAAAGAATTACGGCCGTCCAACACTTCGACGGATCACACTCGACGGGGTTGAGTTCACCGAATGGAATGCGCCCAAGGGCTCTCGCCAGATAGTGACAACCATCGTCGGGAGTCTTGTAATTGTGGGAAATAGCGAACGCGCTGTGCAAAGCTGCCTGGCGGTAACGCTCGGGCGGCAGCCAAGCTTGAAGCTCGATCCGCAACTGCATCGCATGAGACTCCAGCTTGGAGGAGAGCACGCTTTAACCTTTGGATACGTGCCACCGGGAAACAGCGCGCGCTTACTCGCGGTTGGACTGCCATTACTCCTGGGTCGAGCGCCGGGTGACTCTGAATTTCAACGGCTAATTACGAGCGGCGCCGCAAAAGTTTTCGGTAGCCTTGGCTGGACTTCGAATGCGTACCAGACAGGCATAGAAGATCGCTATTTGATCGGTCTTCAACCTTCAATGGTCGCTCACCTCAAACCCACCTTTGGACCTGCTGACATCAAGTCACAGCAGCAGCGCGTTCTGCCGGCCGATGTCTATTCGGTAACGTCTTACAAGTTCGCGGATCCCGCTGCAGTGTGGCAGGGTTTGAAAGCTGCCGTCTCGTCTCAAGTTGATGCTCTGTCAACAATCGTTTTCTCTTCTCTATTGAAGTCATCTCTTCTCTCCTACGGCATCGACGACCCTGAAGCATTTCTTCAGGTAGTGAATGGCGAACTGCTAACGTTACGCTTAGACGAGAACGACGAGCGCGCTATCCTCATTGCGGGTGTGCGGGATCGCTCGAAGTTGCGGGACCTGATTACAAAGAAAATGAGACTGAGAGTGCCCAGCGTTCATCTGGATCAGGCGGAAACTTTTGCAGACTCGCAGGGCGAGTTTGCGGCCAGCTTTGTTGGCGAATTTATTGTAATGGGAACTGCGGCAGACGTTCGACGCTATGCCGCTAACAGGCAAGCCAATGGAGAACTCAGTGCAGAAAAACTCAGGAGGATGACTTTCTTTGCTTCCTCTTTGGCCTCGCCTAATATTATCACCTACACAAACGACGAAAATCGCGTCCGTAGTTTTATATCCGCGGTCATGGTAGCCAAAGGCGCACCGTCAGCTATTTCAACGCGTATCGAAGAGGAAGTGGCCCGTTTACCTTATTCGGTGACCGAAACTACTCTAAGCGACCTTGGTATCGAACGGATTACTCGGTCGCCGCTGGGACAGTTCAGCGCGCTTCTTCCTCTGCTGGTTCCGGAGCAACTCAGTCCCGGTCAGACCGCCGTCAAATCCAGATAGCTGATGACGCGCATGATCCTTAACCCGCCCTTGGAAATACTGGTTGCCACTCGTAATGCGGGAAAGATTCGCGAGATTCAAGAAGCGTTGGGTTCCTTGCCTGTCAAACTGCGTAATCTGGACGAGTTTCCCAACGTTTCGTCGATCGAAGAAGTCGGTCAAACTTATCAAGAGAATGCGGCACTCAAGGCCTTAGGATACTCAAAGCAAACTCGACTATGTGCCTTGGCGGATGATTCGGGACTCGAAGTGGAGGCTCTGGGTGGAATGCCCGGCGTTTTTTCGGCACGTTTCGGCGGTGAAGAGGCTTCTGATGCCGAGCGCATTGAGAAACTCCTGGCGACGCTTTCTGAACACCCCGATTCAAAGCGGACTGCGCGCTTCGTTTGCTGTGCGGCTCTGGCCGGCTGGCAAGGGGAAGAACAACCGATGACCCAGGCCAACCCGCGCTTGTTAAAGATCACTGAAGCGAGATGCGAAGGAAACATTGCCAACGCCGCACGGGGGACAAGTGGATTTGGCTTTGACCCGGTATTTGTTCCCGAAGACTATTCGATGTCGTTTGCGGAGTTACCGCATGAAGTAAAGGCCACGATCAGTCACCGGGCGCTTGCGCTCAAGGCGATGCGGCAGTTCCTCGATCGCTGGCTTGCCCAAACTTGACCACTGGTCTGGGCGCCCATAGAATGCAACCCTGCCTGTTTGAATCAGGGTTAGTTCGGGGCGTAGCACAGCCTGGTAGTGCGCTCGGTTTGGGACCGAGAGGTCGGAGGTTCAAATCCTCTCGCCCCGACCATCAACACCGAAAGGTGCCACGTCGGAATGAGCTGGACTAAATCCAGTCACCCACTCAAGACGCGGCAATCAATCTTCACGAGCTAACAACAATTTTTGGGAAAAACCGCCAGAAATCGACATTTTGTCGAGACTTTGCTGCGTGAGTGTGATATACGAATGCTTGAAAAGCTTTTCAAATAAGTCTCATCGGAGGTGTCACCCAGATTATGGCGACCAAAGCCGCGACAGGCAGAAAGCGCATGACTCAGTCGGAAGTCTTCAATCATTTTGCGGACAAGACGGGAATGAAGCGTGGGCAGGTTAAAGAATTCTTCGACGAACTGTATAACCTCGCTTCGCGCGAAGTTAAGACTAACGGAGAATTCGTACTTCCGGGCTTCGGCAAGCTCGTTAAGTCCGAAAGGAAAGCTCGCGAGGGCAGGAATCCCGCGACTGGCGAAACCATCCAAATTCCAGCTAAAACGACTCTCAAGTTTCGTGTCGGCAAAGGTATGAAAGATTCGGTCTTACCTAAGAAATAATGTAAATAGGTTTTCAGGTCCGGACTAAGAATTCAAAGGCGCCGTTCGTAGTCCATTTTGAATGGATACCGGGCGGCGCTTACGTTTTTGCTCGCAAAATCACGACAGTTTTAGCGGCGGCAAGGCTAATAGGGGCTAACGTGGGAGGCTCACGTAAAAAAGCTTGGCATTTTGAAGCATGCTCCGCTATAATGCTTCGTTTCGCTGACCCCCTAAATGACGGCTATCAGAGACTGTGCATTTCCAGGGACAGAAAATGTTCCGAAATGCAACGGATCTGCATCCCGAGGATTGACTGAGGCATCTAAGATTTGCACTAAAATTGACCGCAGCTGCGGTTTTGGAGGATAAAAACGTAACCGTGACTTTTGATAGACATTTACCGCTTGACGAGCGAATTCTGAGAATTGACCACATTCAGGCGAGGCGTTATTCGAAATTAGGTGGCGTAGCTTTGGAGATTGCCACACAGGGTATTCTTCGTCACTTGCGCGCATGTGATCGAATGGATGTTAATCCAGACACTTCGGCTGTAAGAGAAATAATCGACGATGCTTTAAACGGTCGCCGAGTTTTTGCAGAAACTGCAGAACAAGAAACTCAAGCAGCCTAATCAGCTATCCCTACCTACTTCTTAAGAGATCGCCACACTGTGGCGATCTCTTTATTTTCCCTTTACGAAGTTCTACAAGTTGACCGTGGCAGTCGTCTACATGCTAACATCGCCGCTCCAGGCATGTGCCCCTGTAGCTCAGCGGATAGAGCATCTGCCTTGTTGGAGCCTTAATGAGGAATAGTTTCAGAGAAGAACTCATTAAGTGGACGGCCCCATATGCGGGGACGCCCTTAGAGCCTCTGGTACTCAGCTCGATTTGAGTAACAATCCAGGAGGATTGGGTAATCCGCAGGAAACCTTCCCATGACAATGACGAGGGGAAGGGATCCTCAGAGACTATACGGGCCGGGACTGAGATGTCCAAGATATAGTCCAGCCAGCAAACCTGTGTAAAAACGGGCGGTCAGGGAAAGCCTGATGCTGGATGCTAAGCAGAGGGCCGCAGGTTCGAGTCCTGCCGGGGGCACTACATTTCACGTCTTTGAAACTAGTCTATGGCGGCTATAGTTCAGTTGGTTAGAACGCTAGATTGTGGATCTAGAGGTCGTGGGTTCGAGCCCCACTAGCCGCCCCAGCCTTTAAACTCACCAATGTCATCAATCTAGAATTGCCTCACGCAAGTAGCCCTCAAGAGAGAAATCGCAATGGGCAATGGCGAGGCCTCAGCCTCAATGAACTTGTACAAAGAGGTCTATGGCAGTGGCGACCCGATACTATGTCTGCACGGCCTCGGCGCCAGTATGTTTAGTTGGCGCCACTTCATCGCACCCTTCTCGCAGCGGAACAAGCTAATCCTGGTTGATTTTAAGGGCTGCGGAAAATCACCGAAGCCGGCCGACACTCATTACTCCATCGAAGAGCATACAAACGAGATTTACAAAATCATTATTGGGGAGAATCTGAGAAACCTGACCTTGGTTGGAAACTCACTTGGTGGCGCAGTAGCTATGCTTCTCGCGATCAGACTCCGCGAAGAAGAGCCCACTCGGTTGTCGAGACTAGTCTTAATTGACAGCGCCGGCGATACGCGCTACATGCCGAATCATCTCAAGCTGGTCAGATCCATTCTGGGCACGCCAATTACTTATTTTTCACCAACCAAGCTAGCCGCAAAGATGGTTTTGAGAAGATGCTATTACGATAAGAAGAAGATTACCAGCAAAGACGTCGCTGCCTATGCCGGACCGATGGCAAGTCCAGGAGGACGACATGCGCTGTTGCAAACGGCGAGGCTATGTATCCCGCCTAATGCTGACGAGCTACTAGCCAAAGTGAAAACCATAACGGTTCCAACCTTCATCTTATGGGGACGGGAGGATAGGATTACTCCACTGAGCGTCGGAGAACAATTGCATCGAGCGATTCCCAATTCGACGCTGGAGATAATCGAGCAGTGCGGACACGTCCCGCAGGAAGAAAAGCCCGACGAAACCATCGCGCGAATTTCTAAGTTTCTAGCCAATACTACTTAGGCTGAAGCTGAGCGTTCCGCTAATCCACGCCGGGCGCTCCTCTCCCATACGCACGCCGCTTAGATCTTCGTAAGTAAAGCCTTCCACCTGACCCACGCTTCATCGCGCGCCTTTCTGTTAGCTTTGTAGGAGGTGAGCGCCTTTTCATAGGTCTCCATTGCGAGCTTGTCAACATCGGTATTGCCCTTCGCCACCGGAGCCACCGGTTCAGGCGCGTCCCCCGCGCGCATGAAGCCGTGTCCCGCCCCTTCGTAGGTTACCGGGTCGTACTTCTTATTCAAGCCCTTCATCGCTTCGATAGTTGCAGGTACCGTCGCGTTGATGCGTGCGTCGTTTCCAGCGTAGAAGCCATAGACGGGCGCGGTGATTCTTCCGAGCGCTGCCTTGTCGACTGGCAGTGCCGGCGGCTGGCCAGTCAGTGGCGGCGTACCGTAAAAAACAAACGCCGCTTTTAATGCTGAATTATTGGTCGCGTAACGAAATGTCTCCCCGCCGCCCCAGCAGAAACCAGCCGTGGCAATCTTCCCGTTCGCAGCCGGCAGCTTCGAAACGTAGTCAGCGACGGCATTTAAATCCGCGGTAATTTGGTTGGGCGGCAAATCGCGTATGGCAACACCTACTGCCGTGCTGCCAGCGGTCGCGACGTCGCTTGTGCCACCGCCGTTCGGCCCCATTCCCGAAAGCAAATCCGGCGCGATCGCAACGTATCCGGCTTCAGCTAACTGATCGGTCAAACTCTGCACCCAATCGCTCATGCCAAAGATTTCATGAATCACAACCACCGCTGTTGCCCTGGTCTTGACTTCCGGATAGACAACGAACGCGCTCACCTCGCGTTCAGTCTTACCGCCGGCAGGTTTGTATTTGATCTTAACCCACTCCTGGTGTCGCGGCGATCTCGTCAACCGTTGCTTGGCCCACTCCTGCGTCATGTCAGGGTCCGCGCTCGCCGTCGTCGCCGATTTCGCATGGTTATGATCCGCCTGCATATCGGAGTGCGCCTGGCGCACTGCTGCGCAACCAGAAAACATAAATAGACTCAAGACAAGAAAGGTAAAGCCTCCCGGCGCTTTCCTGCTTACTGCTAATTGCCTAACGCCTACTGCCATGTTTGCCTCCCTGAAACAGTAACAAGTTGTGAATAAGGGGAGGCTAATTCTAACAAAGGCGAGTTCGCTGCAGAAGAGCCGGTGATGAACCGTTGTTGTCCTGCTAGACGGGTATGCAAACTAAGATTCTTTCCAAGGGCCGCCGTAAGTCGTCTGATAAGGATCCGAGATGGCCCCGACATACTGCCAATGGAGCCGCGCCAGTTGCCTTATGTGGAGGAAGTCATGCGCCAACCAGGAGGCAAGCAGGTCACCGGCAGCAAGGATTCCGTTTGGACCCTGGTTGCTGTTCTGCCAATTTGGGGACGATAACTGTCTTAGCCAGGCAAGCGATTTTTCGCGTTCGGCAAAGAAATTGTTAAGCGAGGTATCGAGGTCTCGCTCATTGTACCCTCGTGTGGTCACCCAATTCCGCGGGTCGATAGGTGGCCACGATTGCTTCGGGTCAGCCAGCACTAAGTCGATTCGCTGACGGAAGTCTTCTCTCTCTTCATCGTAGAGGTGGTTGATTACCTCCAGCATTGACCACTTGTCCGGCGAGGGTTTCCATCTGATCTGCTCAACGCTAACGCCTCTTACCAGGCTTTCAAATACGTCGCGATTCTTCGCTAGCCGATCGATATAGTAATCGAGATTCATGTGCGCTCCCACGCGTCCGCATCAGTTTCGAATATTAAACTCCAATTGAGACGCGGCCGGCCAACAATTATCTCCGAATGACACCATTTGCCGAATGCAGCACTTTAAGAAATAATGACTGAAGAAATCAATCCGGCAGACTGGATATTAGAGCCAGCTTAGATTCGAGGAAGCAATCGCTAAGGAGACTACGTGCCAGACGAGCAAAGAACAGCAAATAATTCCCAAACCTACTGCGTTGACGCCGACGAGTTCACTTACGAAACGGTCGAACAGGAGAATGGCCAGGCCACTGTGGTTCGCTTTCAGCTCCACAATCCGCAGTATCACGCCGGCGATGTCGTCGTAGTGCTTTCAAGCGGTGAAATCCATTTTCATGGAATGATTGGCAGGCTTGCGGACGGTTGGGCCACCGCCACCGACCGACGTGGTTCCCTGCTCCCGGCTACGGTTCAGTAAGAAAGCACCTAAATGTTTTCGGCCCTCAGCGTTTGTAGCCGGCCGGATAACTGACCTCTACACCGGGAGTAGATGACCTAATCTTTACTCGGTGAAACCCCTTGTTAAGGTGAGTGGAAAGGTATGTCAGGGCTATTTGCCTATCAAGCGCTGAGCTTAGCTCCTTGATGAAGGGATCGAAACTCACTGGCGCACTGAAGCCCTGAAAAAACGCTCGACCCCCAGTTTCGTCGGATATCCTTTGTAGTGAACTCTGCGCATTCGGTATCAAGTTCCCATCCGTGGCTGTCGTGGCAGTGGGCGCATAAAAGCAGTAGATGGCAACACTCTTTCGCTGCGCCTCATTAATGGCGCGCTGCAGATCCAAACTTTGCGTCGGCCCGCTTGAGTCGACTCCACGCGAAGTGTCCAACCCGTCTGACACCAGCAAAATCGCGCGTCGCCCAGCGGGCTGCGCATCAAAGCGTTTCAACGCTTCAATCACTTCGACGTAGGGATTGTAAGGAGCAACACTTGCTACTCCGATCGGCCCCCTGAGAGATTTAGCAGCTTTCTCCAGATCAGAGGTGAACTTCTGACTCACTTGCAAAGTGCCCGTCCGTATATATCCAATTGATACACGCGAGCCCCGCGGCAGACGGCGTATGAATTCAGCCAGCGATTTCACCTCGAGGCCAATGGATGGAACCAGATCATCCTGGATGAGAATAATCAGGTTTATTGGTGAGCTTGTACCCATCGCTCGGACCGACAGAATTGTTTGCGGCTCGCCGTCTTCACTGACCGCCAAGTCGACGGTCTGGAGTTCTAATTCGCTTGGCGCTACCGCCCCCTTCACACGAATCGTCAGAGGAATAACAACTGGCCTGGCCGGACTCCCCGACGAAGCAAGAGTGGTAGTTTCACCCCGGGATTGTGCCATGGCACCTTCCCTGCCGCCTGCAAAAACCAGGGCCACCGCGAACATGCCGGCAACCGCTCTGCGTGTTTCGACTCGCCTCATATTTGCTCCTGTCCGTCTGGAACGACTTAAACGCATTATACAAGTATCTGCACAAGAGCGCTTACCAGTACCCACGCAGGCTGCCCGCCACATGACCCGTAAGCTGGTGAACTCGAGGGTTACCAGCTAAGATCAATAACGACTTTCAAATCGGTAAGCCATTAAGTAGAGCATGCTCGAGAAGACGCCAGGAAAACTAGACACGGGTGATGAAAGAATGGCCCAGTTGTTACGTTGGACGCCCTGGCTGATGTTGGTATTAGTCACCCTTCCCTTTCCCATCGTCTTCCTGGTGTTGTTTCTTGCGGCTGGTACCACCGAGTCTGCTGCCATTTATCTTCTGCTTTCCTTTGTTTCAATGGGCCTGGGTTTAGTTGTCGGCCTGGTAGTCCTAATTTTTCTGTTGCTATACCGGAAGCGCTGGCACGGCCGGTTGCGCGACCGGCTTGCCGCTGATGGGATAACCGCCGCCGAGGTCCCCTGGTTCGTTTCGGAGCTGTCTTCTGAGGAACGAAAGATCTGGGGCGAGCTGAAACAGAAGAACCCTCTGTTAGCAGATGCCTACTGCGAAACGCTGGCGGCGCGCCTGACCGCCACCAGGATTATCGCCAGGGCGCGTGGCGAAACACTGAAAGTTGAGCGGCAGATCAATCGGACACGCAACATCCGCGACGTTGATACGAGCTCCCTCCTCAATGACCTAATTGAGGATCGCCAGCTTTCGGAGAAGCTTCGCAAGGAAGCAACCGTGCGCTTATCCGAAGCCAAGGCGCGGCTGCAAACAATCGAAGCAGCAGCGAACCGAAAGCTGAGTCAGAAAGAAACCGATCTTATGTTGCGACGTTTAGCGGCTTCGCAGGAATATTTTCCACTGGCCCTCGAGATGGCCAGTTTGGAACAGGAAGCGTTAAGCGAGCTGGACCAACCTCAGCCCGTGCCCGGGGAGTCTGGAAAGCTCCCGCGCTCAAACGACGTGCTGGACAGTTTTGAACATTAAGTCTGATAGCTCTTCAGAGTTCACTCAAACGGTAGACGCCAGGAGCTACTCGCATTGCAAAACCCTCATCTACCAGCGCCCAGTTCCCAATCCCGGCATCCGGATTTGATAAACCCGTAACCCGCGCAAGTTCACCCCGCAAGGTCATTCCGGCTCCTACAAGATAGGCACGCGCAATCTGTTTCAGTGCTTCTTCCCTGCTGACTGTTGTCGTCAACTCATCCTGGAACCTGCTCTCCGCCAGGGTCCAAATGTAGGTGAATTTCGGTTCATAAACGATTTCGCCAGGAATCACCTTGAATACTCTTTGCAGTTCGTCGATTGCTTTCGTGAACGTGCTTCGGTCTTTAACTCCACTTGCGCCGCGCAGATCTCGAGTAGCCATTTCCCACTCTTTACGCAGCACCTTGAGTATGTCCTGGGCTGGCTGCGATAGCACTGACTGCTCCTGCTTGCGCGCGACACCCGATAGGGCGTTGAAATGTGGCACCAGTTTGCGCGCTATGAAGATTGAACGACTTCCCCGCAGCTTGCCGTAGTAAACGCGCCCGCGCCGCACCACCTCATCCTTTATGATCCATGCCAGGCTGCTTTCCGGGTCCTTCTGGACATTACGCGGCGTGTGCGCATCCCTGCGCCCGCACACAGCGATGTACAAGGAAGGTCCCGGGCGTCGCGAATCTGTAAGCGCTGAACAGAAACCAATGCGGTCAATTAACCTCTCCGCCGCTAGTGGTTCTTCGATGCGTAGTTCAGGTTCGCGGCACCACGTTCGATCACGGTGAACTTCGATTTCTTCAGGAAGCGGCGAGTGAACGGGTGTCACTGCCGAATGCTATCAGATTGACAACCAGCCCGACCAATTTGACCGTAAGCGGTCAACCAAACGGCTCATCTCGTTATCTGCAGAACATCTACTAAAGTCCCATATGACAGTGGGTTGCACACTGCCAGACGGCTTGGCACAGGCAATGCCAAGATGGAAACGCCCCACCCTTGTCTTATCAGGGCGGTTTGCAACCTAAGGAATGCAGTTCGAGGAGAGATCGATGAAACACAAGAAACGAAGCAAACACTCAATTGCCATGACCTGGCTCACCTGTTTGTCCCTGGTGCTCTCGTTGTGCGCGGGCATCATGGTGTCCGACAGGGCCAAGGCTGCCCCTCGTCGAGAACAAGACGGATCGATCGGGGGACGCACGAAGGATAGAGTCGCGTCAGATCTCCGCGAACAGATGCGCAAGAACGCCGGCAGCGACACCGTCAAGGTGATCCTTCAGCTCAATGATCGAATGAGCCAGGGTCTAAAAGACCTGCTCAAAGGAAATGGCATAAAGATCAAGAGAAGCTTTACGAACTTTAACACTCTGGCTATCGAGCTCCCGGCAAGCGTAGTTGATTCCCTGTTGTCCTTCCCCGAAGTTGAGTTTGCTTCAGTCGACAGCGATGTCAGATCGATGGGCGGACACATTGCTAAGACAACCGGCGCCGACAATGTCAGATCGATGGGCCCTAATGGTACTGCCCTGGATGGAGCCGGTATTGCTATTGCGGTTCTCGATTCAGGAATTTTCGTGGCCCATGACGCTTTTGAGGATGCTCAAGGCGGCCAATCGCGAGTTATGGTTAGTCAGGACTTCACCGGTGAAGGCCGCACTGACGATCCTTTCGGCCACGGCACACATGTGGCAGCAGCCGCACTTGGAAACGGCGTTGTTTCTCAAGGCAAGTACATTGGAATCGCACCGAAGGCGAAACTCATCAATCTTCGCGTTCTCAATTCTCAGGGCGTCGGTAAAGTATCGTCAGTACTAGCTGCGCTCGATTGGATCATGACGAATCGTTTGGTCCACAACATCCGGGTAGTGAACATGAGCCTCGGCATGCCGGCCATAAATTCTTATCAGACCGACCCACTCTGCATGGCTGCACGACGGCTTGTCGACGCTGGCGTAGTTGTTGTGGCTGCTGCTGGGAACAATGGCAAGAACAGCATCGGCGAAAAACTCTATGGACACATACATTCACCGGGCAATGAGCCCTCGGTAATAACGGTTGGCGCTGTAGACAGCAAGGGCACCGATAACCGCGGCGATGACTCCATCGCTACCTATAGCTCCCGCGGTCCGACGCGGAGTTTTTGGACGGATGCAAATGGCGTAAAGCATTTCGATAACATGATAAAACCGGATCTCGCCGCACCCGGCAACAAGACTGTCTTTGCCCAGTCACCCAATAATGTGCTGGTAACCCAGAATCCTTCCCTCGACGCCAACGTGAGTGGCAGTACTCGGCGGGAAGAGATGTTTCTCAGTGGTACTTCGATGGCCTCTCCAATCGTAGCCGGCGCGGCCGCTCTGCTCTTGCAGGCGAATCCCAAACTGACTCCAAACATGGTCAAGTCGGCCCTGATGTATTCAGCGCAACAGCTTGCCGGATTCAATATGTTTGAGCAGGGGGCCGGAGAGCTGAATATCGACGGAGCAGTCCGGCTGGCTAAGCTGGTTCGCACAGACCTAACTTCGGCGACGCCACTTGGTGCTCCCCTACTCACCACAGCGCCTCCGACACCTCAGTCGAGTATTTCCTATAGTGATCGAATCCAAATCGTGAATGCGCTGGGTATTCCGGTGACGGTAACAAACTCCGGGACCTGCACCTTCTCGTGGTCTCAGGGAATCATCGTTGGCCGGGCCTATGCGAGCGGCGGATCGTTGATTACTCAGTATCAGAAAATTTACGCCGCGGGAGTTCTTCTCAGTGATGGAGTTCTTCTGAGTGACGGAGTCTTACTCTCTGACGCTACGATGCTCTCGAGTGGCGTTTTGTTGGCAGACAGCATTCCCATCGGCAACGGAACCACAATGAGTGGAGGCGGGTTCTTCCTCTCAAGTGGGGTCCTGCTAGGTGATGGAGTTTTGCTGTCAGACGGTGTGTTGATATCCGATGGAGTGCTGCTCAGCGACGGTGTCTTGCTTAGCGACGGCGTTCTTCTGAGCGACGCAGTGCTCCAGGCTTACTCAGCATTGCTGGGAGGCGATCCCTCTGAAGCGATGCCAATCGATGCTGATAGTGGTACTGACTATCTTGGATACTAACGCACGAGCATAGTTAAACTGAATTTGTCCACGCCCATTTCAAAGGACAGGAACCATGCGTCAACATAACTCCCCAGCAATTCTCAAAGCACCCTACCGGCACGTTGCCGCCGGCCAGTTGATCGTTCACGTCGCAGAACTGCACGCGAACGAGGAGCTGGAAGTACTTGAGTTTCTTTCCCGGCGTCCCATCCACACTGTGACGATGGTCGGGTTCATCAATGACAACGGCCTCGTTAGCCCACTCAACCGCGGCACCTTCTACGGTTGCCGCAACCTTCAGGGCCAGCTTGAGGGCGTCGCCTTACTCGGTCACGCCAACCTATTGGAAACCACCACTGACCGCGCCGTGGAAGCCCTGGCCGAAATGGCCCAGAGATGTACCACTGCCCACCTGATCATGGGTGAGACGGAACGCATAAGCGATTTTTGGGACTACTATTCTGACGCCGGTCAGGATATGCGGTACGCCTGCCGCGAAATGCTGTTCGAACTAAAATGGCCGGTAGAAGCCCTCGCAGAGATTCCTGATCTCAGACTGGCAACCTCTGCTGATCTCGAGTTGGTCATACCAATACACGCGCAGATGGCGTTTGACGAAAGCGGCATCAATCCACTGGAGCGGGACCCGGAAGGCTTTCGCCAGCGGTGCGCCCGCCGTATTGAACAAGGCCGGACCTGGGTTTGGACTGAAGCCGGTGAGATTATCTTCAAGGCGGAGATTGCATCCGATACTTCTTCAGTCGTCTATCTTGAGGGAGTATGGACAAACGCTAACCATCGTTCCCAGGGTTACGGCTTGTGTTGCATGTCGCAACTTGCGCGGACCCTGCTACGTCGGACTCAGTCAGTTTGCGTTCTGGTAAACGAGAATAACAAAAAGGCCCTCAACTTCTACCAGCGCGCCGGCTACAAGCTGCGTTCCGTCTACGACACAATCTTCCTAAATTAGCTATCCCATCAGAAGGTTCACGAGTGCGGAAATGACCTTAGCCCTTTTTACTCCAAACCAGACAACGCTCGCGGAACCGGTAAGCGCGATGCGACCTGCGGAGTGTGGCGGTCCCGTAAAGCCAGGCATCTCTGCGATATCCAGCAGCTTCCACATAAATCAGCTCGTAAAGCAAATTGACCCTCCGAAAGTCCGTGAGATCGTGGACACGATATTCGCGGATTTACTTCGCCTGCTGGAATACCTGCGGCCGATCGAAAGCCGTCTGCATCAGGTCGATGAGGCTGATGAAACATTTGCCCTGTTTCAATTCGTCCACGACGAAGCGTCCGCGCTGGTTGAACTTATCAGAGAAGACGCCTTGACCTGCGACGCGCTTAACGAGGAGCTGCGCGACACGCTTGATGGAATTGTCTTCGCAGTTAGGCACGACCTGCAAAGGGTGTTCGAACCAGGGACCACTGAGGAAAGGACGGGTCAAGTAGTCGCTGGCAAGTTGTTTCGCGGATACGACGTCCTCACCAACTGTCTGCAACAGGCGACAATCAGCCTGGCAACAATGTTTGATCCTGAACTCGAAGGGACCAAGCTGTTCAATAACTCGGACATGAGCTATCGGCAGTCGGTTCAGCTCTGCGAAGAGCTTTCGACGCTGCTGAAACTCATTGACGCATGCGGTAAGACACGAGTGGAGCCGGCGTTTGCGAACCTGACAGCGCGTCTTGAAAAGTTTCGTAATGAGAGCATGGAATGTCTGAGGTATTCGGACTGGCCGCAATTCGAAAGCTCTTGCGAAAGAATCCAGCTCGCAGCAACCCCACCGGAGCTGGAGCCAGTGCTTCATCAGTTTCGCTGCTATGTTGAAACTCTCCTCAGCCAGGTAAACATGCGTGCCGTCCTGGCGAATGTCGTTCCTATCGAGTTCGGAGCAGAGGACCTTCAGCAGTTGCCGTCATCAAATCAGAATAGCTCCACTGGATCTTATCTCGATTTCCAGGATGACGGCCTCTCCCGGGACACCTTTGCTATTGCCGTGTAACCGCGAAGGGACCCATAACCCCGCCAACGCGATGCCAGCTACGTCCGAAATCAAGAATAAGAAATTACTCGCGGCGTATATGTGGATTACCACCTGCGCGGGCGGCTTGATCTATTTCCTGTCGGCCTACCGGATGGACTTAAGCAAGGTCGATCTCCAACTCGCCACCCTCACCGTCATAACGGTTTTTTTTAGCTCCCGAATTAGTATCAAGATTCCGCAGTTTCGTTCTCAGATTTCGGTTTCTGATACATTCATTTTTCTGACCCTCGTGCTCTACGGTTGCGAGGCCGCGATTCTCATGGCCGCTACCGAAGCGCTCCTCTCATCGTTTAGATTTAGCCGCAAACCTTCAACGATTTGCTTCAACTGGGGCTGCGCAGCCTGGTCCGCTTGCGTCACCTCTTACTCGTTGACTTTCTTTTATGGAGATCCCGTTAAACTGAATGCCGGACCCTTAACGGCTAAATTCATTACGGCCGTGGCCTTGATGGCCCTGGTCCAGTACGCAGCCAACTCCGGCATAGTCGCCATCTGCGGCGCGCTCAAAGCCGGCGTGCCAATCTGGCAAACATGGAAGAAGCATTACCTTTGGACTT